>Ga0315320_10001013_pt1 | contig 23223 bp, 11 predicted proteins | sample M140m21515metaG_FD_203458 | JGI IMG/M metagenome (GOLD analysis project Ga0315320, IMG submission 203458) | Ammonia-oxidizing marine archaeal communities from Monterey Bay, California, United States - M1 40m 21515 | ecosystem: Environmental > Aquatic > Marine > Coastal | place: USA: California... | reverse complement strand
ACTAAAACGTGCAACGTCTGACTTACCATCGCGGCATGAGAGCCCCCAGAAACCTGGCACAAAACATGATCCAAGACATGGCCCCTCCAATCAAAACACGCGCACCGTTTCTGTGCTTTGCTGTTCTCCTCTGCATTTGCACGAATGCAACCCACGCTGCGGAACGCCCGAACATCCTGTTCTTTTTTGCTGATGACTGGGGTCGCTATGCGAGCATTTACTCAGCCCCGGAAACACCATCGCTCAATGACGTCATCAAGACTCCCAACATCGATCGGATCGCGAACGAGGGTGTTCTGTTTCGCAATGCATTCGTCCCCGTTGCATCGTGCGGACCATGCCGGGCATCTCTGGCCACTGGACGCTACTTCTGGAACTGCGGAAGCGGCGCATTCCTCAATGGCAAGGCCAGCAATTGGAAAGGCCGCAAAAATCCGTTCACCACGCTGCCGAAGTTCGTCGATCTACTGGCCGAGGACGGCTACTACGTTCGCAAGAGCTTGAAGACATTCGCATTTTCCCCGAGCCCGCAGGGTGCACAAGCTCGCAAGGTGCCAAAAATTGAATACCAAAGGTACGGGCTCTACGTCGGCACTGCATCCAACGCCCCAGAAGCACGCAAACGGCGCGAGCAAGTGCTGGATCATCCTCGCCGGGAGATGCAGCGAGTCCTGGCAGGACAGCCAAAGGATCAGCCGTTCTTTTTCGTTTATGGATCCATCAATGCTCATCGACCCTATGTGGCTGACTCTGGCAAAGACCTTTGGAACATCGATCCTGACGGGCTCAAAGGTTTGATCCCAAAGTTCCTTCCCGATGTCGACGACATTCGCCGCGACTTCTCAGACTACCTCGGTGAAATAGAGGCGTTGGATGCCATGCTCGGAGTTATGCTGACTGAGCTTGAATCCAGCGGGCAACTCGACAACACGATCATCGTCCTGTCGGGAGATCACGGCATACCAGGTGTTCCTCGGGGAAAAACAAATTGCTACGACCTCGCAATTCGAGCTCCATTAATGATCCGTTATCCCAAGCTGATCGCACCCCAGCGCACGGTCGATGACTTTGTCAGCGTGATGGACGTCGGCCCCACCCTACTAGATCTGGCGGGCATTGATGTGCCCAGAAGCATGGACGGCCAAAGCTTCAAAAAACAGTTGACCGACCACCGGAGTGGTTGGATTGATCAACATCGCGATGAGGTCATTGTGGGACGTGAATTACATTTCCACACCGCACGTGATGGCAACCTGCCGTACCCGATGCGTGCCATACGCACACCTGACTTTCTTTACATCCGCAACTTCAAACCGGAGCGTTGGCCGATGGGTGACCCACGTGGCCTTGATGACAAGACACCACCGACCTACGAGCAACTTCACCAGAGCACAGGTGTCACCATGCCTGACCTCGACGCCAGCCTGACCAAAGCGTGGCTGATCACACATCGCAACGAGCCCGACGTAAAACCGCTATTCGACCTGACACTGAACCTGAGACCCGCGGAAGAACTTTACGATCTACGTGTTGACCCTGACCAACAAAACAATCTCATCGACAACGACAAATACAATGCAAAACGCGTGGAACTAGCTGAACGCCTGATGTCGGTCCTTGAGAAGACTGCCGACCCAAGGCTTCACGACGCTTTTGATCAGCCGCCTTATGTTGATCACCAACAACTGCCAAGGTGAATCACTCCAGCGGCAGGAGGCATTGATCACAAAATCACATGATTTCAGTGATTTCCATCACTCACCCCAAGCGATGGCCCGACGTGAATGCCAACCGACCGCAGCAACCGCACCGAGCATTCTGCCACCCCGTCAACAAGCTCAGCATTTTTCGTATTTACTGCGTTAAACGCGCAATTGAGCGGCAGCGTTCCTTACAGTCGGGATCGGAATACCGACATGCGATCAACCAACTTCATCCTACCCAAAAACATCTGGCTGGAATTCATGCTCGGCCGACACATACACCAGGAGTCTGGCATTCATTACCTTTTGACTTTCCACGCACTCGTCATCTTGGTGTTCGCCACGAGCTTTGCCCATGCCACCGATATCATTCCAACGCAAGCACAAACCAAATTACTGAGAGGCGTTTCCTCGCAAAAAAATGGCATTCGGTATGTCCAAGGCTCCAAGGGGCATGCCCCTGATGACACACATGGACCGATGACCTACTACGCTGTTCCTTTTCGGGGAGGAACTTTTTCACTGGCATGGAAGGTAGACGCGGAACAGACTGTTGTACTCGTTTTCGACAGCAAACCTAACGGAAAAGCGACACACGCATTGAAAGTGTTCATCAATGGTTCCCCGGGAAAAATTGACCACAGCGACAGCTTGACGCTGATCACCTATGACGACAGCACCACGCAAAAGAAAAAAGCAAAAATCACCAGACACAAGTATCATGTGGATGCTGGTCAGTGGCACACAGCAAGTGTCACTTTCAGTAGCAACGAAGCGACCGTCACCATCGATGGGAAAACCTTCACGTCCACGAGCGAACGCTTTCGCGACCCGATTGAGACATGCGGCGTGATGCATCAGGTCGGTACTTTGGAAACGAAAAATATAAAAATCACCCAATGAAATTCATCACACAAGAATCCACAGACAACAACCCAACGAGCCTCAACATGAAGACCGTCCTCAGCGTCCTGCTGCTGGCATTCACCGCGGGCCTTGCCACTGCGGCGGATTCGCAACCGCCGAACATTGTCCTGATACTCTCTGACGACCAGAGCTACACGGATTACAGTTTCATGGGACATCCGGCGATCGAGACCCCCAATCTTGATCAGCTCGCAAGAGAAAGCGTGGTCTTCCGGCGTGGTTATGTCCCGACGGCCCTTTGCCGACCGGCATTGATGACGCTAGCGACCGGACTGTATTCGCACCAAAACAAAACAACCGGAAACGATCCAGCACAAACGGCAGCCAATGCAAACTATGCAAAAGACCAGAACAAATCAATCAAAGAGTTGCTGATCTCGCACATTGACCAGACAGGAGCCCTGCCACAATGGCTGGCAAAACGGGGTTACGTCAGCCACCAAAGCGGAAAATGGTGGGAAGGTTCTTACCAGCGCGGTGGTTTCACTAACGGGATGACAAAAGGATTCCCAAACCCGCGCGGACGACATGGCGACGCGGGATTGAAAATCGGACGCGACGGAATGCAACCAGTCCTCAATTTCATAGATCAGTCCGTGACTGACAAAAAACCATTTTTTGTCTGGTATGCACCTTTCATGCCACACACGCCTCATACGCCACCAGAACGTATCCTGAAGAAATACATTGCCAAGGGAATTCAGGAACGGATTGCGAAATACTACGCGATGTGTGAGTGGTTCGATGAAACGTGCGGCACCCTCATCAAACACATTGATGAATCCGGAGTCGGAAACAACACACTGATCGTTTACGTCACCGACAACGGCTGGATTCAAACCGAGGCCGGCAGCTACGCACCACGTTCGAAACGCAGCCCCTACGAGGGTGGAACACGCACGCCCATCATGTTTCGCTGGCCGGGGACCATTGCCCCAGCCGACCGTCCCGAACTCTGCTCATCAATCGACATTGTGCCAACCATGCTGGCTGCTGCAGGTGCCGATGCGCCACACAGCTTCCCGGGACTCAATCTTTTGCCTCAGCTCAAGACCGGGCAAAAGATCGATCGCGACACCCTGTTTGGTGAATCGTTCGCGCACGACATCGCAGATATCAACCAGCCGCAAGCATCACTCCTGTTTCGCTGGGTCATTCGAGGCAACCACAAGCTACTGCTGACTTACGATGGAGCCCCGGGGAAAATGAAATACCCACCACAGGACGGTGAGCCAAAGCTATTCAATCTGAATACGGATCCAGGAGAAGAAGACAATCTGGCGTCTCAAGAACCAGCTCTTACTCAAGAGCTCAGCGAACTCCTCGAGGACTGGTATGTGCCAAATGGACGTACTGCGGGAAAATTTGCGAAGGCGGAAGCGGCACCGCCAAAAAAGCTCCGTAAGAAACGGAAACAACCATAACGTCGGTGCCCGACATCGTCTTTGCTTTTCCTGCCTCAAGAAACGCACCTGCCGCGTGGTTTGGCTTCTTTGCGATGTAACAGCCACCGCTGGCAACGAACAGAAAGGACGTTGGTATGCCTAGTCACGCAACAGTAAACCAACCAATCACTTCACCAAAGCACGCAACACAAGATCCCATGCTGAAAAAGACCTGCCAACTCATCGCCTTCGCGTACATCCTTCTTGGGACATGCCCAACAGCCGTGGTGGCTGCATCACCCAAGAACATTGTGCTCATTCTTGCGGATGATCTTGGCTGGGCCGACACAGAGCTTTATGGAAAAACGTCGCTCTACGAGACGCCGAACATTCAGCGACTCGCGGCTCGAGGGATGACATTTTCCAATGCCTATGCCAGTCCAATCTGCTCACCCACACGGGCGAGCATCATGACAGGTCAAAATCCTGCCCGACACGGAATGACCGCGCCGGCAGCGCATTTGGAAGCAGAACGTTTTGAAGCAGTTGCTGGTGAAAGTGGACCTCCGCACCAGAAAAGCACCAACGTCAAATCATCGACACGGTTGGCCCCAGCCACCCCAATGCTGGGTCAAGTGCTGAGCGACGCGGGCTACTCAACGGGGCACTTTGGAAAATGGCATCTTGGACGCGAACCGCACTCGCCATTGGAGCGTGGATTTGACGTTGATGTACCGCATTGGTGGGGGCCCGGGCCAAAAGCAAGTTATCTCGCCCCATGGGGTTACGAGAACGCCAACTTCGACGAGGGCGAACCCGGAGACCACATCGAAGATCGAATGGCAGAAGAAGCAGTTGCTTGGCTAAAAACTCGTGAGCCGCAAAAGCCGTTCTTCATGAACTACTGGCAATTTTCTGTACATGCTCCCTTTGGTGCAAAGCCGGAACTAATCGAAAAGTACCGAAAAAAACTTGGCAACACGGTTGCCGGACTGTCTGATCCCAAGGTGCGTGAACGACGCTTGCAAACCCACAAACCCGCCACAGGGCTGCCGCAACAATCTCCCACCTACGCCGCGATGGTGCATTCGCTTGACGACGCAGTGGGCAGCCTGCTGGATGCTCTTGATGCCGAGGGGCTAACCGATGATACCGTGATCATTTTCTATTCGGACAATGGCGGGAACCTTCATTGCGGCCTCGAAGAAACCGATGCCTCCGGTGGCAAATACATCACTCCGATTACCAGCAATCACCCGCTGCGAGGTGGGAAAGGCGGCATCCACGAAGGTGGTGTCCGCGTCCCGGCAGTCGTCGTTTGGCCCGGCGTTACCAAGCCTGGCTCACGATCTGACGTTCGCATCCAAGCGACCGACCTGTACCCGACGATTCTTGAGATGCTGAACGTCGAGCTTCCCGCTGATCATGTCATCGATGGTGTCAATTTCACCAAGGCACTGCGGGGTGAAAAGATGTATCGAGGTCCCATGTTCACGCATGTCCCCGGACATGGCAATACACCGCACTGGCTGCCACCATCAATGTCGGTGCATCACCACGATTGGAAACTGATACGAACGTTCCATTACGGCGATGAGGGGCAACATCAATACCGACTCTACAATCTGCGTGACGACATAGGCGAGAACCACAATCTGGCTGCGACTCAACCGGAAAAAGTGAAAGAGCTTGACCAGCTGATCGAAAATTACATTGCCAATACCAAGGTGGTTGTGCCCCTGCCGAATCCCAAGTTCGATCCTGCCAAATACGATGCGTCCTTGAATGGAGTGCAAGCTGGAGGGCTGAAGATGCCCCCCTCATTTCAGCGTGCTGGTCAGACCAAGCCGGCAGGCAAACCGAAACCCACTCGCAAAACAGCACCCAAGACGATTCTTGGTTGGTCTGGAAGAAACGCCGAGATAAAAGTCATCAACGGTGTGCTCAATGTCTCACCCACCGGAAAAAAACCGTTCATCACGAACGCCAAGATGCGTGTCCAGGGACCTGCAAAGTTTCAGGTCCGCATACGAACCAAAGCAAATGGCAACGCTAAAGTGCAGTGGAGAACCGAAAATCAGGCCACGTTCCCAACCGACGGCCAAATCGCCTCACTCAAAGTCAAAGGGGGTGACTGGAGAGAACTGAGTGTACCAATGCCCACGGAGGATCAAGTGGTGCATCTTCGATTCTTCCTTCCCAGCCAAAAACAACCTGTGCAAATTGACTGGATTGAAGTCACCTCGGATGGCGTCGATGCAGAGGCAGTAGATAAAAAGGCAAACGAGCGCTGGGACTTTAAGGTTTCGCAAAAACAAACCAAGCCCAATATCATCCTGATTCTGGCTGATGACCTGGGTTATGGCGACGTCGGATGCTACGGCTGTCCGGACATCAAGACCCCGGTGATGGATCGTTTAGCCCAAGAGGGCATTCGTTGCACGGATGGCTATGCCGCTTTTCCGGTTTGCTCGCCCTCTCGCGCTGCCTTGCTGACAGGACGCTACCCTGCCCGATTTGGGCCAACCTATGAAGACTACTACGGCGGTGGAGCACCCGAACTGGATCCGGTCAAACACCCAACGATTGGCCAAATGATGAAGGACGCAGGCTATCGAACCGCCTGCTTTGGCAAATGGAATGTCTCAAACCTCAACCGTCGCCGTGCCAACGACTTTGGCTTCGACAGCTGGGTCGGTCTGCATCTGAATCACGACTACTACACCCACAAGCTGGAACGAACTGGCGAACACGACCTTTACAAGGATGGCGAACCGTTCGATCGAAAAGGCATCTGGTCCGACACAATTTTTGCGGATGAAGCAATCAGTTACATCCAACAGGAAAGCGAGAAACCATTCTTTGTCTTCCTGCCATTTCAGGCTCCGCACAGTCCCTATCAGGATCCTGATCTGCCCATGGATCCCCCGGGAAAGAAAGAGCGCAAAACCTTGATCAAGATGATCGAACGTCTGGATCTGGAAATTGGCCGTGTGCTTGAAAGCCTCGACAAGCAGGGACAGTCAGAAAATACACTTGTGATCCTGACCAGTGACAACGGCGGCGCTCAGGGCACAGCCAGAAACCTGCCACTGGCAGGGGCGAAACAGATGTTGTTGGAAGGTGGCATCCGTGTGCCGCTGATCCTGCGTTGGCCAGCCGTCTTACCAGCCGGCCAAACTTTCACAACTCCAATCACCGCCATGGATCTGACTGCAACCGTTGCTGCTGCAGGACATGCGATTCCAGATCAAGAAATCCCCTTTGATGGCTTGGACCTGCGACCAGCCTTAACCGGTAAAGCAGAGTTGGACCCTGAGCGACCTCTCTACTTTCGACGGCGTACGATCTCCCTGGGCAAGAATCAAAATGCCATTCGTCAATCGGCCATCCGGAAGGGAAGATGGAAATACCTTCGCACACACAACACCCGCGATAACACGAAATACAAAGAAGCTCTTTACAATCTTGATGACGACATCGCCGAAGAAATTGACTTGGCAACGTCAGATCCCGACCAGCTTCACGCGATGAGTTCCCTGATGCAAAAATGGGAGTCTGAAATGGGAAAAACCGCAATCCCATTCGCTCCCAGCACTCGCAGAAAGAAACCAAAAGAGAAAACCACCACGCCATGACGCTATAGCGACCCTACGGCGTGGAAAAGGACAGTTCTTCGGTCAGCTTTCTGTCCATCCGATGACCCTCTGCCTGACCAGATTTCTTCCCACTCAAATATCGACTTCACCACCAAACGTCTCCCTTGACTCCACCACCATTCATGACCAGATCGATCAATTTATTTGTACCGGCAATATTGACACTTGTTTTCATGGTGCCTGCCAATGCCCAGAAAACCCAGTCACTTTTCAACGGCAAGGACCTGTCCGGTTGGTCAGGCAATACAGACCTCTGGTCCGTCAAAGACGGTGCGATCTTTGGGCAGACCACGAAAGACAAACCGACCAAGGGCAACACATTTCTGATCTGGCAGGGCGGCAATGTCCGAAACTTTATCTTCAAGACGCAAGTCCGTTTTTCTGGCAATAATTCGGGGGTCCAGTACCGCAGCGAATACGTGGGAGACCCCAGCGATTTTGTCGTCAAAGGTTACCAGGCCGATCTGCACCCCAAGCCGGAGTTCTTTGGCATGCTGTATGCCGAGAAGTGGCGTGGCATTGTAGCCAAACGATTTCAACAGGTTGTCGTCGGAGCCAACGGCAAGCCAAAGGTGGTGGGCGAAGTTGGCGACAAAGAACAGAAGCTGACTGACAACGAGTGGAATGAACTGACCATCATTGCGGTCGGGAATCGGCAGATTCATCAGGTCAACGGTGTTACGACCATGGACCTGACAGATAATCATCCCGATGCCAAACGCGAAGGCATCCTTGCCCTGCAACTTCACGCAGGCGCGCCGATGACTGTGGAATTCAAGGACATGCAGCTCACACCGCTCAAGGGCAAAGCGGCGAAAGCGGCAATCAATGCTGCAATCAAGAAAGAAAGTAAAGCAGCAACGCCAGAAAAACCTGCGTCTGAAAAAACAGGACTCTCCAAAGCAGAGGGTGCGATCAAGTTGCCCGAGGGTTTCAGCGTCGAGAAACTGTACGAAGTACCCAAGGACCAACTGGGATCATGGGTTGCGATGTGCTTCGATCACAAAGGCAGAATGATTGTTGGTGACCAGTACGGCGGGCTGTATCGTTTTGCGGTTCCAAAGCCCGGCGAGAAACTGGCTATCAAAGACATTGAGCCACTCACTTATGCTCCCTCGGCTCGAGGTGGTGGCGAATCCAAACCGAACGACAAGTCGCTGTTGCAGATTGGGGGTGCCCATGGCTTGCTGTATGCCTTCGACAGTCTCTACGTGGTTGTCAATGAGCGGACAGGAGTCAACGATAACCAGGGTGTCTTCCGGCTGACCGACACTGACGGCGACGACCAGTTCGACAAGATGGAACACATCCTTGCGTTGAGTGCACGTGGCGAACATGGCCCCCACTCGCTACTTCTGACACCGGACAAAAAACATCTTTACCTTGTCGCTGGAAATTCAACGCCTCTTCCCGATTACAATCACTCTCGTGTCCCCGAACTCTGGCAGGAAGATCAACTTTACCCATCGATTCAACACTTCATGAAAGGGATCACGGCGCCACGGGGGCACATTGGCCGAATGGATCCGGACGGTAAAAACTATGAAATCATCGCGACTGGATTTCGCAACCAATTCGACGCTGCGCTGAATCAGGATGGCGAACTATTCACGTACGATGCCGACATGGAATGGGATCTCAATACCCCATGGTACCGCCCCACACGAATCAACCATGTGATCGACGGTGCCGACTACGGCTGGCGAACGGGTTCAGGAAAGTTCATGGACACCTGCAGCGATACATTTGGTGCTGCCGTTGATGTAGGACCTGGCTCTCCCACAGGTGTGGTATTTGGTTATGGGGCCAAGTTTCCGGCCAAGTACCAGAACGCCCTGTTTGCCTGTGATTGGTCGTACGGAAAACTTTACGCCATTCACCTTGATCCTGATGGATCAACCTACAGTGGCACTTTCGAAGAATTCGCCAGTGCACAACCTCTGCCATTGACTGACATCCGAATCAATCCACGCGATGGCGCAATGTACTTTGCGACCGGTGGCCGTCGTGTCCAATCAGCACTGTTTCGGGTCACTTACGACGGTCCCGAATCCACAGCCCCGGTTCAATCCGATGGCACTGCTCAACCACAGCGAGACAAGCGGCACGCCTTGGAAGCATTTTTACAAAGAGATGCGGCTGAAGCGTCTGCAGAAGAACTGAATGAGATTTGGCAGAACCTGGGGTCACCCGATCGTGGACTGCGGCACGCAGCACGCGTGGCCTTGGAAAAACAGCCCGTAGAGAAATGGCACAATCGTATCGCTTCGGAAAAAAACCTGTGGATCAAGACCGCCGCGATGATCGCCTGGGCACGCGCGGCTTCTGCCGAAGAAGATAAACCACAAGCCAGGAAGGCAGCACGAGCCATTCAACGACAGCTGATTCAACTTGACTACGCCTCGCTTGACCAACCCCAGTTGCGACTTGATGTCCTGCGAGCATTAACACTCAGCCTGACTCGAGGTGGACAACCAGCGGATGATCTCCGCGCCCCCCTGATCGCATGGCTCGATGAAATCTACCCGGCAGTCACTCCTCAAGAGAACCGTGATCTTTCAGCGATCATGCAATTCCTGCAGGCTCCCTCAGCCGTCGCGAAAGGAATGGCATTGCTGAACGAGGCGTCTGGCCAAGAGGAACAGATTACCTATGCAATGCACCTCAGGTATCTCAAAGAAGGCTGGACTCCGGAACTTCGAGAAAACTACTTTCAGTGGTTTGTTCTGGCAGGTGGATACCATGGTGGGGCCAGACTCGCTAACTACCTGGCAGACTGCAAGAAACACGCAATGGCTTCGATCCCGAAAGCGGAGATGACACCGTCATTGAAAGCGATCGTGGATACTCCTCCAAAGCGTAACCCACTGCAGTTCACAATCGAGCCGCGTAGCTTTGTGAAAGAATGGGCCATGGATGATTTTCATGACACGCTTGCCAAAGGGGTACCTGCAGGGCGTGATTTCAAGAATGGTCGCAAAATGTTCGGTGCGGGAAGCTGTTACGCTTGCCATCGTTTCCAGGGGGAAGGTGGAGCCGTCGGCCCCGACCTGACATCGGCAGGCGGAAAATTCAGCGCCAAGGACCTTTTGGAAACCGTCGTCGACCCCAGCAAAGCGATCAGTGACCAATACAGCGCCAGCCAATTCCTGCTGGATGATGGAACCCTGCTTGTCGGTCGGGTGATGAATCTGAAAGAGACCGAATACTGGGTGAACACGGACATGATGAAACCGAGCACCATCACCAAAGTCAAGGTAGACACCATCGAGGCGATTCGCCCATCACAGGTATCGATGATGCCCAAAGGGCTGCTCAACACCATGACCGACAAGGATGTCCTTGACTTGCTAGCCTACCTGATCTCGGCAGGCAATCCCGACCATCCATTGTTCAAGAACTGATAAACTTGGAAGGTCGATGTCCAATTGGACGTGGCAGGACGTGCCCCATAAGTCGCGTCCTGCGCAACAGAAAGCCCAAGGGCGACCGACGGACCACCGCGTACGCGGTACAGCCCCAGTCAGATCCTATCATTCAACCAATCCGATAACTCATCAAATCCAGATACATGCTTGTTCAACCACGTCAGAAAAAGTTGTTCTTGCCTCAATCATCGCTGATGCGTTGGCCTTTTGGTTGTGTCTTGTTGGCGTGCTACTTGTCACTGGGTAATATCGCCAACTCGCAATCACCCAACATTGTCATTCTGTTTGCGGATGATCTTGGATACGGAGAACTGGGCTGTCAGGGTAACCCTGAAATTCCCACGCCGCACATTGATTCCATTGCAGCTAATGGAGTCCGCTTCACATCGGGCTATGTGACGGGTCCCAATTGCAGTCCGTCACGTGCTGGCATGTTGACTGGCCGTATCCCGACACGTTTTGGATACGAGTTCAACCCTACCGGCGCGAAGAACGAAGAACCAGGTTTTGGATTACCCCCCGAGGAAGTCACCATCGCTGAGTCATTGCACGATGCCGGATACACCACCGGTTTGATTGGCAAGTGGCATCAGGGTGGGCAAGCCAAGTATCACCCGTTTCGTCACGGCTTTGACGAATTCTTTGGATTCACCCACGAAGGACACTATTTTGTTCCACCGCCCTACAAAGGCGTGACCACGATGCTTCGTCGCAAAACACTTCCAGGTGGCAGCAAAGGTCGCTGGGTCGGCGATAAGGGATTGATCTACAGCACCCACATGGGTAGCAACGAACCCGATTATGATGCCAACAACCCGATTGTTCGTGGTGGGCAGCCTGTCATCGAAAACGAGTACCTTACCGACGCGCTGACCCGCGAAGCGATCGATTTCATTGACCGTCATGACGACAAGCCTTTTCTGCTTTATCTGGCCTACAACGCAGTCCACAGCCCGCTTCAGGGTGCAGACGCTTACATGAAGAAGTTTGCCCACATCGATGATATCCATCGCAGAATCTTCGCCGCCATGCTGGCCAACATGGATGACAGTGTGGGTGCGGTTCTTGGCCAACTGCGCAAATCAGGACTCGAAGACAATACGCTGATCTTTTTCTTGAGCGATAACGGTGGCCCCACACGCGAGCTGACCTCTTCGAACTTACCCCTCCGCGGATCGAAGGGGCAAATGTATGAAGGAGCGATTCGGATTCCCTTCATGGTTCAATGGAAAGGCAAATTGCCTGCGGGCAAGATCTATCAAAAGCCCGTCAGTTCCATGGACATCTTTGCGACCGCCGCAGCCATCGCGTCCGCCAAGACTCCCACGCAAGTCGAAGGCGTCAACCTGATTCCCTACCTGACCGGTGAAGACGACAGTCGCCCCCACGAAACACTGTTCTGGCGTCAAGGTGGCAAGACGGCAATGCGGCACGGCGACTGGAAACTTGTCCGCATGGGTGGCCGGGCACGCACAGGAAAAGCTGCTTGGGAACTTTACGACCTTTCGAAAGATGTGTCCGAAACAAACAATCTGGCAAAGGACCATCCAGATGTGCTGGACCAGCTGATCGAACGTTGGCAGACGATGAACAACGAGATGATCGAACCGTTGTTTTAACCCAGAGAGGAAAGACGGCTTTCACCCTGCTGCCTGAACATGGCCACTGTTGAGCTTGTTATCCTGAGGCCCCTCAGCAAACAGCTTCCCCAGCACAAGGTGACAACCATGGCGGGACTTCCAGCCAGACTTTTCACAGCCATCCTGTTAGCTCTGGCCCTGCCCGCCGTTTCAAGCAAAGCCACCTGGTACGGCGAAAATGTCGAACCGGGTGCCGACATCATGATGATGGATCTGCGATGGCCGTGGTGGGCAGAATCGACGTACTCGGCCAATTGGAACATTGCCAGCCTACCTCCCGGAATCACCGCTTATGGTGGGTTCGCGGGATCTATCGCAACGATCGGCAAGGACCATCGGCCAAATCTTGCGGCTGACGTTCAGGATTCGTTTCGCCCCGGTTCCGTCTGGTCTTTCTGGGGCAGTAACGCTGATGGCGAACCCGTTCGGGTCGAAGCCGCTTCGCAGCACACTTATGCCTATCAGTACATCGGTGAAGGCGCAAGTGGCGCCCTGTTTGGAACCTGGCCGGTCATCAAACGGAATCGTTGGTACACCATGATGATGCGGGTTTGGCGCCCTCTTGGTGACAACGAAGACAAAATTTCCTACGTGGGACGCTGGGTCAAGGATGTCCAAGAGGGTCGATGGTACCTGTACGGGATCATGCGTCTTCCCGTCGAGGCCGAAGCCTTTGCCGGCAACGCCGGATTCCTCGAAGATTTCGGAAACGAATGCCGCTCAGCACGATCGATCCATCGCAGGCTCGGCTACTACCGAAAAGACAACCAATGGCGCAAATCGGACACGGTGACCATTGATGTTCAAAAAGGCCTGACACTCAAGAACCATTGGGTCGTCAACAAATTGGACAACGGACAAACACTGGCGATGGAACTCAGCAGTAATCCTGCCATGGTGCCACAATTGCTAACAGGAAAGCCACTTGCTGAAGGCAGCAAATACTCGTTTACGATCAAACAGCCAGAAAGTCCTGCTCTTGACTCACCCGAGATCAAAAACCTTGACGTTCAAACCAATGGCAAACAGGTGATGGTTTCGTGGGCCATCCCTGATACAGCGGCCCCCCAATACGAATTCCAGATCGAAGTATTCGACAACCCGGAATGCCGGGGCAAGCCCATCACCGTGCATCAGAAACGCATGCCAGTGACACGTCACGCCATCATCGATGCAAACGTCGCTAGCCCCACCATCCGGTTTTCCATGACTGACATTTTTGATCAGACCATCGATCCAATCACCGTGCACGCCCACCCGTCTCCCGCGCCTTCCAAAGCTGTCAAGTCACCCACAGCTCCGGGGCTGACTTACGAACTGTGGCATAAAGACGACGATCGTCACGCAAACGTGATCTATCCCGTTTGCGAAGCAGCTGAGCACAGCCGAAATGAACGACACTACTGGCTATCGCTTGATGAACTTGAAAGTGGTCGCCTCGTTCAACAAGGCATATGCAATGGCTTTGACATTGAACTCCGAGGCGAACGACGAGAAGGTTATGCCTTTCGGTTTCGTGGATTATTACGGGTACCCAAGACTGGATTTTACCTTCTTTGCATGAAAGGAACCGATGGCTACCAAATCCAGATCGATGCGAAGAATGCGATCGCATGGGATGGACTGCATGGCCCCGAGGACAAGGTGACAGGATTGCATCTGGCACAAGGAGACCACCCACTATCGATTGATTACTTTGTTGATCGAAACAAACCTTTTTTTCAACTGGAATGGGAGGGTCCGGGAATACCACGTCAGGAAATTCCTTCATCAGCATTACTGCACACCGCAAATGACCAAATTCCTGAAGTGGAAATTGTGGTTAACACAGACCCTAAAGGAGGCGTCAAGGCAGACGTCAATGTGAACGCAAATGGCCATCAAATCGAACGCATCCTGTTCTACTTTGACAAAATGCAAATCAGTTCGAGTGAGGGTTCACAACTTTCCTACCAAGGCGTTTTGCCGGGTGGTAAGCACCATGTCTGGGCCCGAATTTTTTTCGACGAAAACCATACCATCGATAGTGAATCGATTCCCATCTCTGTAGCAACGAAAGCACTGACCGGCTGGGATCTGGGCATCGCCGGAGAATCAGACGCGACCTTCAATTTGCTACAACAGTCCCCAGACACATTCTCTTTTGTCGGTGAGGGTGAGTACGTCGTCAGTCGTGCCATCACAGGCGACTTTACCTTAACTTGCAAGCTGGACCATGTAGCGGGCCTGCAGGGTGAGCCGGTAAACGGTAGTTCGTGGGTTGGGTTAACAGTACGAGAACATCCGGAAAAAAACAACTATGGCTGGGGTCGCGAATTTGGCCTGATGCAAGTGTCCCACAATGGTCTCCGAACCACGCCAGAACATGGTGATGGCGCGGGAACACGACAAAGCTACCAACGCTTGCCCGATGGCCATCCATGGTTGCGAATCACTCGAAAGGACCATGTCTGGACCGCTTGGACTTCTCCTGACGGTGAGAACTGGACATTCGGTGTCCGTCACTTCAAACAGTTGCCACCAACGGTGGGTGCTGGAATCGTATTTCGAGCGTTGCCCCAGGACGCTCAAATGTACTTTCGAGCCGCTGTCTCAAACCTTTCGCTGACGCAGGATGTTGGTTCTGAGTTGAACCCCGACGTCGTTCTGGCAAAAGGAACCGACAAAGTGCAATTGTCCGGTATCGCCGTCGCCCCATCCGATCCGCAGGTGGTCGTTGTCCGAACGGTCAATCGAGGCCTACTGCGTTCTCAGGACGGAGGGGAGAACTGGCGGCCTGCTAATGGAAGATTGCACGGCACTGCAAACGCCGTTCGCAGCGTCGCTATCCATCCCACAAACCCCGACATCATGCTCCGAGCCGCTGGCAACACCGACTCAAACGGCATTTTCCGGGGAGGCCTGTTTCGGACATCCGACGGTGGAAACTCGTGGGATCAGTTATCGCTGGAATGTGACTTTGACGCAGTGGGTCCGTCGGCGATCTGCGGTGCAGTGTTGGCTTTCCTACCAATGAAGCCGGACACTGTCTTGGTAGGATGCGAAACTCGTGGACTTTTTCGTAGCGACGATGCGGGAGCCAACTGGGTCAACCTGGGACTGCAAGGGCAAAGGATCACCGCAATTCACGCGAACCCCTACTTCCAGAACCAATTTGGACAAACCGTAATCGAAGTGGTCACATGCCCTGATCGTTTCATGAGTTTTTTAGGACGCGGTCACCCTACCATGACCACACCAGAACAATCTTCCATGGTGCATGTTTCGCACGACAACGGCAAAACATTTCGGCAAAACTCCTCGCGTTCAGACCTTGGCTACTACAACACGATGTCACTGCGTTGCAATCCGCACGTATGGCTTTACGGAACTTCCCACGGCCTTCTCTATAGCCTGTCGCAAGGAACTGACAGTTTTCTGTATTCCACCTCACTTGAGGTCGACTCGCTCAGGCCCTTCACCGCTTTGGGACACAGCATCGCAGGCTCACAGCTATGCTCACGCAAGTTCGTTGCAGCATTGAACCCCAAGGAAGCTGGACACATCTCGCGCTGTGACTTGGGTGGCGATGTTTGGGCGTGGGCCAGCAGTGAAAAACAAGCGTTCGCTGGCGTGATCGCAATCACGTCCGCTGACTTGACCCGCTCGTCACCCGGCAACTCCTGGTGGATTCTCGGAATAGAGGGGCTGTACCGATCTGACAACAACGGCCTCACAGTTCAAAAAGTGGCTGTGCCCTGAGTGAATGCAGGACACAAAGCCTCCGCCATGAAAGCCGTGAACGGCTGAAACAAAAGTTGATGCTCATCAGATCATGGCTTCCAAGTGCCCCTCTCGAACATCCCCCACAAGCTCGAATCTTGTCTGGGTCGGATGCTGCGTGAGCCGGTTGATCGGTTTACGATCCAGAGACTTTATTCATCGCTGCATTGGCAATCGCAAAGCACTGTCGAATATCATCAATCGGGTCTTTGGGATTCTCTTCATACTCAAGTGAAATAGCACCATTCTCGGGGAACCCTGTCGCTTTCAGCGCAAGAAAGACACCCTCAACATCTAAGTGCCCTTTGCCGAGAATGACACCCTTGGTCTTCTTCTTCATCTCCGCAAAATCTTTCAGGTGAATGCCGTACAGTCGTCCTTTGAGCAACCGGATTACTTCCGTCTCTCGCTGGCCTGAGCGAATGTAGTGTCCAAGATCGGCACAAGCACCAATTCTTTCATCATGACCTTCGATTGCGTTCAGCACGTCGACTGCCTTGTTGTAGCGATGCCCGGGCCCATGGTTGTGAATGGCAACACGAATATCAAATTCTTTGACCAGTTCATCAAGGTTGTCAAACGAATCAGGATCTGGATCAGCCGTAATGGTTGGGATACCAAGCGCTTTTGCAAACTCAAACAGTTTCCGATTTGCGGCGGCGTCTTTGGTAAGTCGATTAACCCCGTGAGCCGAGATCGACATCCCAAGGTCAGCGACTTTTTTTCGGGTTTCCTTGACTTGCGTCAGGGGAGCACTCGTCGGCAGCATCCCCCCATAAAACTCGACCTGCTGGAAACCCAAGTCACTCGCGTGCTTGAGCGCCTGATCAACGTCAAAACCCCGTAGCGAATAAAGCTGAATACCAAGCTTGTAATCATGATCATCTGCCGCACTTGCAACTCGTGGAATCGAGGCCGCAGCAAAGGCTGCAGAGGAAGCGAGCAGGAATTGCCGACGGGTGGGGACGCTGAGATGCATTGTTTTGATCTTGAACGAGATGGAATTCGGATTCTTAAGAACGAAGTCAGGGAAACTTTCACATTGTAACCGAAGAAGATCCCCCAAACTGAGAAAACCCGATCACCTTTCCTATCAACCATTGCTGGGCATCTGTATTCCAACGGAAGCCTCAACCCAATGACGCTCAGCGAATTGACGAATTGACGAATCGACAGTGAACACTGCTATCGCAGTAGGTGACCTAGAACCGCCGTGGGTATTCAAGCTGCCATCCGGCAGAAAACATTAATAGCAATCAAAGCCACACCAGAAGCAATGCTTCCGAAACCTACCCTGATAATGCTGTTTGCGAGCGGCGGTTCGATTCGTACGCGGAGCGGTCAAGCGATTAACTCACCCAACGGCCCACGACACGAACTGCCATTTTGCTTGAGCACAAGGTCTTCGTTTCCGTAATGCTCCACCGGATTCCCATAGGCATTCAGCAAGGTGGTCCACCAGTTACCGATGGTGCGGCAATCCTTGTCGCCGTACTTTGGGTAGCGAATATAACGGCCTGGGATATTCAATTTCCCGGAGCACCCACCAACCACCACATACGGCCACTCCAAACAATCCCCGTGATGTTTATTGGCTGAGTCACTGAAATAGACAATCATGGTGTTGTCGAGCATGCTCCCATCACCTTCGGGAACCGCTTTTAGCTTCCCTGCCATCCCAGCCAACAGACTCGAGTGATGAGTCCGAATAATGTCGCGGCATTCCTTTTGGGTACGACTACTTTCGTCATGCCCGATGCCATGATTGGGTTTCACCAACCCGAGCTGTTTGTATACCGTCGAAAGGTTATCCAAGCGAATGGTGACACAATTGGTCAACCCGGCAATGAGAGCCGCCGAGGCCAAGTCAAAATGAGCCTCCTGACGCACCTCTTCCACCGATGAAGTGAATTTATCGTCAAACTCTGGAGCATTGTCTTTGATATTTCCTTTCATACCAGTCAGACGACTGTGACGCACTTGCAATTCCTCGAATGCGTTCAAGTAGGCATCCAACTTATTTTTCTCAGCTGCAGGGACTACTCGATTTACTTTCTTGAGATCGTCGACCATGAAGTCAAGTAAATTTTTCTGAACACTGAATCGTGCTTCGCCTTTTCCACTTGCAGATACTGCGGATCCAAAAAGTTGTTCAAACGCAAGATCAGGGCTGCCTTGAAACGGCAATTCCTTATTCGCACCTACGGCAGTAATTCCCGGATACAACACGCCGCCGTACGAATTCGACAACGCACTTCCGCGCACCGCCAGACCTACATGATTGAAGGGTGCTGGGCTAAGTGCCGCCAGTTCAGCGTCAGCCGTTGCCCTCAGGATTGCTCCTCGTTCGGTTTCGCCACCAGTCATGTAGACGCCCATCGCGCCAAACCAACTGCTGTGCCCACCACGGCACATTTTCCCTGACAATCCCTGCACTATCGACAACTGATCTCTGTACGGTTCCAACGCCTTCATGGAGGGCTGCAACTGGACATCTTTCAACGATTCATTCTTTGCATCATCACCCCGCAGTGACTCGGGTGTAATCCCTTGGGGTGAAACTCCACTGGATTTAACGACGAACACAAATCGTTTTGGCAATGCATCACCATTGCCTTCAGCCTGTAACCTGACCTGATGCAGGAACGGTGTCAGCAAAGCTCCACCGGCACCAAAAGAGAGTCCTTTGAGAACATCTCGTCTTGATTTGATCATCATCTGCGAGTTTATCCTGCAATCATTTACGGTAAAGAAAGGAATCTGACGTCAAAAGCGAAATCAACAGCGAGTTAAAACTGCCACCGCTTTCCCGATAGGCTTTGTCTGCTGCTATCAGAGTTGGCGAATCACTCAACAATTCGTTCCGCCCCATGAAATATCGAAACACATGCCGAACGATACTCTGTCGAACACGATCCGAATCAGCAAGCTTATTAATCAGCTCCAGTGCATCGTCGTACTCTGAGTCTAGAAGCTCATCTCCTGTACTCGTGAGCATGGTCTTTGCATGAATCGGCTTGCTCGGGAATTGCCCGTTCACCTTGGGTAGTTTATCGAGGCTCTCCCGTGTTCGAAAGCGACCAAAATCATCGTAAACCTCAAATGCGTAGCCAAGCGGATTCATTTGCTTGTGACATCGCCAGCACTCATCCTGCTCAGTCACTGCTAGTCGCTCACGCAGAGTTTGGTTGTGGTTTTCTGGGACCGTGGCGTCCACAGTGATAGGCAGATCCGGGACAGATCCCGCTAACAGTCGTTCACGGATCCACTTCCCACGACGAATCGGATCAGTGCTGTCATTGAGCGAATGTGCAATCAACCACGCTGGATGAGTCAGAATGCCAGCGCGATTTGGCCTCTTATAAGGTTGTGGCAACAAAAAATCCTGCTCATCATCAGCCATGTCGTAGACCATGGGATACTTGCGATAAAGCGGTTGCATACTGTGCAGCAGAAGCTCTTCATTCGTTGTATTCTTCCACTCCTTTACCTCTTTCACGATCTGCTTGATTGCTCCCACGGTGCCATTGAACCCGCGATTAAATTTGTGCAAGTGGTATTTCTTGTTCAACTCACCCCAATTGCGAAGATCCAGACGACGAAGTAATTCCTGCTGCTTTTCCTTGGGGAAGTCTCCCTTGTCCAACGCAGCTTGATTCTTCACATAGAAATCATAAATCGTGTTTCGAAATGTCTGCCTGTTAAGAATGTAGTACTCATCAGACGTCAACAATTTTCTGAACACATCCTTGTCGTCTTCAAGGATGTTGATGACAAAAAAGTCAGCTTCACGTTCATACATATCAGGATAGTTCTCACCGTAGTAAGAAAACCCTCCGGAACGTTTGGCATCTTTGAAAATTTTATGTGCATGAGAGTAACCAAAGAACTCTTGAAAAAATCTGAGCAGCCTCGGTTTGTCGATCGCATGATCTTGCAGAATCCTAGTGACCTGATTCTCGACGTCATCGCGTGTTAGCAAACGGCCACCGCCCGCTGCCTGCAATAATTCAGGATCTGGTCGCTGGTCTGTGATGGCATACGCAATGGCAAACGCCAGCTCGGCAGGGGAAAGCATTCGACGCCCTTCAAGGTCCGCCTCGCCCAATCCCAGTTCGACTCGATATACCGACTCGTGATGCAGCATGATCGCCATCAATGCCACTCGTAGTGCTTCTAAATTCCCGGCATCTTCGGCCGATTTTCGAAACAAGCCAACGTATTGTTTCAGCTCAGCGTCAGTCGGTTTTCGATAAACCACACGACGAAACTGTTGCTGAAACGCATTCTGCAGAACAACATCGGTGGGACTTTGTTTGGATTCTGCAATCGCTGTAAAAACCACTTGCGTCTCGATCAGGCGGTCCGCTGACTCGCCAGCATTGGTTAGCAGTACATTGACCACTGCAGAATCAGCGAACAACAGTGAAGCATACTCTTTGATACCCTGTTTATCATCAACAATGAATGGCTGCCGTAAACTCCGCGATTCTCCCCCATATTGTGACTTAACGTTGTCGAAGACATGTGGGCTCGTCCGCCACAAACGACGCGGGGAAAAAGACTTTGCAGTGACCTCACCGCTGAACAGTTTTTCGTGGCTAATGTAGTTGCCGTAACTGGGGGTTTTGAGCTTTTCCCGAAAGCCTGAAACTGTTCCTAGGACATCAAAATTTGAAGTCACCAAAGAAAGTGTCTCGTCTCGTTCGACATCCTCAAGCCGCGACTCCTCTTCCGGGGGCATTCGCCCAAGGTAGACTTGCTCTTCAATTTTAGCGAGCAATTCAGTTCTTCCATCGCTGCTCAACTCAGAGAGATGGTCGAGACGCACTTCACCTTCCTGAGAATCGTCTGAATGACAGTCAGTGCAATGCTTTTGCAATTTGCGTTGCAGTTGTGTCAGCACAGAATCACTCTCAGCCGCGCAGCAGACGCAGCATGAAAAGATGAGCACCAGTAAAGGACAGCCACGCCTACCCACGATCATTACTTCTCTCTTCTAAGTGCTTTGCCTTTAATACATGAGCATGCCTCTTGAGCGACTCAGAAACCACCGGAATCACGAAACCCCAGAGTCGCAAAGACAGAACCAGCCCTGAATCACCCCGTACCGCGGAGTCACTTTAAGTCCTCCACTACTTGAACCCTATATTACCATGCACGAATCAGGTTATAAACACGAAGAAGATGGCAAGCCCTGATTCAAGCGTAACGCCACCTCACAAACAAGTGAACGAACGCCAGAATCCTGAGATTGCGTTCCAACTCAATGTGGCCTTGGAAAGCTTGAGCATTACCTCCCAAAAAAATTGCGTCACTACGCAGCCCTCGACATTGAGGCGGGCTTCAAAGCTAGGTGCAATGCCTCGTTCAGACGATCTGGATCCACCACGAGATCGGCCAGATCCCCCCCAACGGTCGGATCATGAGAATCAGCAAGTAGATAGTAGTAATCCACGCCGAGCGTTGAGGCTAACGCAAAGAAACAATTCTTGTCTGTATCCTCACGCTCACGAATCTCCACGACTCGTGTCCCAGCTGCCATTGCCAACATATTAGTTAGGCCCGCACCGTGATTGGACAACAAAACTTCTGCCTGTGCCGCCAACTTCACCTGCTGCTCCCATGGAGTTTCTTCGGTAAGCAAAATTTTAAAACCATGGTCTGCAAGAACGCCAAGGATTTCATCCTCATTCAGAATCCGTCCTCTGCCAGCCAACCTGCGACTGATGTAGAGCCGGGAACTCGGAGCAGCCAATCCAGAAGCACCAATATGTTTACGAAATCGACTTCGCATCGATTGCATGAGACCACTGTTGTAATCCCCACTGCCAGCAATGTGGTTGGGAAAAAACAAGTCTGTACATCTCATGCATTCGAACCGGCCCAGAACACGCACGTCTCGCAGACCATACGCCTTCAAACTCTCAAGAAAATAGTCATGGCGGGAAAATTTGCGGGGTAACAGCAAAGTGACTTCATCTGCTCGCAGTTCCTGAAGAGCAAGTTCCAACCGAGGCAAGGCCTCTCCGAACCAATGGAAAACATCACAACTCAAGTTATCAGTAATCCAGACACCAGGCGTATCCAGCTGGGTGTGATAATGCAGGAAACGCTCGAGACCGGTTCGCCAATGCCCCCGTTCTTTTTTCCACAAGTCGAAATGCGACTGATTTACAAAGGATTCTGGCAAGAACTGGCCGTCTGCCAAACGTATGGGTGAGCGGCCAAACACATCTGCTTCACGAATATGCTGCACCTGGCAGGCAGGAAAACGCTTACACATTGCTTCGGCAAAAAGGGGAGAATCCTGAGGCTCAAGATTTCGAGGAGCCTGCCGCTTTTCAATGAAGTGAGTTCGGAATTTCTGGACCGTCGACATCGCACGGGTCTCCAAAGCGTTATCAAGCCACCCCCAACGTTGACGAATAGCAAATTGCTGGCAATGGCGTAAAGATGGAATTGCTCCGTTCAGGTCACTATCAACGTGACGACCACTGTGACTATCACCAATACTGAGCTGCTCAGGCCTACTTTCCTGCCCCTTCGTCTGTGACTCAAATCACTGCCCTAGCAAATTACTGCCCCAGCAAATCTTCCCTGGCAAATCTGCCCTGGCAGCTGACAGGAAAAGATGCAGCCAACCTTGGCCACAAGCAAAACAGCCAACTGCAGCCTGTATGCAATACAGCGTCTCCCTACTCTGCATCACCACACAA
>Ga0315320_10001011_pt1 | contig 23253 bp, 12 predicted proteins | sample M140m21515metaG_FD_203458 | JGI IMG/M metagenome (GOLD analysis project Ga0315320, IMG submission 203458) | Ammonia-oxidizing marine archaeal communities from Monterey Bay, California, United States - M1 40m 21515 | ecosystem: Environmental > Aquatic > Marine > Coastal | place: USA: California... | reverse complement strand
GTCGCTTGAAATCACTGTCCATCTCGATGGTGTCGAGATCGAATCCGAGACCCGGTTCCTTGCATTCGAAGCGGACCCTGATCGATTCCCTTGGCGCGATCTCGATCACGATGCGATTGGGAACGAGCTGCTGACCCGGCCGACTGTCTGGAAGTGTGCGAAAGATGTTCGCGGCCGGTGGTCGGAACTGGATCACCACCTCGGTCAGCTTCTGCTTGAGTCGTTTGCCGCTGCGCAGGAAGAAGGGTGTTCCCGTCCAGCGCCAGTTGTCCACGAAGAAAGCGAGCGCGGCGTAGGTCTCGGTGGACCGGGAAGGATCGACTTCCTCCAGATCGCGATACCCGGTGGCACCGTCGGAATCGGATCCGTATTGTCCGAGTGCCCCGTAGACATCGAGTGCGTCCTGTTCGGGAATCCGGATCGCATCGATCACCTTGATCTTCTCCGATCGAATGCTCTCCGGTGAGTAGACCGTTGGCGCCTCCATCGCGACGAAGGCGAGAATCTGGAACAGATGGGATTGGATCATGTCACGGATCGCACCGGTCTGATCGTAGAACCCGACACGGTCCTCGACGCCCACGGATTCCGCCGCCGTGATCTGGACCGAGTGGACATAGGTGTGGTTCCAGACGGGTTCGAAGATCGTGTTGGCGAATCGGAAGGCGAGGATGCCCTGCACGACCTCCTTGCCGAGGTAATGATCGATCCTATAGATCGCCTCTTCCTCGAACACGCGACCAAGCACACGATTGAGTGATTCCGCACTCTTCTGATCGTTTCCGAACGGTTTCTCGACGATCACCCGTTGCCATGATCTGGAGTTCCGATCGAGGCTGCACCAACGTCGACCTTCCGTGACCAATCCCGCATTTCCGATGCAATCGATGATCGGACGATACAGAGCTGGTGCCACGGACAGGAAGAAGAGGACGTTTCCGCGACATTGATGCTCGGAATCGAGTTGGTTGATCCGGGCCTCCAACGTCGGATAGGAGGACTGTTCGGTCGCATCACAGGCGTGGTAGTGAATCGTCTGGGCGAATCGAGACCAGGATTCGTCGTTGAATCCGACCGCGTGCTCCTTCGCCCAGGGAAGCAACTCCTCACGCCACTGGTCATCCGTCTTCTCACGTCGCGCCGTTCCGAGAATCCGGGCGTTTTCCGGAAGAAGACCTCGCGCGAACATCTCGTAGAGTGCGGGAATCAGTTTTCGGCGCGTGAGATCCCCGGAGGCTCCGAAGATCACAATGACAGCGGGGTCTGCGTTCATGTCAGCATTAGAGCATCACGAACGAGGCAGGCAAGCCCGGACCACCTCATGAAGATGTGTGCGATCGACATGGGTGTAGATCTGGGTCGTTCCGATGTCGGAATGCCCGAGCAGATCCTGCACGATTCGAAGATCGGCACCACCCTGGACGAGGTGGGTCGCGAAACTGTGTCGCAACATGTGAGGATGGATCCCCTCCAGGCCTACGATACGGGCGTATTTTCGAACGATCTGCCAGACCGCCACCCGTTCGAGGGGTCTCCCCCCACCGGATACCAGCAGCCTGTGCTCATCACGTCCATCTGGAAACCGTGCCAATTCGGATCTCATTTCAGCCAGATACCGGTTGGTCCAGTCTCGAGCAGGTTCACCGATCGGCACCACTCGGGTGCGCTCCCCTTTGCCATGAATCGTCACCAACATGGTCTGTTCATGGAACTCGTTCAACCTGATTCTACCGACCTCCGACGCCCTAAGCCCAGCTGCATACATGAGTTCCAGCATTGCGCGGTCACGCATCCACAGCTTGCCATGCTCGGGAGCAGGAGCTTCCACCAGCGCTCTCATCTTGAGCGGACTGAGAACACCAGGGAGCTTTTTCCAACGAGTGGGCCGCTCGAGAATTCTGGCCGGGTCGTATTGAATGATCCCATTCGCACACATCCAGCGGAAGAAGACCCGAATCGTGGCGAGATGGCGGGCGACCGAACTGGCCTGAAGGCCACGGTCACGAGAAAGCCACCGAAGATGGGCGGCAAGCTCCTCCACGGAGACCTCGGAAGGGTCGGTCATTCCACGGCCTTCAAGATCCTCGGTGAGCTCGTTCAGATCACGCGCATAGGCCTCGAGCGTCGAAGCGGCGAGACCGGCTTCGACGCGGGCGAATGCGAGAAAATCCCGAACGGGTCGTTCAAACGTGTGTACTGAGGCCATCAATCGTCAATCGGATGGTCGAGGACGGGGCTGAAACCCCACCTGCGACTCGTGTCACGCCCTCGCGGGATTCCCGGGAAAGACGGTGGTAGATCGTGCAGCTCTCGAAACGATCACAGCAGACCTCGAAGAGGGCGTCCAACTGCATGAGGCTGAAGCGATGCGCGCAACGTCGATCATCCTGGTCGAGATGTGGGCACCGGTTGGGCATGGATGGTTTTCACCTTCGCTTCCACTGCAGACATCGACCCAGCCTCGGCCTGTGGTGCAGAATCGGCAACCAATCGGAACAAACGCGCAATTTCTGCGCACATGACCCCCAGGAGTGCGCATCATCCCCCCGTCTGAACGCCTTGAAGAGGGTTCGAACAGGCATGTGGGTTGCATATGTCTCATGCACCTCGGCGAGAGGCGCCGCGAAAGGCAAGGAGTGCCACCATGCGGACCAGTTCAATACGCCGGTTGCTTCGGGATGCCTGGAGGCAGGAACGAAGCATGGATCCGGAACAATACAGCACCATTGATCTCATCACGTCGCACAGGATGACGCAAGAGATCGACCGAATGGCAGCACGACTGTCTGCGGTTCATCTCATCGCCCTGCGAGACGAGGAACACATGGGAGGCACACGATGAATTACGGCCTCTATCTGAGTGCGAACGGGATTTCCAGCGCCCAGCACCGCATGAACATCCTCTCGAACAACCTCGCCAATGCGAACACGGTTGGCTTCAAGCCCTCCGAAGTCGTGCTCGGCGAACGAGCCCGTGAGCCTCAGGCGCTGAACACCCTGACCGACAGCAAGCAACTGCTCGAGCAACTTGGTGGTGGGACGAGAATCGCCTACAGCGGCTTGAATCTCCGCCAGGGTTCGATCGAGCCCACGAGCGTGCGGACGAACCTGGCACTTCGCGGAGAAGGCTTTCTTCAACTGGAAGACGGTGCCAATGGCGAAAAGAACCTCACGAGGGATGGCACCCTGATGTTCGATGGTCAAGGTGTCCTCCGGCACCAGGCAAGCGGACTCGCGGTCCTCGGCCGTGACGGCAACCAGATCAGACTCGACGGAGATGAACAGCTCCGTTTCAATGGATTCGGAAGTGGCGGCGAGATGCTCGACAGAGCCAATCCTTCAAGCCCGCTGGCGAATGTCAGCATCATGAAGGCATCCGCCGAATCCCTCCGACCCGATGGACGGAACGTGCTGCAGACAAAGGATGCACTGACCAGCGACTCGAAGACCACCGTGGTGGGTTCGGCACTCGAACAGAGTGGATCGAATCCGATCTCCGGCATGGTCGACCTCATCAAATTGACGCGCGAAGTCGAAATGAACTCGCGCATGATCCAGTATCAGGACGCCATGATCGGCCAGGCGGTCACATCCCTCGGCCGCGTGGTCTGATCAGACCTTCGGTATCTCAACTCAGGAAAGCACTCGACCATGTCGACCATCTCACTCAACACGGCTTCCACCGGACTCAACGCGCTCAGTACGTCCCTCGACGTGATCGCGAACAACCTCGCAAACGTGAACACCACGGGCTTCAGATCCAGCCGCGCGAACTTCGAGGACATGTTCTATCTCGAGCGAGGTCAGCCGGGTATCGAACAGGAATACGGCAACTCGAACCCCACCGGTCTTCAGGTCGGACTGGGTGTCAGTGTCAGCGGCACCAGTCTCAACGTGGGACAGGGTGCCCTCGAACCGACCTCGGGTGATCTCGATCTCGCGATCCTCGGAGATGGGTGGTTCCAGGTGGAGGTCTCGCCCGGAATCTCCGAAGACGGCTACGGCTACACGCGAGCGGGAAACTTCACCCGTAATCAGGACGGCGAGATCGTGATGTCCAACAGCGAGGGCTATCGCCTGTCGCCCGACATCGTGATTCCACAGGACGCGACGAATCTCACCATCGATGAATGGGGATACGTGCAATATCAGGAGAACGGACAGGTCGTCCAGGGCGGACAGATCACACTTGCGCGCTTCATCAATCCGGCGGGGTTGCAGGCGGTCGGCGGAAACATCTACACCCCGACCTACGCTTCCGGTGATGCCGAGATCAACGAAGCGAACCAGAGCGGATACGGCTCGATCAAGCAGTACAACCTCGAAACCTCGAATGCCGAAGCGGTGACCGAACTGGTCTCCCTGATCAAGACCCAGCGCGCGTTCGAGATGAACTCACAGGTGATTCAGGCAGCGAACGAAACGCTGCAGGAAATCGTAAACCTCCGTCGATTCTGATCTGAAGGAACATGACACGAATGAAGACGTTCACACGAAAATCGATGACGACCCTGGGGACGATGCTGGCATGCATCGCCTGCGGATCGGCAACCGCGGACGAGATCACGCTTCGGCGCTCGGTTCGAATGCGGCATGCGGACGAAACGATCCGCCTGGGCGACATCGCGACACTCGAAGGCGAGTACATCGCGGAGTACGCCGATCTGGTCGTCGCTCGTTTCGACGACCGCGGAAACGCGATGGAGATCACGCTCGATCGGATCGAAGGCGCGCTCGACAAGGCACGGGTGAATCGTGCGAGGTTCGACCTCTCGGGCGGCACGGTTGTGGTGCGACCTCATGCCTCCATGAACGATCTTGGAACGATCTCCGCATGCACTCCGATGAAGATCGCCGAGATGGATGCGAACACGGACACGCTCGTGAAGAAGTCGGTCAATGCGAAAGACCACACCATCCGAAACGACGTGTTCGTCGACCCCCGATCAGTGGTGGGCGAGGACACCGCACGTGGATTGATCGCGATTCGAATGGCGGCGTTCTGGCGCGACGTCGACTCTCCAGTGCGACTCAGGATCACGGCGGAGGATCACGCACTGCTCGAGAAGAAGAATCACAGACCGAAACTCAAGACCGTCGGAAAGAGCACCGATGGCTCGATCGCATTCGACGTCACACTACAGGGCGAGGCTCCATTCCGAGTGAGGACCTCGCTCGAGATCCAGACGATGACCCCGAGGATTCGAAGCACCACGGGGAAGGGAACCAGAGTCGCGCACGAGGACCTGGACACACAGTTCGAATGGATTCCACTGAAGGATCACCAGCGCAGCGTGAACGGCCTGGGAATGATCGGCACCAGACTGGACAGGAACGTCAAGGCCGGAACGCTGCTTCTGCCGGAACACTTCGAGCCCGCCGTCCACAGGAACAATCCGATCAAGGTCCGCTCCGGCGGAACCGGATGGGTCCTGGAACTGGATTGCATCTGTCTCGAGGACGGCCGGGTGGGCGAGACCATCGAGGTGCGAACCAACACTCCGGACAAGAGACGCAGACAGAACGGTCGGACCATGCACGTCAGAGTGATCGACGGCATGACCGCTGAATTGATCGATTGAACGCATTGAAACGCAGGACTGAAATGATGACCAGACGAAACGAGCATTCGATGACACAGGCCAAGAACGGACGGACCATTCTTCTCACCGCGCTTCTCGCGACCATCGCCTCGACCGGCATCGCACAGGAAAGCGATGATCAGGCCGCGAACAGTCCGATTCGACAGGCGTTCCTCGAGCGTGACATCTCGCTGGAGAAGGTGGTTCGCGAATCGAACACCAGAAAGATGCGTGATGCAGAAGAGACCATGAACACCTTCTCGGTGGAACAGGCTCCTCCCGGACGAGCGTCCCGGGCACGAATGGCGCTGCAGGGCATGGGTCCCGCATTCGACGGACTCTTCAAGCCGATGCCGTTGAAGCAGTGGAAGGAACACGACCAGATCACCATCATCGTGATCGAGTCATCGACCGTCTCCAGAACGCAGGAACTCGAGACCGAAAAGGAATCGGAGCTTGCCGCTGAAGTGGCTGCATGGTCCGACTTCTTCAGCAACGGCTCGCTGTTCACGCAGAACACCGGCGTCAATCTTCCCAAGGTCGAGATCGCAGGCGCGATGAACTTCGAGGGCGAGGGAGACTACGGAAGCAAGGAGCAGATCACCTTCAGAACCACGGCCACCGTGCTCGAGGTGCTTCCGAACGGAAATCTCGTGCTCGAGTCGCGACACACCACCAAGACCGACAACGAGATGACGGTGAAGACCGTGACCGGAATCTGCAACCCCAGGCACGTGGCACCGGACGACACCATCCTTCACTGGAGACTGTACGACCTGGATTTGAACGTCCAGAACACGGGCTTCGTGAAGGATGCGGCGAACAAGGGCATTCTCACGCAGATCGCGGACTTCATCTTCGCATTCTGAATCTGAGGTTCAAGGCAGGCCGACGAGACGCATTCAATCGAGCTTCAGAGTTCGCTTGAAGAAACCGAGCCCGGAGGCGTCCTTCGCGAGTGCGAGGGTGTCCTCGGTGACGGCGTTCGCGCGGCGCGTGCCTTCACGAAGCACATCGATCACGTCGTCGTCGTTCTGGTACTTCAGCCGTCGCTCACGCATGGGATCGAGAAGCTCGTTGATGCAAGCGCCGAGCTCCTGCTTGATGTGCCCGTCCCCGATGTCGTCACCTGCGGCGTAGCGTCGCTTGATCTCCGCGACCCGCTCGGTGTCGGGGATGAAGATCTCGCAATACTGCATCAGGATGTTCTCGGGATCACCCTCTTCGGTGGGACTCTGTCGACCGGTGAAGATCTTGTTGACCTTCTTCTGGACCTGCTTCGCGGTGTCACTGATGTAGATCGCATTGTTGAGTGACTTCGACATCTTGTTCTGCCCGTCGATTCCCACCAATCGGCCGACCTTGCCGACATCGGCGAGGGGAACGGGAAAGACCCCGCCCTCCGCGACATGATCATGGTCATCCACCTTGTCGCCGACACCGCAGTATTTCTGATTGAAGCGCCTCGCGACCTCACGAGTCAGCTCCAGATGCGGCACCTGATCCTCACCCACGGGAACACCCACCGGGCGGAACGCCAGGATGTCCGCGGTCTGCCCGACCGCGTAGAGAGGGAAGCCGAATGGATAGTTCTCGCCCAGACCCTTCACCTTGATCTCATCCTTGAGGGTGGGGTTGCGCATCACGCGATTGAAGGGAAGAAGCATCGAGAAGAGGAAGGTCAGTTCGGCGATCGCAGGGATCTCGCTCTGAAGAAAGATCGACGCGCCCTCGGGGTCGATGCCCATGCAGAGAAGATCCCGGACGATCTCGAGCGTGTCCTCCCGGATCGCCTCGGGCTGATCGGCTCTGGTCGTGAAGGCGTGCATGTTGGCCAGAATGAAGAAGCAGTCATGGGAACTCTGAAGTTCGACACGACGCTTGACGGATCCCACCCAGTGGCCGAGATGGAGTTTTCCGGTCGGGGTGTCGCCGGTGAGAATTCGCTGCGTTTGATTGGGTGCGCTCGACATGACTCGAATGTAACACGAGAAAGGATCAGCCGCCGAAATGGAAGAGGAGCAGGTTGGAACCGTTGAACAGAGCATGCACCAGAATCGGTGCCGTCAGACGGCCCGTTCGCTCGTAGACCCAGCCCAGACAGAGGGAGAGAACCAGAAGCGTGGTGGCCGCGGATGCCATCGATGCGCCAGGAATCACCGGAATGTGCATGAACACGAAGAGCATCGAGGTCAGAAAGATGGCGCTAGGTCGAGCGGCTCCAAGCTTTCGAAACCCCTGCTGAAGAAGTCCCCGGTAGGTGAATTCCTCGATCATGGGAGTGATCAGCACGACGAGAATCATGATCACGATCGCCCATGGATCCGAAGGTGCGTCATTCATCGCCTTGAGCGTGTCGTGAGACAGCTGTTCGGGAGTCACGTCCACCAGCAGGGACTGGAGAATCCCCACGGCCTTGCCAAGGGACATCGCGACCGTGATTGCAAAGAGAAACACGCAGATCGCCAGACGCACCGAACGACCGAGCGGCAGAGTGTGCTCCAGCGGCTTGGGGAAGGTCGCCTTCAGAGCATGGCGACGTTCGAAGAGCAACACCAGAATCACCGCAGACTGAAGGCCGTAGCTGACAAGCATCGCATGGGCCTGTTCCTGCAGCTCGGTGTCGCCGGGAAGATAGGTCAGTGACACCCAGGCCGCGACGGGCGTGGTGATGAGAAGAAGAATCCAACCACCCAGCAGAACATCGGGGCGTGACGCCCAGATCGGACCCGCATGCGGATCCAATCGCCAGGAACGTCGTCGCACGACGATGATTCCCAGGATCAGAGCCACGGATGCGATCGACGATGCCAACAGGAGATCCCCTCCGGTCACGACTGGATCGACGGGTGGCGCCGCGTCGACGATCTCTGGCACGGTGGGCTGGGCTGGCGCGATGTCCTGCGCGGAAGCTATAACGGGCAGGCAGAAAACGGCCATGGCCATCAGCAACACCTGAACGGAACGATCACAGTTGAAGACCATTCTCGATGACATCGTGACCCGAAAACGACTCGAAGTCGCCCGAGCCATCGAATCGGTTCCCGTCACGGAACTCGAAGCAGCGCTTCGAGACGCCCCACCGACGAGAGGCTTCGCCGCGGCTCTGCGCGAAAATCCGGGCGAACTTCGTACGAACGTCATCGCGGAGATCAAACGGAAGAGTCCCTCGGCAGGTCTGATTCGTGAGGATTTCGATCCTGTCGACATCGCAAAACGGTACCAAGATGCCGGAGCGAAGGCGATTTCATGCCTTACGGACGGTCCCGGATTTGGAGGCAGCATCGAATATCTGGAGATGGTTCGAGACGCCACCAGCCTTCCAGTCCTTCGCAAGGACTTCATCATCGATCCCTACCAGATCACCGAAGCGAGGGCGCGAGGCGCGGACGCCGTGCTTCTGATCGCTGAATGCCTCGATGATGACATGCTGAGACGATGCCGGGACAGGGCGCTGGACCTGGACCTTTCCGTTCTGATCGAACTCCACGCCGAGGAGAATCTGGAGAGGCTCGTTGGAACGCACGACTTCGCTGGTGAGCATGAGCTTCTGCTTGGAATCAACAATCGAGACCTCGCACGAATGAAGACCGATCTGAACAGGACGGAAGAGCTCCTGTCGAAGCCTGCGGCCAGAGGCATCGACAGGGAAGGCGTGGTCTCGGAATCCGGGATCAGAACACCTGAGGATCTGGAGAGTCTCCGACGAGCTGGTGTTCGGATCGTTCTCGTCGGCGAGCACCTGATGCGTCAGGGTGATCCGGGCGCTGCCTTGAAAAAGCTCCTTTCCTGAGCCACCGGGGCCTTCTTGACGGTCAGGGATGGTTCCCCGACAAAAGCACTTGCCGAACTCGGATCGTTTTCTATACTTCTTTCTCACCCGAATGGGGATTGGTGTAACGGTAGCACTAGGGTTTCTGATTCCCTCAGTCCAAGTTCAAATCTTGGATCCCCAGTTCACGAAAAGACGAGGAGGTCCGCTCACGCGGGCCTCCTCGTCTTTTTGAGTCGGACGTCTCTCAGCGAACGTTGATTCGCTTGATCGTTGACGTGATTCTGGAGTCACCGGAAACTGATTCGAAGATCACACGATACCCTCCCCTGCCTTCGGAAAGATTCAGAACCTGAGCCTCGGAAAGGGACAGCTGAAGGGCGTAGAACTGCCCCACCACGTTGGTCTGCCTGAGCCCTCTCACTTCATCGACTCCGAAGGTGCGATCGAAGAGTGGACGCTCACCACCATCCGGGAACTCGTTGAAGAGCTCCACTCTGAGCGTTCCCGACTTCCAGAAGGGAAGTGGAAACGCCTTCGAATAGAGATAGACGGCGATGGGGAATTCCGAAGCGAGACCGTTTCCATCGAGATCGCTGAGCGAGTAGGGGGCAAGCACGACGATGTTGGTGACGATGGAATCGGGTGGGGTGACGCGAGCCTCCACCGGTGGTGGTGGGAGAGGATCGCCCGGACGGGTCATCGTCTTCTCAGTCTGGCACCCGAGAAGGACGCATGATGCGAGAAGCCACGCGAAACAGGAGCCGATCTTGAGACGTGAATCAATCACCGGTCGAATCACTCTCGGTCCCCTCGAGCTTCTCGAGGCCGTCGATCTCGAAGTTCTGATTCAGAATGCCACTGGAGGAATCGAGACGACCGGATTGAATCTGGCTCTTGAAGTCATCGGGAATCGGCAGGGTCTGAATCGCCTCCTCGGTCAGATCCGACCAGACCTGGGAGGTTGGATCCTTGATGACGTGGGGCGTGAGCACGATGACGAGCTCGGTTCGAACGGCTCTGGTGTCTTCGCTTCGGAAGAGTCCACCGATCAGAGGCAGATCACCCAGAAGAGGGATCTTCTGATCCGTCCGTTCGAAATCACCCCGGATGAGGCCGCCGATGATGACGGTGTTGCCATCACGTACCGTGACCGTGGTGGTGGCCGTACGGCGCTTGATGATGGGAGAGTTGAAGTCGGTAGAGATCTGAAGCTGCTGATCACTGAGCTTCGAGATCTCAGGGGCGATGACCATGCGGACGAACCCCTCGGGGTTGATCGTCGGTGTCACACGGAGAATCGTTCCGACTTCCTCCGGAGTGACGGTGGTGTTCTGGGTTCCCTGTTCGAACGTCTGCACGGCTTCAGGAAGGCGAAGGGTCTCACCGACCTGGATGTATCCCTCCTCGTTGTTCGCGACGGTGATCGACGGATTGGAGAGAAGCTGGAAGCGGCTCTGCGCCTCGACGGCTGCGAGAGTGAGACTGAGATCCGTGGCCGAGACTTCGAACGGCGCGGAGATCGAACCACCCAGCATGCTGCCGATGAAACCGAAGTCAGCGCGCATCGGAAGCACGCCGACACGATCATTCACGGTGATTCCGGACTCGTCGTCGTCGTCGAGAGTGATCTCGGCAAGAAGCACCTGGATCAGAACCTGGGGGGGATCGATGTCGAGCTCACGGATGATGTCCATGACCTTCTCTCGATATCGGGGACTGGCATTCACCAGAACCGAGTTGCTCTTCTCGTCGCCGACGATGGTGACCTCGCGTTCGAGAAGCCGGCTGGCTGAAGGAAGCTGATCCGAACCGAGCGTCTCGATGAGCTTGCGCTGGTCCTCGGCGACGAACTCCCCCACAACCCGGGCGATCTCACTGGCCTGAGCGTTGCGCAAGGGATAGACGAAGGTGTCTCGTTCATTGGCCTTCTCGGCATCGAGCTTCTCGACCACGCCGGAGACCAGATCGAGATACGTGGGTGTCCCGGAGACCAGCAGCGCGTTGGTGCGGTTGTCGACCGTGATCGAAAGCGACTGACGCTGGTCGGGAACGAGGGTGAGATCGGTTCCCAGTGCCGATGCATCCTCCATGCCCTCCCCCTGATCCACGCCGGAATCACGCGGTTTCAACACATAGAGATCACCCTGCTGCTGCAGATTGAAGAGATCACCGAGTATGTCGGCCATGGCTTCCGCATCCGCATTGGCCAGACGGAAGACCCGGATGTCCTGATTTCCCGTGGTCGATGAATCGAGATCCCTGATCATGTTGTCGATCAGTTCCATGGCTTCTCGCGGCGCACGCACCACGATCGTGTTGGTGCGCACATCCGGGGTCAGACTGATCGACTCACGAATCGCGGAGGAGACTTCGGTGCTGACCTCCACGCCTCCGCCGGCGTCACCTTCGATCTTCTGGAGATAGCGGATCACGGTCGACTGTTCCGACCCTCGACCACCTGCGAGGGTGTTGCCGGCCAGCACGTTCTCGATCAGGGAGACGGTCTCGACCGCGTTGGCCGCACCGAGCGCGATGTACTTGATCTCGACGACCTGGGATGGCTTCGTCTCGTCGAGTTGCGTGACCAGTCTTCGAATCGCCCGGCGATCGTCGGTGGGCGCGTTCACCACCACCGCGTTCAGACGTTCTTCAGAACTCACGCGAATGACCACCTCGCCGCGACGGCGATTCTCGTCCTCGACGTACATGTCCTCGAGGAGTTCGACGACGTTCTCGGCATCCTGGTTCATCAGGGTGATGATCTCGACGTCGTCCATGCCGGCATTCTCGGCACTGGCGCGAACCAGAGCGTCGAGAAGCGTCCTGACCGCATCGAGATTCTCCTCGTTGGATGCGACGATGATCGAACGGCTGACGGGATCGGCGGAGATCGAGACCTGGTCCGAGGGCGACTCGCCATCACCAAGGCTTCGAGCACGATCCTGCATCAGATTCTCGAGTCGTCCGGCGAACTGTTCCACGTCACCACGGTCGAGAGGAACCACGTGCAGACCGACCGCGGGATTCGTGGGAACTTCGGCGAGCTGAGTGACCAGACCACGGATCGAAGAGAGGTCCTCGGGGTCGGCGGCGACCAGCAGACTGCTGGTACGTGCATCGGGAATGACCAGGGGACGACGTCCGCGGGCCACGTCACCGGGGAGTTCCGCGTACCGACGTTCCATCAGCCGTTCGATGGCCTGCGCCAGCCGATCGACGGCTCCGGTCTCGACCGGGACCACGGCGATGTCCCCATGTTCCATGTCGGGTGCTTCATCGAGATCACGTGCGAGACGCTTCACGGTCTCGAAGGTGTCCTCGCCCGCCGCGACGATCAATGCGTTGGTGCGCTCATCGGAAAGCACCAGCACACGTTCGAGTTCAGCGGTCTCCGGCTGCACTTCGCGCAGTCGATCGACCCGTGCATCCATCATCCGTTGGACGATCGATGCGATCCGAGTGGATGAGGCGTTCGTCAGTTCGATCGTACGGATCTCACGGAGCTCGGGGGGCATTGCGGTGTCGAGGGTCTCGAGGAGTTGTTCGAGAATGGCGAAACTCCGCCCGGTGGTGCTGACCACCAGGGCGTTGGTGCGCTCATCGGGGATGATTTCGACACGATCGTCCTCACGCATGGTGCCCGCTTGGATCTGGGATTCGAACAGCTGCCCGAGAACCACGGCGAGTCGAGCGGCCGACGCGTTCTCGACCGGATAGATCCGGACCAATGCTCCGGGGAAGGCGGACTCGACATCGAGCATGGAGAGCAGGCCCTGGACCACGCCGAGATTCGAAGGCGTTCCGACGACGAGCAGTGAATTCGTCGCCTTGTCGGGTCGGATCACGAGTCGCGCCATGGGCACGAAGATCTGGGATTCACGTCGTCCTCCCCCATCACCGACACGCAGTCTTGCGGCCTGATTCTGAAGCGGCACGGAAGCAGGAAGTTCCGTCGAACCTTCGACGAGAACCTCCTCGATCAGTTCCGCGATGTCTTCGGCATCGGCGAACCGGAGTGGAAGCACTCTGGCCTCGACCCACCCCAGTCCCACTTCGGAATCGAGACGCGTCACGAGAACCTCGATGAATGCGACCCCGTCTTCACTTCCCGCGGCGATCACGGTGTTGGTCCGGTCATCCTTGGTGATCGCCATGTTCTCCATGAGCGCGCGCCCCACCGCTCCGGTGGGAACCCCGCTGACCATCCCGCCGGGGACATCGCCGAGACTTTCACCCTGAGCGTAAAGATCATTGACGATTCGGATGAAGTCATCGGCACCGATGTTCTCGAGTGGGAACAGACGAACCGTGGCCGATCCGCTTGATGGGAGCTGATCGAGCAATCCGGCAAGTTGCTCGACAGCTCGCACGTTTCCTTGTGAGGAAACGACCATCAGAAGATTCGAGTCGTCGTTTGGCACCAGCCTTACCGGTTTGGTGAGATCGATGTCCGCCTCGGGGGATCCGAGATCACGAGCCACGAGCTTCAGCCTGCGCGCCTGCTCGCGAAGGGCTTCGGCCATGGGATGGCCGGCTTCCGATGAAGCGGGATCGAAGAGCGAACGAAGCGTTTCGGCGACGTTGCTGGCTGGGAGATTTCTGAGCGCGACCAGACCGATGCGATCCGTCTCACCCGGAACGGAATCGGATTGGTCGAGCGACCGTGCGATCGAGACCAGGGTCTCCTTGTCGGCCGGGTTCGCGGCGACGAGAAGTGCATTCCGCCCTTCGAGTGGTGTGGCACGCACGGGCTCGACCACCAGGCGACCGGCGGCACCATCCGTGGACGGACTGTCGAGTCCGATGGATTCGATCACACGAAGAACTTCCGCAGCCGGCACGTTTTCAAGTTCGATGATGAAGACACCCTGTCCTCCTGAAGGACGCATGCGATCCATCTGCTGGATCGTCCCTCTGATCTCGGACCACATGGCCCCCGTGCAGGCGACCACCACGGAATTGCTCACGAGATCGGCCTCGAGCGACAGCGGTGACTGGGTCCTCTGGGCCTGCGCGGTGAAGGCGGAACGGATCGAACCGACGATGTTGGAGGCGTCCGCGTTCTCCAGAGCGAGCACGTGCACGGAAAGCCCGTGCGCATCGGCTTTCTGCTGGATCGCTTCCGCCAGCGCCGCGATCTGCGCGTACTCCGCGTCGTCGGCACGAACGATGATGGTTCCACTCAGATCATCGGCGAGGATGCGGGTCGTCGCACCCCCCCGATTGTCTCCGGCGGTGTACAGCTCCTGAAGACTCGAAGCCAGCTGCGAGGGCGAGCCGTTGAGCACCGGAATCAGACGTGGAGGTGGGAGCTTCATGAAATCCGCGACGTCGAGTTGCGTGATGATGCCCTCGATCTTCTCGAGATTCTTTCGACTCGCGGACACCACGATCGTGTTGGTCTGCTCCTCGGCGGCGGCACTCACCCACTCCTCGGCCTCAACGAGGATCGTGGGTGCGGTGAATTCCTCGCGATCGCCGCGATCGCCGCGGTCGTTCTGACGCTGCCCGCTGTCACGCTTGGATTTCTGTTCGATCGGTCCTCGGAACGCCTCGTTGATGGCCCGCGCGACGCTGCGTGCGTCCGCGTAGTTCAGCGCGAGCACGGTCAGCTGGAGCGACGAATCGTACTCTGCACTGTCCAGCTTCTCGATCAGTGATCTGATCCCAGGCCACTCGTTCTCGTCGGCGCTGATGACCAGGGAATTGGTCGCGAGATCGGCCGCGATCTGTACGTTCTTCTTGCCGGGATCATCGACGTTCACCGCGAATGCACCGTAGAAGTAACTCAACGCGCTCTGGACCTTGTCGGCTTCCGCGAACTGCAGAGGCAGGAACTGGGTCTGACGAGGCGACGCTCCCGGTTTGTCCAACTGTCCGAGGATCGTCTCGATCATCTCGAATTGTTCGGGCGTCGCACCGACCACGAGTTGATTGTCACGGGTCCAATCGACTGAGGGAGCGGTGTCACGACCACCTCGGTTTCGGAACACGATGTCCAGATTCAGGGTCACCTCTCTGGCCTCGGCATGCTTCAGCGGAATGATCCTGTATTCGACGGAACTCACCGACGGCGCACCCTCGAGTCGCTCGATCAACTCCTCGATCACGGGGAACGATTCGTTCGTGGCAGCCACCACCAGGGAATTCGATCGGTTGTCGGAGACGATGCGCGCGACCACTTCGACCGCATCCTCAGTGGAGCCCTCGACCTTCACCGTCGCACCGGTCGTTCGGCCGTCGGCATCGAGCGCGAGCGCCTGCTGAAGCACGACCATGGCCTGATCCGCCTCCGCGGTCTCCAGCACGAAGGTTCTGATGAGGGTTTCCTCACGCATGGGTGGACCGTCGAGCTTCTCGACCAGAGCCTCGACCTGAGCGAACTCGACCTTGGGGGCGTTGACGATCAACGAATTGGTTCGGGCGTCGGCGGTCACCATGATGCCGGGCGTACCCGAGCGGCGCGGGAACTGCTGCGAGACGAGACGAGCGATCTCGACCGCTTCGCCTCGACCAAGAGGAAGAATCTCAATGGCGCGATCACCGGCCGAATCGGGCATGTCGATCTGCGAAACCAGATCCTTGATGATCGCGGTCTCATCCTTCGATGCCGAGACCAGCAGTGTGTTGGCGGCGTTGCTGGATGAGATCGACACCGAGGACCTGGGCTTCCCGCTCGACTCGGACTGCTGTCGGAGGAAGTTCAAGAGCGTTCTGGCAACTTCTCCGGCCGGGGCGTATTCAAGCGCGAGCACGGTCACGTTCTGTTCGGGAATGGAGACCGCTTCGTTGAGCGTGTCCACCACTTCCTTGGCGAGGAGCTGGTCCTCCTCCGATGCAGCGACGATCAGCACGCGCGAACGACCGTCGGCCTCGATCACGGCCTGGCTTGAGGTGTCATCATCCCACCAACGGGTGCTCACACCAAGCGCCTCGCGAACCATGTCCCGTGCCACACGAACTTCGGTGGACTCGAGTTGATAGACACGGACGACCTGCTTGTTGCCGGCCGAGGCAGGCTGATCGACCGCCGCGAACACCTGCGCGACTGTGTCGAAGATCTCGCCGTTCCCGGTCACGAGAATCGCGTTCATCTGTTCGACGACCGCGGTCATCACCTGATCCTTCGGACCACCACCCTCGCGACGCATCCACATGATCGGCCCGAAGACCTCCTGGAGAATCGAATTGACCTTGGCGGCTCGTGCGTGCTTCAGAGGGAAGACACGGAATTCGAGACCCTTGGTGGCCTCCACGGAATCCAGTCTTTCGACCAGATCTCGAACTTCCTCGAATTCCGACTCCGTGGCGGAAACGAGCAAGGTCGCAGTAGCCGTATCTCCCACCACTGCGACCTGTCGTTTGAGTTTCCGTCCCCGAGCGCCGGATGCAATTCGAGCACGGTCGTCATAAAACCGCTGGATGACGCGCGCCACGACTCCGGCATCAGCGCGTTCCAGCACGATTGAACGAACCGGGAATTCGGCGGTTGAATCCCGATCCAGTTCTGAAAGAAGGGTTCTTATCTCAGCGAGGACCTGATCCTCGGCACGAACCACGAGCACGCCTGCATCGTCGTCCGGAATGATCATGGTGCTGGCTCGAACGGACTGATCGTCTCCGATCACGATTCGATCGAGAATGCGTCCGATCGCACTCGGCCGTGCCGCGGCCAGCTCGAGCACGGTCAACGGCGCTTTTTCGAGCGTCGTCTCACTGTCGAGCGTGTCCAGCAGCGACTCGACCTCCTTGAACTGCTCGGAGGAAGCCGTGACGATCAGTGAATTCGTCCGTTCGTCGGTGACGAACTCGGGTTCGACGAGCCTTGTTCCAGTGTTCCGCTGCGAGCGGACCTTCGCAGTGAAGATCCTGTCGAACGTCCTCGACAGCTCCGCCGCGTCGGCGAATCTGATCTCGTAGGTCTTGATCGTGCTGTAGGCGATGCTCGTCTCCTGATCGAGCATCTTCAGGTAGTCCTCGATGAAGTCGAACGCTTCGACTGGGGCGAGAACCATGAGCGAGTTGGTCGCGACATCGGAGACGACGTGCACATCTCGCGTGTCGAAGGAGGTCTCGCGACCGTCGAGAGAGAACTGGACCGCAGGATCGACACCGGGTCGCTTCCCACGACGAAGCAGTGTCGACAGTCCGTCGGAGGCCCGACGTGACGACACGTTCTCGAGCGAATAACTCCGAAGGGTCAGTTCCTCGGCGGCCGGCTGGCGTGCATACGCCGCGATCAACGAGGCGACCGTTTCGAAATCGGCGTCGCTTGCGGTGATGATGAGTGATCGACCGTTCTCATCGGCGATCACCCCGACACGACGAGCGAGGTCGCCGACTCCGCCGCCCGAGGGACGAATCGATCGAAGCGTCTGTGAAACGAGAGTACGAAGCTGGACGGGTGAGACACCCTCCGGAAGAGGAATCGTCCGCACGGTGGTGCCTGCATCCGGAAGCTCGTCCTGCGCCTGAGCGGCGAGTGCGCGAACACGTTCGACCGCACGGGGACTGCCCAGAACGATCAGACTGTTGGTCTCCGGGTCCACGGCGATGACGATGTCCGCATCGTCGGTAACTTCGGATCCAGCGGTCTCCTGCGACCCGATCATGACGGCTGCGAGGAGCGAGGCGCGTCCACCCAGGCTGCCCGCGTGTGAACGAGAGTCAGCATCAGGCTTCGCCGAGGGCGAGGGCCCGTTGCCGTACCGACGAAGCAGCTCATCCAGCGGGATGATCTCGACGTCGTCGGAGGAATCCTCTCCACGACGGAGCATTCGCTCCAGAAGTCGGGCGACGTCGTCCGCTTCGGCTCTGGAACCATCGATGGGGATCGTCCGTATCTCGCGTGAGCCCATCACGGTGGCCTCGTCGACGTCGCGCGTCACCCTGGAGATGACGTCGAACTGCTCCGTGGTCGCACGTACCAGCAGTGCGTTGCTGGAGAGATCGACCTCGATGACGGGAGGCTGCTGCCCATCCTCACCATCGGCGAAGAGTGCGCGCAGGCTCGCTGCCAGCTTGTCCGCATCGGCATTGTTGATGGTGAGAACACGCACGCTTCGGCGAGCCAGTTGATCGGAGGCCGGGTCGACGTCGAGTTGCTCGATGGCCTTCTGCGCCACGGCGAGCATCGATGCGGGACCCGCGACCACCACGGCGTTCAAGCGTGAATCGGCCTCCACCTTGACCGAGGTGTCGGGACTCTCATTGAGGCTGGCGTAATATCGTCGGATGTACGAGGGAATTCGTTCCCCGTTGTCGGTGTTTTGCGCCACGATCAATTTCGACACCATGGGTGCGACGACTTCCGCACGGGCGTGCTTCAGAAGTATCGTCCGGACCGAGGTTCCATCGGTGCTGATTCCGGATTCGAATCCGGAAAGCAGCTGAGCCACTTCGACCTGGCGATTGGGAGAACCCGTGACCACGATCGAATTGCTCGAAGGCTCGGCGATGATCGAGGTCGTCTCGCCTCGAACGGAGAACCCGCCGAGGGCTTCCATCGCGGAACGCAGCGCATCGGCGACTTCGGTGGCTCGAGCCTGCATCAGGGGATAGACCCTGACTTCCTTGCGCGTGAGATCGGAAGGTTGGTCCAGCTGTGCGATCAGTGCGTCAGCGACGGGCATGAGTGATGCGGGTGCGGTCACCAGCAGACGGTTGGTCCCGTTCTCCACGCTCACCGTGGGAGATTCGACCGCCACGCCGGCCGCGACCGCGTTGCGCAGTGCCGCAGGCCAGCGACTTCGATCGGAGAGCAGGCGCTGCAGCGTCGAGGCGATCACGGCCCCGTCGGCGTGCGTGACTTCGACGATCTTGAGATCCATCGACGGCATGGCCGAACGGGCGTCGAGTTCCGACATGATCTTGGAGATCTGTTCGACGTCCGAATCGGAACCGAAGACCAGGATCGTGCCTGCTTCGGGAACGGCGACGAGTTCCAGATCGGATCGACCCGTTCCTATTCCAGCGGCGGCCGCGACACGCTCCACCATCGGCACGAGTCGTGCAGGGTCGACGTTTCTCGGTGTGAACGTGATCTGTCGAGGACGAACCGAATCCTCGGGGCGGTCGAGCTGGTCGATCAGTGACCGTGCCAGCGCGACCATCTGCTTCGGCCCGCTGACGACCAGGGTGTTGGTGCGAGGGTCGCTGTCGACCTTGATGCCGGGAACCGCCGCCATCTGCCCGCGACTCCGTCTCAGCCGCTCCATCATGATGCGCGGGTCGTTGTTGACCTGATCGACGAGCATTCGTTCGATGATCGGGGCGAGCTCGCGGGCCTCCGCGTGCTTCAACTCGAAGGTCCGGGCGTCTACCGCATCAGTGGAAGGTGTGGCATCGAGAGGCTCGATCATGGCATCCACCAGATCGAGATCCTCCGCGAGTCCGACCATGATCAGAGCGTTGGATCCGGGCGCGGCGACGAATCGCATCTCGACGGGAGCACCTGTCACCGGGCTGGTGACCGTGGGCAGCGTCTCTCGCAGGGCCGTCGCGATGTTCGCGGGATCTGCGAAATTCAATGCACGAACGCGAACGACCGGATCGGCGAGGACGCCCTTTCCGGAATCGAGCTGTTCGATGACTTCTGCCGCGATCGACATCACGGATTCAGGAGCCTGGATGATGAGCATGTTGGTCTTGCGATCGGAACTGACTTCCAGCAGACCATCGGCACGAGCATCGCCACCTGGAATCTCCTCGCGAAGACGAGCGGCGAGGATTTCGCGAACGAGAGGCTCCAGTTCGCCGGCACGGGCGGTTTCAAGCCTGAAGAATCGAAGGCCGGTGGGCGGCGTGACCCCACTTGATTCGAGAGCGGTGATGATCTCGTCGATCTGAGCGAAGACCTCCGGTGGTCCGGAGACGAGAAGCGTGCTGCTGGCCGGCTCGGTCGAGATCAGAACTGAAGCGGAACCCGCGGCATCGGTGCTTCCAAAGCCTCCGGCATTCGAAATCTGAGTCAGCGTTCTCGCAACGGAATCGAGTTCACTACGGAGGAGCTTCCAGGTCCTGATCTCTGATTCGTCGGCGAGTTGAGTCCGGTCGAGTTGATCGACCAGTTTTTGAAATCCAGCCATTCGCTGGGTCGGGGCGTCGACGATGATCGAATTGGTCTGACGGTCGGCACGGACCACGACCTCGCGTGGTTGTTGAAGATCCGGCCGTGCACGTCCGCGGGAATCACGGGGCAACGGTGGCTGAGGGAACATCTCGTCGAGTGTTCGCGCGAGTTCCTCAGCTCGTGCGACACGAAGAGGAAAGATTCGAATCTCCCTATCTTCGGCATCGAGGCGATTGACGTCGTTCAGTTGGGTGACGATCGCGGCGATCTCCTCGAAGACCTCGGGGTGGGCCATGATCACCAGTGAATTCGTCTGAAGATCCGGCTCGATGCGTACGGGCTTCGAAGCGCGCTCCTCGGGAGGCCGCATCGCATAGCCCTGCGTCAGGGATCGTGCGAGATTCTGGACATCCGCCGTCCGCACCTGGAGGAATCGCATGGGAGGCATGTCCACCATCTCGATGGTGTCCAGCTCCGCGGCGTACTTCCGGATGAATGCAAGCGTCTCTTCGTCGGCCAGCACGCGCAATGCGTTGATCTGTTCGATTTCAGTGATGGTGGGCTCGGGCATCGTCCGTCCGGACACAACGATGGGCGCGGCCGCGATCATCGCCTCGAGCTGGGACTTCACCTCGGCCGCTCGCGCGACTTCGAGGTCGATCATCATCGAGCGTTGCCCCGCATCGACCACATCCATCTGAGCGAGCAACGTGGTGATCGCATCGAGATCCGAGGGATCCGATTCGACGATCAGTAGACCGAGCTCATCGATCGATTCGAATCGCGGGGCCTCAAAACGTGTCCCATCCCGGGGATCGAGAAGCTTCGCGGCCATGGTCTGCATGTCCGCCTGGATCGCGCTGGGTGTCACGTTGGTGACCGCCAGCTGTCGAACCGTGCGCGGAGCGACGACCATCGCCTCGGCCTGGGCGAGTGCCTTCCGGAAGCGGTCGATGGCAAGCACCCCACCAGTCAGGGTCAGACCGCGGGTGGTCTCGTCCAATTCGATTTCGAGTGCATATAGAGGATCGGAATCCCCGTGAAGCGAGTCGTAGATCGTCATCGCACGCTGAAGTGCCCGTGCGGGGTCGCTTGATTGAAGGGTGAGGAACTCGACGGCTCTCTCGACGCTGGAAGGTCGATCGATCAGATCGAGAATCCCTCTGACTCGCGTGATCTCCGCCGCGGGCCCGGTGACGATGATGGATGCGCCATCAGGACCGGGCAGCAGAAGCAGATTTCGCGAGGTCCGGGAGCCCAGCATCGGCTTGATGGCCTCTATCACCGATTTGGGCGTGCCATGAGTGATCGCCAGCAGCTCGGTGGCCTGTCTCGATGCGGACGAGCTCCCGTCGGCCAGGTCGTCGAGATCCGTGAGCAGCCTGATGCCGTTTTCAACCAGGGCTGAATCACCCACGATCGTGATCTTGTCGACATCCTCGAGCGGGACCACGGTAGGTCGGTCCTCGGCCGGAACCGACGCGAAGAATTCGCGCAGCTTTGCGGCCGCCGCCTGAGGCGTGACTCTGCTGACCGAGACGGTGCGCATCATCCGTGCATCGCCGACGGACCCCTGGGGCACGTCGAGAAGGACGATGGTCTCCTTCAGTTGATCGATCCGGGCGCGCGTGCCTTTGACGATGATCGCGTTGGTCCGTTCGTCGGGAGTGATCTTCAGTCCCGGAAGTTCCTCGTCCTCGACCTTGACCTGCTTGCCCTTCGAATTGACGACGTACTTCACGATACGTTCGCTCATCAGAGAGGTGAGTGACTTGACCATCTCCTGAGCGGTGGAATGACGAATGGGGATGTATTCGAGGATGTTCTCGACATCCTCACGATCGATCTCGTTGATGATCTTCTGGATTCGCCTGATCTGAGCGGCGGTCTCGACGACGATCACGGCATTCTGCCTCGGGAGCGCGGTCACTGACCCGTAACTGGCCACGAGATTCGCGAGTTGTTCCGCGATCGTGCTCGGTGTCGCGTTCACGAGTGGAATGAGGATCGTCACGACCTGGTCGTCGGTGACTTCGGAGGGCAGCTTGCCGACGAACGTCGGAATGTTCTCACGCTGCATCTCGGACAGTTTCTGAAGGTAGAGGCGATCACGTTCGCGACGGACCATCACGCCCTGAGTCTGGAGCAGGATGTTCAACGTCTCGAGCGCTTCGGGAAGCGGATAAGGCTCGGGATAGATGTACGTGACGGTGCCCGGCGGGACCTCCGTTTCACGAACAACCGGCAGACCGGTCGACCGTGAGAAGAAATCGATGATCTCATCCCAGGTCTGATCCTTGAAGTTGAACCTGACTTCGACGGAGTCATCGAGGCCGTCGGCCTCCACGAGCTCGGTCTCGGAGGTTTCGTCCTGAAGCACCCTGTTCGAAGCCGACGCCGCAACCGACGAACCAACGAACCAAAGTGCACTGCACAGCGTTCCAATAATGAGGAACAACCGGGCCAGCCATCCAAAGCGGGCATCCGACATCGCGCATCTCCTTTGCAACAGCCTCCTGCCGTCGCTTGTTGGTTCCGATATTAACGTGGAAAATCGCCTCTCGCATCATTTAACGCGGGATTGATCAGATGAAATTGAGCTTAAATGGGTAGGTAGCGAGGGAAATGAGCTGGTTTGCCGGGCATCGGCAGGCACCATGCATGCACGGATCCCCTCGGCATCGACGCTCATGATCCACTTTCCGAGCAGAAGCAGGCCCCTACCCGGATGAGTCTGAATCAATCCTGAGTGAACGTCCGGTCTGTACCCGGAAGGTGCGAGAATCGATGGTGAAGATCGCATGCTCACCCTCGATATCGGCGAA
>Ga0315320_10001009_pt1 | contig 23259 bp, 27 predicted proteins | sample M140m21515metaG_FD_203458 | JGI IMG/M metagenome (GOLD analysis project Ga0315320, IMG submission 203458) | Ammonia-oxidizing marine archaeal communities from Monterey Bay, California, United States - M1 40m 21515 | ecosystem: Environmental > Aquatic > Marine > Coastal | place: USA: California... | reverse complement strand
TCAGATGACTTTATGTTTATAGAGGTTATAACTTAATGGCTACTAGTATTCCTGCTGTACAGGGAACACATATATACCCTGTAACTCTTATAGACTTAGACTTAAACGGTAACATATACTATTTGAGTGATGGATATAAACCTTTCACAGTAGGCAGTAATACATATACAGAATTAGGTGCATTTCTAAGTGTAGGAACTGTAGATGATAATTTAAGAGCAACGAATGGTGACATAGCAATAGGTTTAGCAGGTATACCAAGTAGCTCAACCGGTTCAGAAGTAAATTATCTTAATCTTATAATGACTGAACCAGTAAAAGGCGGTAATGTTACACTAAAAAGAGCGTTTATGGATACAGACACTATGGAAATAGATGCCGCTAATGTATATACTCGGTTTAAAGGTGTTATAACAAACTATCAGATAGACGAACAATATAACTTCTTAGAAAAACGCAACGACTATGGTGTTACAGTAATGGTTGCAAGTATAAACACCGTATTAGAAACAAAAGTAACAGGACAAAGAACAGATCCTGTTGATAGACAACGATTCTTTACAGATAAATCCTTTGACCGCATACCAGATCTATATTTAAGCACATTTGATTTTGGTAAAGAAGCCGGTTCAGGTGGTAACTATAGCGGAAGCAGTGGTACAGGTGGTGGTAGCAACGGTCGTAGAAACGACAGTAATAGTAGACAAAGATGATTATAAGAAAAGCAATACATACAGATTGGCCAGATATCAAAAGGCTAATGATTGATTTTGCAAATGCTAATCCAGTAGAGGACCTACAACAACCTCAGTACTCAGAGAAGCACACAGACGCTGTCTTACACACTTTATCAACACAAGGCGTTATGTTAGTAGCAGAAGATAATAATCGCGTAGTGGGTATGCTGTTAAGTCTAATACAGGGTGATATATGGTTGCCGGATGTAAAAAGACTGCACGAAATAGCATGGTGGGTAGAAGAACAGTATAGAACTACCACAGCAGGTGCTAGACTACTTAAAGAGTATATAAGTATAGGTATAGATTTAAAAGAAGCAGGTCACATAACAAACTTTACACTAACTACACTAGCAACTACACCGGATATGAAGTTGCAGGACAGAGGTTGGCAAGCATGTGATTATAACTGGGTATGGAGAGGTAAGTAATGGCAATATTTTCAACAATAGGCGCCGCAATAGCCACAGGTTTAGGTTTAACCGGAACTTTTGTAACTACTGGAGTATTTGCAGGTTTAAGTGCCGCAGGTGTGTTAGTAGCAAGTGTAGTAGGTGGCGGATTAGCCTATGCTACTGCAAAAGCAAGTGGTTTATATGATTTACCCAACAGTGGTGGCACAATTGGTTCATTAGGACCACAACCAGGTGTTAAAGTTCAAGTAGCACCAAGTACAGACAACAAAATAGGTATACCATATGGTAGGAACTTTATGGGAGGACCTGTTACAGATGCGGCTATAAGCAGAGATAATCAAACTATGTTCTACTGTATAACATTAGGTGAAGCAGTAGAAGGTGCAACATATACAGTAAATGGTATCTATAAAAATGCTGGAGAAATAACATTTAATGGTAATACCTGTGTTAATGTTATAGAACAAGACGGTAAAGTAAACACTGATTTAGAAGGCGATATCCGTGTAAATGTTTATGCACATAAGAGTGATGACGCAAATACAATATTTCCTATGAGTGGTACAGGTGCAGGATTTGGTGCGGCTAGAATTATGCCTCATTGGGGTGTACCTAACGAATACAATATGTCAGGACTGTTATTTGCCATAGTTAGTATAGACTATGATGCAGAAAACGGTTTAACAGCATTACCTCCTATGACATTCGATGTAACTTGTAGTGTAAGCAATCCAGGAGATGTGCTGATAGACTATTTAAACAATGATAGATACGGTGCTGGTTTAAGTAATGATTTAATCGATGTCAACTCTATAACAAGTACAGCAAATACTGCCTTAAAAGGTTATAGTGCAGAACAAGTAACATATACTAATAATTCAGGTGCAACTGTAACACAGGATAGATATGCAATTAATGGTTATATATCCACAGCAAATGATGTATCAACAAACATTGAAAAGATATGTCAAGCAAGTGGTTGTTTCTTTGGTTTCGATACTAAACAAGGTAAATTTAAAGCAACACCAAATAGAGCTACAACAAGTTCCTTTAGTCTTAACGATGACAACATAGTAAGTAAAATAGCAGTTACAAGTACAGAATTGTATAGTTTATATAATGGTGTAGAAGTTGCTTTTGCAGATAAAAACAGAAGAGACCAAACAAACAGTATACTAATACAAACACCAGATGTTGACAAAAATGATAACGAACCTGATAATGTTATAAAATACAGAATAGATCTAATAAATGATAACATTAGAGCAGAAACATTAGGTAATCTAGATCTTACACAAAGTCGTAATGGTATGGTAGTAGAGTGTGAAACAGACTTTTCTGGTATGCAAATAGACGTAGGTGACGTAGTTGATTTAACTAATGAAGATTTCGGCTTTACAGCAAAAGAATTTCGTGTTATGAGATCTCAGGAAAAGGTAGATACCGGCGGTATGGTAACACAAAGTTTAACACTATTAGAATACAATGATGATGTATATGTAACAAGTCAACAAACAGAAACAGATGAAGAAGGCGGAAACGTTGATATACCGGAAATACCACCAGTTATAATACCTCCACCAAACATATTCAGTTCAATAATTGCGGATGTAGATACTTTTGATGTATCTCCTGCAGGAGGAACAGGTGCAGTATTTACAGTATTTAAAGACATAGTACATGCTAACTACAGAGCAGTATTTAACACAACTTCTGGTTCAGGTTATAGTGTAGGTGATACTATAACAGTTGATGGTAAGTATCTAAGAGGACAACCCACAACACATAATTTAACATTTACAATAGACACAGTAGATGGCAGTGGTGGTGTGTTAAATCCAACAGGCAATGTCTCTGGTAATGCTATGGTGTTTGATGATAAAATATTTGGTGGCTTTACAAGTAAGGAAGCAATAGGTAATATCGCAGTAGGTGGGCAAATAGAGGACAAGCCTGCAGATGCTAATACTTTAACAAATGCAAACACTTTACAGGATTTAATCACAACAAGAGAACTGGACTTTACAGCAGGAACAGGTTTAGAACCAGGTGACTATTCGTTTATGTCAGCAGGTGCTCCTATAGCCGGACTAACTGCTAATGCTACAGCAAACTTTTCTTTTGTAGCAAATGTAAACATAGAATATGCTAATGGAAACGTACAAAACCATAACTTCGGTGCAACAGCCACAAACAGAGATCAAATACCTACTATTATGGAAGCAAATAAAAAAATAGTAATTGGTCCTGATCCTGTTGCAGGTAATATATCACTGCAGGGTCTAAATACAGCAGATACATTTGGTGGCAAAAGAGGATTCTTTGGTATGCGTTATGACATGTTAAGAATTACAAAAGGAGACATATTCTAATGAACAGGTATATACTATATCATGCAGATACTGGCCATATAGAAAGTATTCTAAGTTTAACAGACAAAAGCAAACAAAAGATGCTGGACAACAATGACCATATAGCATTTATGCTGGGTAGTGTACCAGATGTAAACAAATACTGCGTAAATGTAACCACAGACCCTCACACAATAGAATCTAAACCAGCAATAGTACCTGATGTAAACGAATACATCAGAGACTTGAGAACTAAATTACTTAAAGCATCAGATTGGACACAGGGTGCGGATTCACCACTATCAGACAGTAAGAAAACAGAATGGCAAACATATAGACAACAATTAAGAGATTGGCCTTCTACAAATACTGCTACAACAGTAGATGCAGTTGTTTGGCCTACGCAACCGGAGTAATGTATGAGTAATTCCTTAAAAAGAATAGGTTACTTTAGAAATAAAAATAACTATGTAGAAGCGCCTACTATACCTTCCCCTATATTTAATATTACAGAATCAGCAAATGCTACTGCTGTAACATATACAATAGATACAAATAAAGCAAATGCCACACTATATTTTGCAACAGGCGCCGGAGCAACTGCTAATGACTTTACAGATAATACTTTAACAGGTAACATAACATTAGATGCTAATGGAAATGCAAGTTTAGTAAGATCAGTATCATCAAATAATATAGGTTTAAGTAGATTTTTCTCGACTACATTCCGAACAAATGCAGTCACAGGAAATATAATTTATACTGGTAACACATATAATATAATAGACAATGTACCTGTTACAACAGGTTCTCTATTACCTAGCGGCCCGAATTTGTCACCAAATGATTTAAATGATGGTTCAAATGTTGTAATGGCTAATTTAACCGTAGATGGAAACGAAGTTACACAAATACAATTAATGAAAAATGTACTTTACTATTCATCTAATTTAGATGTATATAATATAACATTAACTCCGGGTTCAGGCCCAGATTCTAACGTAGATGTATTAGTTATAGGCGCAGGTGGACCTGGTGGATTTGCATATAGTAATGCCACACATTCATTTAACAGATCCGGTGGTGGTGGCGGAGGTGGCGGAGAAGTTGTTCAAACATCACTAGTGTTTGATTCAGGTTCAAATGCAAATTTAAGTATATCATTACCTTCTAGTACATTGATACCAACTAGTAGTAATGTAGGTGATCCTGCAAATGCAAATACTATTATATCAGGATTAAATTTAATGTCTAGTAGTAACCCAGCAAATATAATTGCAATACACGGTGAACCTGGTTTGAACGGTAATGCCACAAGCGGAGGAGATGGTGGAAATGGCGGAGGGCCGGGCCCATCAAGCACTAATAGTAAAAGAGGTGCAGGCGGAGCCGGTGGTAAAGCAGTATCTCCTGCTACGTCTTTTGGAGCCGGAGGTGATTTTGGCGGTGGTGCAGGTGGCCCTGGTGCTAATGCTAGAGATATATACTCGCAATTTAGAGAGACATTCATAGCAAAATCTATAAACAACTCTTTTCAAGGACTAGTACAATCCTCTACAACTGGGTCAGGTAGTGGAGCAATATTTAATTTAATTTCAATTGGCCAACTAAGCGAATACAGGCAACCAACTAACACCAGGAATCGAACAAATTCATATATACACCCTGTATATGCTGGTTTAGATTCTAGTAATCAAGCATGGGGACGAATTGAAATTGATGGCGCCGCCGAAATACCCTCACAAGGACTAGGACAATGCGGCGCCGGTTATGCAATAGGTGATCAAATAACACTACTTGCCGGAACACCATATGAAACAGTAGTTGAAGTGAGAAATATAGAAACAACAGCCGGACCAGGTCATCAAGTTGGTTCTATAATATGGGGATACAGATCTTCCTTGTCACTTGAACTAGGTTTACGGTATATATCAGGTATAAGTCCTGATGTAATCATTAATACCGACCCTATAGGGTATGCTGGTATAGGACCTCCATATGCCTTTATGCAATCTACACCTAGTGATGAAACAACAAGAAGGAGTATGTTTGGAGGCGGTGGTGGTGTATCAGATACAAACTTAAACGGTGGAATATCGCCTTCTGGTGTGGGAGTGCTAGGCGGTGGCGGTAAAGGTGAACACTTTCGTAATACAGGTAGTAATATAGATATGTTTGCCACAGGAGGAGCCGGTGGAGCAGTTATATTAAGTTGGAAAAGGTTTGCTCCTTATAGATCTATTCAAATTACCTAAATAAGATAAATATAACAGTAATAAGCCTTATAGGCCTCAGTCTATAAGGAAGTTCCCACAGGAGGCGATAAAATGAGCGGTAGAGTTCTAGATTTCAAAAGTTATGTTGGCGGTGCTGACAATGTAATTGTAGAAGAAATGTTTAATAGCACACAAAAAGCATATACATATGACTATGGATTTGATGTAACAGGTTATACATTTGAAGCAGATTATCAAACTATAGTTGTAGATACAGTAACATATGACAGGGTTACAGGTGATCCAAACTTTACAGATTCCTCAGTAGTAGGATATTTTGCAAACGCAGAAATAAACTCATCTCATATCAATAACACCTCAGCGGCGTCAGGCCTAGTTACATTTACAATTCCTGCAGGAAGGTATACAGGTAATGTTATACCAGATGCTCGTAGTAATGTTGCAATCACAGTAGTAAGATTTGGATGGACCGATACAACAGCAACTCCTACTATAACAGATTCGCATAGATATGCAATAATTGAAAGATTTGAACCTGACTCTACAATAGGTAATCCTAGAGAATCAGCAGGTTTCACTTCTATAACATAGGAGTAAAACATGGCTAATGTACAATTAACATCTAACACATCAGTAATAACAGTTGATCAGGCTAATTCTAACATCACTGTTTCATCAAATTCAAGTAATGTAGTAGTAGCAACTATAAAAAATCCTTCTGCTGTAGAACAAATTAAAAATAATGGTACTCTAAACGGTAATATTTCACTGGATTTAGATTTAGGAACTATACAAACTTTAACAGCAGACGGTAACATAACCGGATTAACATTAAACAATATAACATCAGGGCAAACCGCTACAATACTAATAACACAAGATTCATTAGGCGGTAGATATCTAGATACCACAACATTTGCAAGTAACTGGACAAATTGGGAATTTGTAAATGATTATACAACATTAGACACTACTGCAAATAATTGGAGTGTGATAAATTTATTCTATGATGGAAACAAATACTACGCCAGTTTAGTAGTAGATACAATAACCGGTGTACCTAATAGTGATTTAGCCAACAGCAATATCATTGTAAATGGAACCACAATAGAATTAGGTGGTAGTGGAAATATATCTAATTTAACAGGATTAACAACAGACGATTTAACAGAAGGTTCTACCAACTTGTATGCGTCTGATCCTACTATTAGAGCGGCCCTAAGTAGCTCAACTATAGCCGCAAGTGGTGGCGGAACATTTGGTTATGAACCTTCTACAGGTTTAATGAGGTTTGCTCCAGCAGATGTATCTGGATTAATAGGTTTAACAGATTTAAGTGCATTCAAGGGTGCGGCAGGTGGCGATGGTAATGTATTATATAACAATCTTAACGGACAAATAACATATTATCCACCTGATTTAAGTTCTTATCTAGTACTAAACAGTATAAGTGTAACTCAAGCAAGTGCCAGTGGCGCAGGAACTTTAGCATACAATAATAGTAACGGTGTGTTAACATATACACCACCAGATTTAACAGCATTTGGTTTAACAAATGCAGAAGTAGTAGCACATATAGCCACAGTTCCTTTAACTGTAGGTGGTAATCTAAATGTAACAGGTAATATAGATGCTACGGGTAATATAAATTATCAAAATGTAACAGATTTATATGTAACAGATCAAAAGATTACACTAAACGCAAACGCGGCTACAGATGCAACAGTACAAATTATAGCAAACAGACCAGTTGCAGGTGCAAATACTGTCTTAAGATGGAATGAAACAGACGATAAATGGCAGTTCAGTAACGATGGTAGCACATATAATGATATTCTTACAGATAGTGCCGCAAGAGGACTAGTAAGTGTTACATCAAACACACCTAGTGGTAATGGTTCATTAACATATGACAACACTAGTGGTGTATTTACATTTACACCAGCAGATGCAAGTGGAGGCGGTGGTGGTGGCATATCTAATGCAGACGCCCAAGCCTTTATACAAAGTAGTGGCTTGACAATGACTGCTAATATAAGTGCTGGGTCTTTAACTATTGATGCTACAGACAGTGGAACACTAAAATTTGTAGAAGATTCACAATTAGATATATTAGAAGCACATAGTTATGGCACACAAGCAAATACAAATGTATTTAATTATTTTGCCGCTGGTGGAACAGAATCATCACCTGCAAGAATAGGTAATGACGACAGAGTATATATAGAAAAGTTCACAGCACATGACGGCACAAACTTTTCTACGCAACCTAATTTAGGTATGCATGTATTCTATGACAGAGATACAGCCACAATTGATCAATATGATGTTCCTTTAGCATACGAATGGTTTGTAAATCCTACAGCAGGAGGTTACTCAACATCGTATACAGCAACAGCATATTATGGAAGCGGCAATACAACAACTAACGATCAGGTAGATTTAGGTACATTACTTCCTAATGTGCATGAAGATGGTGATGCTATTGTTTTAGATAATACTACTAATAGTAATTTAACATTCCTAAATGGCAATACATATTATACTAAGTTTATAAGCGGAACAATATATGAACTTTATACAAATTCTGGATTGTCAAGTCCTGTACAAAGTGGTTTAGGTAGTGAAGCGCCTACAGGCTTAACAGGAACTATTACACCAGGCACATTTGAGTCAAGTGTATTAAAAATAACATCAGATAGAAGAGTTGTATTTAATAACACAGGAACTAGACGTTTTGGTAATAACAGAGGTCTAGCAAGTGTTGAAGCAGATGGAACATTTCATTCACAACAGGGCTTCTCAGGTAATAACAGTATTACAACAACAGCAGGTTCTATATCAGGTCCTACACTAACAGATACTGTACTAAGTATAAATTCAGGTGCTATATCTAGTGCTACAACAGGAACATTTAGCGGACAAGTTCAAGCAGGAACATTTACAGACGGAACATTAAGCATTAATGCTGGTAGTATATCTAGTGCTGTAAACATAGGCGCATCAGGAACCATAGAAACAAACGGTTTAATTAAATCCTATGGTGGTAACATAGAAACAACAGGTAATGTTGTAGGTGGATTTATACATGGTGATGGCTCACAACTAACAAATTTACCAGGAGGTGGCGCCGGTATATCTAATGCCCAAGCACAATCCTTTATACAAAGTAGTGGCTTGACAATGACTGCTGATATCACAAGCAGTAATTTAATTAAAACAACTGGTAATTTACAAGTCAATCCAGATACCACAGTAGGTGGACTTAAAGGTTTAACATTTGATAGTGCAACTAACCGTTTAGGATTAGGAACTACTACACCAGAAACAGCAATACATATAGTAAGTGATGGTGATATAGATTCTCAAATCTATATGGACGAATATTCCACAAGTTCAAGTGCTAATGATATAAGAATGCGTAGAGCAGAAGGAACTTTAGCGGCTCCTAGGTTTATGAACTCAGGAGATCATATAGGACAATGGTATCATTATCCTTGGAGAGAAAATGCAGATCCTACAGCAAACGCGGCATTCTCAGATTTATATGGTGGTTCATTTGCATCAACAGGTGGTGTAGAAATATCGTCCTTTACAGATGGTGATTATATAGTTAATGATATTACAGTAGACACTATAGAAAATCAAGCAGGCGCTGGTGATGGAGATCTGTTAAAATTTACAGATAGATCTATTAGATTTAATGACGGCACTATGTTTGTTCTAACTGGCACAACAAATTCAGGCTTAGCATCTCTAAACGGACAAGCATTCTATGTAGACCAAGGTGGCGGAAGCACGAGTAGTACATACGAATTGTATTATGATGAAGCAAGAACAAATCCAGTAAAAGTAGCATCAGGTGTTCAAACAGCAACAGATATGATTGCAAAAGTTGTCTCAACTGCACAACCAGTAGGTTTAGAAATCATTATAAATGAAAATAAAGTTGATAGATATAGTGAAAGACGTATAACAAAATGGCGTGCAAATGGCACAATGGAATTTGGTGCAACATCAACAGATGATGGAACAGGAGCGGCCGCAAGTATAACACCTCAGGGAGTATTTACAACATCAGGTAATATAACATCAACTGCTAATGTAAGTGGTCTTAACATACTAGGTAATGGTTCAAATCTAACAGGTATAGATTTATTTAAAACAATTTCAGTATCAGGACAATCAGATGTAGTTGCAGATACTATAAGTGATACATTAACACTAGCGGCAGGCAGTGGTATGACAATCACTACTGATGCAGGAACTGATACAATTACTTTTGCATCATCAGGTGGCGGTGGAGGCAGTTATGGTAACGCAGAAGTTCAAACATACTTAGCAAGTGGTAACAATGCTGGTAACATATCAACAAAAGGTAATGTTATAGTAGCCAAACATACAGGTACAGTAGTATCTACTATAGGTAGTTACTTCGGTAGTGGTAATACTGGTTCTAATGATCAGATTCAACCTAGCACAGATCCACAATGGAGTGACGCAACAGCAATAGTAATGAGCGGCACTACTAACAGTAATTTAACATTCCTAAATGGTAACACATACTATACTAAGAGTGTAGGTGGAGGAGCATATGAAATTCACACAAATTCAGGACTTAGTTCACCAGTTCAAAGTGGATTAGGTAGTGAGTCACCTACAGGACTAGTAGCAAGTTATCCAGGAGAAGTAAATTCAAGGCTTGATGTAGCAGGTGATATATACACAACAGGTGATTTAGAAGTATCAAGTGCTAATGTATTAACAACTATAACAGAATATCAGGGTAATGCTACTACTGGAACAGGTGACAAAATATTTATAGGTTCTGATCAAGGTTGGTATAACGGACAATATGTAACATTCCAAGGAGCCACAGATGCAAGTCTTACGTTCCTAAACGGTAATACATATCAGGTAGCAACTGGATCAGGTTCAGGAACAACTTGGAATTTATACACAAATTACCAGAACTTTACAAAATTAGAAACAGCAGTAGGAACAATTAGTAACCCAAGTGGTCCTACACTAGTAGATCACAGAACACCTAATGACACATCAGCAACAATATATGGTGATCTAATAGTTAATGCTAATAGTGTGTTAAAAGTAAATGCTATAGAATCCTTCTTCCCTAACCAGGTGATTAACTTAACAGGATTAAGGGTAAATGACTTTAAGGGTAATGATCCTATAAATCCACCAAGTTATACTAATACTCAGTTAGCAACATTACAACAACCTTTCCCAGGAGGTTATATATTTGTAACAGGTGATAGATCAGTAGATGGAGAAGGTCTTCCGGCATACTGGAGTGGAACACAATGGAAATACTTTGATAATAATTCTAACGTAAGTTATACATAAGGAGAATATTATGCCAGGACAAAGAGGCGGAATGAAGAAAAAGAAGAAGAAAGGTGGTAAAGGCAAAGGGAGCAAAAGAGGATAATGGCTCTTACACCTAAACAAAAGAAATTACCTAAAGCACTACAAAAAGCCATACTTAAAAAACAAAAGAAAAGTGGTAAAGGCAAAGGTAGCAAAAGAGGATAGTACTTGGGTAAACTACTTCGCTAAGATTAGAGGAGTATGTCCCTGGAGTTATAAATTAATGGACAGAATACTAGTCATAGAGCCCCATATAAGTTGTATAAACACTTGGAGTACAGTATTTAAGGCTAGTTCACACGAAGCATTTGTTTATAAATTCCCTCAGGCTAGTGTAACATGGTTAACTAATAAATGTGACCAGTTAAACGCATCACAGGACTTCTCAGAATGGCTATGGAGCCATCCGGAGGAAGGCGGAGACAGCACACACATACCATGTCTTATTCAACAGGATAGGGCTAAATTAACTACAATAAGAGATAATATAGGATATAATGGCTAAAAGAATAACAACACAAGAGCTCCACACTGAAGTTGAGCAGGTTAAAAGAGACATAAATATTATAAAAGACAATCACCTTGCTCATTTAGAGCGTAGTATGGCCAACTTAGAGGTTGATGTCAAAGACAATAGAAGATACTTCGACAATCGCTTAAACAACTTAGATAGTAAAATATGGGCTCTTGTGTTACTTGCACTATCAACATTAGGAGCCACTATAGCAAGTATAGTGATGTAAATTATGGCTACAACAAGTACAGGCGTAAGAGAACTATACAAAGGTGGTAAATCCAAAGTTTACAAAGGTGCCATAAAACACAAGGTAAAGGTAATCAAACAAACCAAACGGACCAAATAATGCCAGTAGCACCCACAAACATAAGAAAAATAGCCCGTAAGGCACTGGAAGTAAGACAAACTTTACCTAAAAGCCGTCAAGCAGGCACGCTCGTAGGTTTAGCAAGGGCAAATCAACTAGCAAAAGGTGATAATGTATCACTACAAACACTGATCCGTATGCGTAGTTATCTGTTAAGAGCAAAACAGAACTATGACAGAGCAAAAGCACAAGGCAAAACAAGAGAAAATTCAAAATCAATACTTGCTTATGAGTTATGGGGAAGCACACCTGCTCTTGCTTGGACTAAACAACAAATACTCAAACTAACTAAGTAATCCTTTAAGTAATTTACCGCTTTAAAGCACCTTTCTGACTAGTACTGATAAATAAAAGTGTTAAAACAATAAAGGAGAGACTATGCAACATCGAGGAGAAAAATATTTACTCAAAGAACGAATGAGTAAAAATTGTCCAGCCGATCCACGTTTAGGATACTTTACATTTAGCGTACATCCTAAAGATGCACAACTGGTTGTAGATGTATTTGAAAAAGAACCAGACATAGAAAGAGTAGAACACATAAAAGGAAACATTAGAATATACTATAAGGAGATAACAAATGCCAAATAAAACAGGATACATAAAAACATATAACCCACAAAAAATTAAAAAAACAGTATTTGAAACAAAGTGGGGAGAACCTGCATACAAAATAGCAGAACGAGAAAATGTAGCAACTACTACTATTCATATGAGAGTGCGTAACTATGGTAACCCATGGCAACGTAAGGCTAAACCAAGCCATTATGAAGCAAAGTATGGTAAAACAGTAGTTGAAATATCTAAAGAACTATATATGCACCCAGTTGCACTTAATTTAAGAGAAAAGACACACGGCTCAGTATACTGTGAAGATATAGTTACAGATACTGGTGTTCACAGAAACAGAAAAACAGAACAATATAAACATACCGATCATTGGTCTACATTAAGGCATTATGCAGGAGATAGATTCTGGTTAATGCCAGATCATCCTGATTATGATTATGAAAGATCTAAATGTCTGTTATGGGAATGTGAAAAACATATAGCAATAGCAAAGAGAAGGGCAGGGGTATAAAAAGAGGTGAGTAAGATATGTAAAAACATATACTATTTCGGAGATACCATAAATTTTGATGTTATAACGATTGTCATAACGTTAATATCTTACTCATTTATATTTATCAAAAGTAATATATTTGATAAATATTTATGAAGCAAATAAGTATGGTAACTTAAAGATCCCGCTTGTAGACCACATGGATCATAAAATAAATGCCTTAAGTGGCAAGGAGTCTTAATATGACAATTATAAATAAAAACCGAGCAAACATACCTTTAAGAAAAGATCAAGGTAAGTTCCTATCAATAGCATTCAGAGAAAATTTAGACGATAACGATTATGTCTATATGCATCAAGAAGATAAAGACTATATAATAAACTGGTTAAACAGGTTTTGTATAGAATGTTGTAGTATGAGTGCTAGTGATAGTACATTTGATCAGAGTGTATGGCAGTTAGTTACAGCAAAAGACACAGAATTCCCTAAAAGTGGATATTTCAAAGATGTATCTGGTGAACCAGCAATAAACAGTTATCTATCCTATACAGCAGGATTTGTAGCAAATGTTCTGCGTAACAGAGGACACGATTTCACTAAAAAACAACTACCTTACTTAAAATTCTGTATGGACGTAGTATCTAAAATATATGCTAATTCAGATTTAAAGAAAGATGTAGGCTGGGACTGGAGAACAAACGAAAAGAATGAGCTTCCTAAAAGAGTATCATTCTATACAGCATAATTGACATTTCAGTCAAAATACAGTATAATATATACTAATTCGAGCCGTGTGCTACTCATGATATATTAAGTATATTAGGTAGGAACATATAGGCTATATAGGGCACAAGATGGAAGAACAAGATAATATAAGATATAATAGTTACCCACAACTAAAAGGATATATTCTAAAAGATATAGTATCCTTTATGGAAACCATATGTTTACCCAGTAAGTTCTCGACTGGTGCTTCTTATGATCTTATAGCAAAAGATTATATAGATATCTATGTAAGAGCTATGTTAAAAAATGTTACAGACAAAGGCATAATATCAGAAGTATCTTACAAATATATCAGAGATAATTTATCCTATAGGTTTACAGATAAACAGTCAAATAAAAAAATATACTGGTATGAAGTATTAGACTTAGCATATCCTTTATGGAGAGTTATAGAAAAAGGTTATGCAGTCAATAACAATAAAACACAACTCACACAAATACAACCACTAGTTAAATTAGATGATCTATTAGACTATAGGTATTCAGCCAATTGGGGTCTAAAGGATAATATATCAATAGACTATCAGGAACCTGTATGGAGAACAGAAATAGATCGAGAAAGTTTGGATAACTGGTTAAAGTTTGCAGACAATATAAACATTAGAGATCGCTTAACTGCAAGAACACTGATGGAAAGAACAGAGCTAGACAATTACGTAGATAATAACTTTCACTATAGTGATTATGGCAGAATGTATTTAACTGGCCCAAACAACCTGCAGGGTATGAAGAAAAAGGTCAGAGAAGCCGCTTTAGGTGAGTGTTATAGGTATGATATCAAGTCCAGTGTGTTTAGTTATATGATGTGGCTTATAAAGAAACACAATCCCAAACAAAGACTGCCTTATATAATAGATCTAGTGGACAACAAGCACAGAGTAAGACAAACACTAGTAGCAGATTGTATAACAAACACAAATGCCACAGACGCAGTTAAAACAATATTTGTAAAAGAAGCCTTAACAGCAATATCCTTTGGTTTAGATGTAAGCAATAGTTACAGTAAACTACAGAAAATAATACTACAACCAGATGACAGAGACAGATTCATACAACACGAAATAGTACAAGGTCTTATACTGGAAATAAAACACTATAAGAATATTATAGAAGAGAAGTATAAACAATCAAAATATAAAAAAGAAATAGCCTTTATGGATCGCAAAACAATAGCCCGTAAATGTGCATATGATTATCAGAGCACAGAAAACATAGCAATACAAAATGTTGTCAGAGAACTGGGTATAGACCCACTGCTTATAGTACACGATTGTTTATATACTAAAAAGCCTTTACCCCTATTAGATGCCACAGTTTATTTACAGGATATACTGGGGCCTTATGCAAAGTTTGAAAAGAAAGAAATAAACATTTGGCAAGATAGAACTACTTGGGATCAAACAGAATTAGATATACAGGATCACAAGCAACGCATACAACAGGAAGAACGTCAATCAATACTGCAAAGCCACAGCAATACTCTTATACAAACAAGTGGTATAGGAGATAGATGGGACGACATACATAGTGCTAAACAGTTCTGGAATGGCATATGATTGATTTCGACAAATGGCGTAGATTAAGTATACCCACAAAACCAGATGGTGATTATATACCTTTTGCACACATAATGGAAGACGAGTATGCTTATATTATACATCATCATAAATTGTTTATAACTGCTGATCCTGTAGAGCTCAGTATGGCTATTATAAATGATGAGAATGACCATATATCCAAAGTTAAAAATACTGTAAAAGAACTGTTTAGGGAAGACAGAAGACTACAAGCAGAATATAAAAGATCAAATAATGATAAAGATTTCTACAAATATTAAGTGTAAACACAAACAAACTATATTAATCAGAGGCAACTGGGGACCACATAAAGCCAAAAGAGTATGTATGGAATGCGGTGTTTATATAAAGTGGGAAAGTGTTAAAAAAAGGTTGACACAAAGTCATAAGATGTTATACTAGTATTATGTTATGTTGTTTAAATCCATTATTTCACCATAACATAAAGACCGACTATTTGTCTCCCACATGTAGTGTATTATACCAGAATAGTCCACTGGGGTCGATAAGGACTATGATTTTAGAGTAGTGTGTGGATTCATTACAAACGGCGTTAGTCTTTACTCATAATTTGCATTAAAGCCGTTATTTACATGCTACTCTACTCCTTTCGCTGTAAATACAACTATGTTTACAGACAAACAACTCTTAAGATTAAGCACAATAGACTGGATAGCACCTGCATTATATGTATGGGTTAGATATCACACTATAGATGTTCATTATAACGACTTAACAGCACTACAACGCAAAACACTACATCTCATAGCAGATATGAGTCTTAACGATCAAAAACAATATGTAATAGTGGATGATCTACTAATAAAGGCACCCACAAATACTGAAAATTATACTATAGTTAACGGCGAGTGGGTAAAAAGACAACTACTAAATCTTAACAAATAGATAAATATATAATACGCAATACAGTAGCGACAAATACTGAAGGAGTAACAATGGACAATCAAATACCAGACGAATCCGCTGATATAGTACAAAAAGACGAAGAATGTCTTATAGCAGTACCAGATGGTGCTACAGAACCCACAAGAACACAACCTAAACGCAAATACGGTGAGAAAACAGTAACCGGTATCATAGTAGGTCAAGGCGATAATAAAACAGTCATACGCCTAGATGATGTTAAAAAGTTAGCAGAACTACACTTAACATATAAAGATATGGCAGAATACTTCGGCTGTAAAGAATCAACGTTTAAGGATCACTTTCATCACGAAGTAGTTAAAAGCAGACAAAGAACAAAACAAAGGCTTATGCAGGCTATGTTGCATAATGCAATAGATAAGAACCAGCCAACAATACAGATATGGCTCAGCAAGAATTTAATCGGATTTTCTGACAATCCGATAAATACTGATAGTACAAATGTTCTACCATGGTTAGAACAAGGTAATGAACAACAATAGTCCTACGGACTCCTAGAAAGTTGCCATACATTCAGAAGTATTCATTACAAGTACTATGGGAGACTCAATACCCCGAGTCTCCCAACTTTATGGGGTAAAGATATGAAGTTAACCGAAAAACAATCAGAAATAATAAACGATCCGGCTAGATTCAAAGTGGTTGCGGCTGGTAGAAGATTCGGAAAAACATTCGCCAGTATAGCAAGTTTAGCCAAACACGCACGATTCCCTAATTCAAAATGTATGTATGTTGCACCTACTCACGGTATGTGTAGACAAATACTGTGGCCTGATCTAAAAGAAGTAATGAAGTCTAAGAACTGGGTAAAGAAAGTAAATGAAAGTAATTTGGAAATAACATTAGTCAATAACAGTATAATAATGTTGCGTAGTGCTGATACGCCAGATCGCGTAAGAGGAATAGGCTTGAACCACTTAGTAATAGATGAGGCTAGTTCAGTAAGCGAAGAAATATGGACAGCGATAAGACCCACACTATCAGATAAGAATGGTAGTGCCTTAATCATAGGAACTCCTATGGGTTACAACTGGTTTAGAGAGTTCTATGAGAATGCTAAACATCAAGCAGATTGGAACAGTTGGCAGTATACTACAGCACAAGGTGGCAATGTGCCGGAATCAGAACTAGTACAAGCAAAACAGGATATGGGAGAGCGAGAATACAGACAAGAGTTTGAAGCTCAGTTTGTAGACGCAAGTGGTGTGGTGTATTATGCATTTGGACAACATAACGTACAAACTATAGAAGATCCTACAGACGCCCGTATACCACTTCTAATAGGTGGTGACTTTAACATAGACCCTATATGTGCAGTAGTAGGATATAAACACGCACAGGGCATACACATATTTGATGAAATAGAAATATACAACAGTCATACTCAAGAACTGGTAGATGAAATAACTTTAAGATATCCGCAAAGGCGTATACAGTTCTTCCCGGATGCCAGTGGATCAGCTCGCAAAACATCTGCTGGTGGCATAACAGATCATATTATACTTAAAAATGCTGGCTATACTCTTAAAGTAGGTAGTATCAACCCTGCTATAAAAGACAGAGTAGCAAGTGTAAACGCCGCTCTACAAAGCAAAACAGGAGAAGTTAAGTTGACTATCTCTCCTAAATGTGTTAAACTAATTGAAGCATTAAGAAAACAAACATATAAAGAAGGCACTAGGATAGCAGAAAAAGGTGGCAAAAAGGATTTTTCACATATTTTAGATGCTTTAGGTTATATGGTAAACAATGTATATCCACTTAACATAGAACATAGTGGTTATAATAAACCACTTAGAAGGTCAACTGGAGTAAGAGTATAATGGCAAACGTAGAGTATATAATAAAAGTAATTGAACCAGAAAAGGAGTATATGAAACCTTTTGTTCAACCAACACTAGACGATTGTAGGCGAGAAGCACAATCTTTCTTATGGAGTAGACCAGAAGGAACACAATACATATATGTAGCAACAAGGATCAGAGATGCCTTATAAAGGAAAAGCACACTATACAAAATGTTTATGTTGCGATACACCAAAAACATTTACAGTAAGCGAACAGGACTATAACATGCAAAGCAAACACTCATTTAACGTAGTTAACGAATCAGGTAAGTATACAACCAGATATACATCACAAGAAGTATACAAGATAGTAGTTAACTATCCGCATACAAACAGAACATTAGAATTTATAGGCATGGACAGAGGTTCATGCATTATGCAGGCAGAAGTAGCCAAACAACAAGGCGATGATCTTATGCTTATGCAATCAGAAGAAACAATAACAGTACTAAACAAGGAGAAAATATGAAAATACCAGATGCATGGAAAGACAAACACTATATCACTACAGGTGTAAACACTATAAGTTTAACAGGGCTAAGTCTATTATGGGCAGTTATGCTAGATCTTATATCACCATGGTGGTTAACATTAAGTGTACTAACTATATTATCAGGATATGGTAATGAAATAAAAGAAAGAAATAAAAATGTCTGATGAACCAAAAAGCACTATACCAGATAAAAACACTACTCAGTGGAAGAAGAACGAGAAGTTAATATCTAAACATCCTACGCTCAGAGCAGCCAGAGATGTAACAGAAGGATTTACTCCGGGTAGTGGTATATCAACAGGTGTCAATGACGAACAATATAAAGCCGGCTATGATAAGATTAAATGGACTAAAAGCAACGAGAAAAAGTCTTTCAAAGTTCGTGTTAATGGTAAAGTAATAAATCCAGATGAAGAGTAAAGTTATACAGGGCAACAATATCGATATTCTAAAAGGATATCCAGACAACTATTTCGACAGCATAGTTACAGATCCACCATATGGTATAGACTTTCTACAAAAAGACTGGGATAGTAATACTGGTGCAGTAGAGACTTGGGAAGAATGTTTCCGTGTTTTGAAGCCAGGAGGATACATATTAGCCTTCTCAGCGGCAAAAACATACCACAACCTAGCAACTAACATAGAAAGTGTAGGGTTTGACATCCGAGACCAGATAATGTGGTTGTATGCTAGTGGCTTCCCCAAAGCACAGGATGTGGGTAAAGCGATTGAAAAACGAGAAGGTAAGAGAAAAACAACTAGTCTTAGCGATGTGCGTAGTAATATACCAAGCGGTCCTAAAACAAATTGCCTAAAATGTAATTTAACATTAAATGGCACAAACCAAAATAGATGTAAAGATACCGAATGTCCGTTAGCAGAAGCAATGAAACCTGCAGATAACGAATGGGCAGGCTGGAAAACAGCACTCAAACCAGCACACGAACCCATAGTGATGGCCCGTAAGCCTTATAAGGGCAGTTGCGTTGATAATGTGTTAACACACGGTGTAGGAGCCTTAAACATAGATGCTACCAGGATAAAAAGAGAAAATGAAGAAAGCAAATTCCCTAGTAATGTCTTAGGTGAAGTTACAGATTATCAGAAGTTCTTCTATTGCCCTAAAGTAAGCAGAGCAGAGCGTCATTGCGGATTTGAACAGACAAATATACCCACAACTAGTGGCGGTATGTATGATAACCATGGCACTGGAAAAATGTATAGTATAGGCACAGATATGAAAAGTAAAGTAGACCCTCTTGCTCATATACCTAAAAATCCTGATGGTATGTTAACAGGATTCTATGAAAATGGTGAAAGTAATGAAACAGGTAGCAGTTATATAAACAAGCCTAAAGGTGCAGGAAACAACCATCCTACTGTAAAGCCAGTAGCATTAATGAAGTATCTGATTAAATTAGTCACACCACAAGGCGGTAAAGTGTTAGATCCGTTTACAGGCTCAGGTAGCACAGGTATGGCGGCTGTTGAGTTAGACTATGACTTTACAGGATGTGAGTTAGATCAGGACTATGTGGATATAGCAAACAATCGCATAACAGCCTGGAAAAACAAAACAGATTTAGAAAACAATCCACTACCGGAGGAATGGTTTGAAGAAGAGTAATTGGCATGGTGGAAAAGGATCAGGACGCAGAGGTTCTGATGACAAGAAGTATGCTGATAACTGGGATATAATATTCGGCAAAAAGGATAAAGCCAAAAAGGATAAAAATGAACATAAAACAAAGTAGCTCACCTAACTGGGCAGAATTCACATATAAATTCCCACGTGACTGTGGTCCTATTAAGAAAGGTATGATTAAAGTAGAAAGACAGTTTGTAAGCACAATAAAAGAATTCGATTTAGTTATGAAGTATCATGCTCTTAAAACAGGTGCTATGGATTATAAACAAATAGAAGACCCTTATAAGTCCTAGTGAGAACCTTTACGGGCATGCCAGCCTTAATTCCGGTTTGCTCACTAGGCATTTTAGATAAATATAGATAAGATAAATTAACTAGCGGTTAAATGTCCAAAATATACCGCGATAATAATAAATTTAATCTTTTCTTGTAGAATAGATACGGCCTAAATATTAGGTCGTTTCTATCTGTGACCATAAGTATATACTGGCTTGTCCTAACTTGTCACGCCGATGTAAAACAACGGTAAGTGCTCACTTAATCGTGAGCACTATTTATATGACTATAAAAAAGGTAAAAAAGATAAATAGTATTACCATACATATGGGACAATAACTTCTGGAGAAACAATTGGCCAGCAAAGATCTTTATAAATTTGTAACAAATCAACATCCACTATATGCTAGGTACGAAGACGCATGGAGGCTTAACGTTAAGTCATACTGGGGCGGACCTGAGTATAAGCATGGACAGTATCTTAAGATGTATGCTACTGATAGTAGTACACCTAGTGATATTATAAGAACACAGGAAGTTACAGGAGATGGCACACCTACAGGAAAATATAGTAGTGTAGCAATAGCAAATTCTCCTAGTGAAGCCGAAAATCCAGATTATATGCTCAATAACTTCTATGGTGAGAAGTTGGATCAAGTCGCTGTATATCCATACACTCGTTTGTATGTAAGCGAATACAATGCTATGCTTATGCGTAGCTCACCAAGTAGAGTATTACCAGAAACGCCTGAAATAGAGGCATTTTCAAAAGACTGTGACGGACAAGGTAACAGTCTTAATGAGTTCTGGAGTATGGTAGACATATACACAACAGTCTATGGTGTTGTATGGGTCAGTTGTATAAAATATGGAGATGCTGATTATCCACTATGGAGATGGCATTCACCTTTAGATGTAACAAACTGGCAATACAAATATAACAACAAAGGCGAACTAGAATTAAAAGAAATTGTGATTAAGTTAGGTGATGAACCAGAAGTGGACATATACCAACATATAACAGACGAAACAATCACAACAATTTATGTCCCCCAAACAGAAGAATTTTCTGCAGAGAATTTACCGGAAGAAGCAGAATATTATGATGATGAGGGAGACGAAGACTCAGGGTATTATCAAATTATCCAAGAAAACACTCTTGGAGAACTATTTGTAAGACCTGTGTATCAAAGCAACAAGATCTACAACGGCGTAGGTCACACTAATATCTTTGATATCGCTCAAATTCAGCGAAGCATATACTCGTTAAGTGCAGATGCATACTCAGCCTTTACATACGGTTCACACCCAGTAAATATTATAGATTCTGAGACAGCAGACATGAACGATGGTGCTATTTCAGCCGAACCAGGCGCAGTGATTCGTGTAAACGCATCTCTGACAGGCAGTCCAGCGTATGTATACGAGTTTGTGGCACCGCCACTAGATAGTATAAGTGAAATTCGTGCTTACATCAACCAAAACATCGAAAAGATGAACGAAGTTGCAATGGTAAGAAGCGATGATCTTATAAAGGCTAGTCGTAGTGGAGCACAAATAGAACAGATGGACAGTAAACTAGAAGCATTTGTAAGACGAAAAGCAATAAGTTTAGAAAATGCAGAATATCAGATGTGGAAATTATGGTTTCAATGGCAGGAACAGGATATGCCAGAAGACCTATCCGTAAGTTATAGCCGTGTGTACACACAAAAAGGTTTAGAACAAGAGATATCTGAAATGACACAACTAATGGGACTATTAGACGAATACTCAAATAGATATATGGCAGGCACTACTACATTTGTAGCAGAAAAGTTTGCAACACAAGAACAAGCAGAAGCCAGAGCACAAGAATTAGGTGGATCTGGTAGCCACTCTCATACAGAAGAAGATGGCACAACAATTTATATGCCTTTCAGTAGTCATGCAGACTATGAGAGGATATTAGAAGAACAAAATCCGGGTGTTGACTATGAAGAGGACACTGGTTTTGAAAAAGAGATTAAAGAAAAGTTAAGAGCTCGTATGAAACAACTAATAGATGGTTCATATAGTTCTAACAGTCTTTAATTGAACACGGTAGGTACCCTAGGTAGGGAGGCCCACTGAAGACATTAACTACGATGGCTTCTATCGAAATAAAGGAGAAAAAGATGACAGAACAAGTCGATACGGCAGTTCAACCCGATATAGTTGAACCGGTAACAGATTCCGCAGAGCCTGTAGAGCTCAATAAATCTGAAACAGTAACACAACCAGAATTTAAGGATGGTAAGTGGTATTTGGAAGGAAAGCGTTTCTATGCTAGAGACGAAGTCAACCAAGTATCAGCAAGAGCTAAGAGTGATGCAGTAAGCAGTATTCTAAAAGATCTTGATGTTGACAGTATAGATCAAGTGAAAGATGTTATATCTACACTTAAATCAGCAGAATTAACAGAAGAAGGACAAAGTTCTTTAGATGTTAAAGCACTCAAACAGGCAGTAGCCAAAAGAGAAGCAACTGTTGATGAACTAACAGCAGAAGTAAATAACCTGCGTAAAGATCTAGTACTTAAAGACCACCTAGGTGCTTTACAAAGCCATATGCCAAGTGCGTGGAA
>Ga0315320_10001008_pt1 | contig 23284 bp, 18 predicted proteins | sample M140m21515metaG_FD_203458 | JGI IMG/M metagenome (GOLD analysis project Ga0315320, IMG submission 203458) | Ammonia-oxidizing marine archaeal communities from Monterey Bay, California, United States - M1 40m 21515 | ecosystem: Environmental > Aquatic > Marine > Coastal | place: USA: California... | reverse complement strand
ATATATATATATATATATGTCTGATATACAGCGTTATATAAGAACGCTTAATCCGGAACGTTATATGCATTTGTTTGATAGTGAACAATATTTAAAAATGTATCCTAATTTAGTTGAAAAAAAAATAAATCCAAAGAAACATTGGATTCAATGTGGACAATATAACCCTAATCGTATAGCACCCTTAACATTTAAAGGGTCTTTAGAACAATTATGTATCACGTTAAATGATACTACATATATCAAATCAAAAGTTAGGGAAGCGGCATACAACGCTTTTGTAAAGACGGTGGAAGGGAAAAAAAATATTTCCAAACTTGAAGCTACTCGTTTATGGAGAAAGGAGAAGGCAAATGCGGATGCCACTATGCGTGTGATACAGGAGGAACAAAAAAGTCAGGTTAATAGCGAAGCCAGAAAAGCCGTACGCGAAGCCAAAATTACCGAACGCAACGCCAGAAAAACCGAACGCGAAGCCAAAGCAAAGGCGGAAGCCAAAGCAAAGGCGGAAGCCAAAGCAAAGGCGGAAGCCAAAGCTGAGGCGGAAGCCAAAGCCAAAGCAAAGGCGGAAGCCAAAGCAAAGGCGGAAGCCAAAGCCGAGGCGGAATCCAAAACCAAATCCGAGGCGGAAGCCAAAGCCAAATCCGAGGCGGAAGTCAAAGCCAAAGCCGAGGCGGAATCCAAAACCAAATCCGAGGCGGAAGCCAAAGCCAAATCCGAGGCGGAAGCCAAATCCAAGGGGATACAAATGCGACAAATAAGACATGCCAAAGCCGAGGCGGAAGCCAAATCCAAAGCCGAGGCGGAAGCCAAAGCCAAAGCCGAGGCGGAAGCCAAAGCCAAAGCCGAGGCGGAAGTCAAAGCCAAAGCCGAGGCGGAAGCAAAATCCAAGGCGATACAAATGCGACAAATAAGACATGCCAAAGCCAAAGCCGAGGCGGAAGCCAAAGCCAAAGCCGAGGCGGAAGCCAAAGTCAAAGCGGAAGTCAAAGCGGAAGCCAAAGCTAAAGCCGACGCGGAAGCCAAAGCCAAAGCTGATGCCAAAGCCAAAGCCGAGGCGGAAACCAAAGCCAAAGCTGATGCCAAAGCCAAAGCGGAAGCGGAAGTCAAAGCGGAAGCGGAAGCCAAAGCGGAAGCCAAAGCCAAAGCGGAAGCCAAAGCCAAAGCGGAACACAAGCGACAGTTAAGACGCGCCGTTGCGGAAATGAAAGCAAAATATGAGGCGATAGTCAAAACCAAACTTAAAGCGAAACTGAGACAATTGAGAAATCAAACCATATTGGAATCTAAAACAAAAGCCGAGGCGGCAGCGGAAGCCAAAGCTGAGGCGGAAGCCAAAGCCGCGATGGAAGTCAAAGCCGCGGCGGAAGCCAAAGTCAAAGCTGAGGCGGAAGCCAAAGTCAAAGCTGAGGCGGAAGCCAAAGTCAAAGCTGAGGCGGATGCCAAAGTCAAAGCTGAGGCGGATGCCAAAGTCAAAGCTGAGGCGGAAGCCAAAGTCAAAGCTGAGGCGGATGCCAAAGTCAAAACTGAGGCGGATGCCAAAGTCAAAACTGAGGCGGATGCCAAAGTCAAAACTGAGGCGAAACTGAGACAATTGAAATATCAAACCGTATTGGATCTCAAAGCAAAAGCCGAGGCGCAGACCCGTGCACACCAGCAGTGGCTCGCGGCGGTAAAAGTAGCAGCAAATGCAGCAGCAACAAAAGCAGCGAAATTGTTACGAAAAAATAAATTTGTTTTTATTATAACTTCATACAATAATGAAAAATGGTATAAACAAAATTTAAATTCTATAAAAAATCAAACATATCAAAATTGGAGAGCAATATATGTAGATGATGCATCCACAGACAATACTTATAAATTAGTCACTAATTATGTTAATAATCATAAATTAAATAATAAAATTAAAATTATAAAAAATGAAAAAAACTTTAAACAAGGATATTCTAGATTCATTGCTTTTAAAGAATGTAATAATGATGAAATATGTTGTTTACTAGATGGTGATGATTGGTTATTTGATAATAATGTTTTAATAAATTTAAATAAATTATACAATAAAAATGATATTTTAATTAGTTATGGAAAATATATGATATATGAAAATGGTAAAAATACAAATGTAACTGGTTATAGATCATTTCCAAAAGATGTAATTAATAATAATTCTTATCAACATTATTCGACATGGATATCCGTACATTTAAGAACAGGATATGCAAAATTATTTAAATCATATCCTTATGAATATTTATTAGATTTTAATAATGAACTTATTTCAGCAAGTACAGATCAAAATGAAATGTTTTGGATATTAAATAAATCAGAAGGTAAACATCAAAACGCTGGTTTTGCTACATTGGTGTATAATAAAGATGCCAGTTTACAAAATGCTAATAGTTATTATCATATGAAAACTAATAAAACTACTGAATTATACAGAAATGAAATTCAATATTATTTAAAACTAAATAAACTTAATAGATATGAAATAAAAGAAACAATTTTAATTTTTACAGATTTAAGCGTTAATGATGAAAAATTACAAATTTTTTGTGATTTAATTAATTTTAAATATAAACTTATTTTCAAAAATGAATTAATAAATGGAATAAATGATATTAAAATTAATATAGATCATATTTTATTTTATGATTATAAAAATATAACAAAAGAATTAATTAATGAAATGAAAAAGTTTTGTGATAATATTCGAAGTAATAATTCATTTGAAGATATTGATATTTATAATGAAAATGATATATTTTTAAAATTAAAAAAATATAATTACAAAATAATAAAAAAGGATATTGGTGAATATAATGATTTATATAATTATTCTATATTGGTGGAACACAAAGATAATTTATCTACAATAAATCAATCAGTAGATAAAGTGTATTGTATTAATTTATTAAAGAACAATAAGAAATTAGAATCATTTATAAGTATGCTCAATAAATACAAAATTAATTGTGAAATTTTACGTATGACTAAATTATCAGATTCAAACATATTTATGAATATATACAAAAAATTAATTAAATATAAGCATCCTGGAGAATTAGGATGTTTATTATCTCATTTAATATGTTGTTTAGATGCTGAAAAAAATAAATATGAAAATATAATAATACTTGAAGATGATGTTATACCTATGAAGGATTTAAATAATAAATTTAATACATATAAAAATAGTATACTTAGTAAACCATATGTTTTTTTAGGAGCATCTCAATGGTTATGGTCTAAATACATAGAAATTAAACATAATTATTATAATGCTTATAGAACATGTGGTAGTTTTGCTCTTTACTTAAATAAAGATATTTTATCTTTATTAATAACCGAATATAAAAAGATGAATAGTTGTATAGATTGTATAATGTTTGATTATTATAACACCCCTCCTGATAATTGGGACAAAAAAAGACAATTTTATAATTTAAATAAAAATTCTTCACATTATGGAAAATGTATAGTATTATATCCTAATTTATTCATTGCAGATGTATCAGAAAGTAATATTAGAGGATCACAAGACATGGTTATTAGGGCAAAGAAAATGAGATGGAATTTAGATGAATACGATTATAATTTAGACTACAAATATTAATATAAGGTAAAAATACTACATTAGAAGAAAATATTTTATATACTAATGTAAATGTATTAAATATAATGGATGAATTAAATATAGACCTTACTTCTAGTGATTAAAATAATTTAATTTAATTTAATAAATAAAATTATTTTTTATTATATTTATAATTTATTATTATATAATGAACAAAAATTATATTATTATTAGACCTACGGGGAGTTTATGTAATAGACTTAGAGTTATTTTATCATATAAACATGAATATCCTGATAAATTAATTAAAGTTTTATGGTTAATGTATGATAAAGCTGTAGGATGTAAATTTGAAGATTATTTTGAACCTATTGCAAATATAGAATTTTATGATGATAAATATTGGTCCGAATTTACTAAAATAGGTATTGATTATATAGGATGTTATATTATTAATAATAATTTTATTACAACTGTAGCGGATATATTAAAACCTAATAAATATATTGAAGATAAAATTGATTTATTTTTAAAAGATATAACTACATTTAAATCAATTCATATTAGAAGAACAGATCTTTGGAATCAAAAATCTAAATTAGGAGTCACGAGTGATGAAGAATTTGAATCATTTATTAAAGAACATTCTGATGTTAAGATATTTTTAGCAACTGATAACTCAGAAACTCAAACATATTTTTCAAAAAAATATAAAAATATATTTTTTTATGATGAAATAAAAACAAATTATTGGGACTATAAACTCCCAAGAAATACTTCTATGGAGATTGCTATCATAGATTTATTTATTTGTTCAAAATCAAATGAATTTTTGGGAACAACACATAGTAGTTATAGTGATTTGATATATTGGTTACGCAGTTGATTATAATATTATTTTTTTTAATATATTTAATTTTTTTTTATATATTTAAATACTTAGGTATTATAAATGATAATTGGTGTAATAGGAAATGGTTTTGTGGGTAAAGCCACTACACAATTAAAATGTGAAGACATCGAATTATTGGCTTATGATATTAATCCTACAGTTTGTGAACCAAGTGGATTAACATTACAAGATATGAATAAATGTGAAATTATTTTCATAAGTGTTCCAACTCCTATGTCTAAAAATGGTTCATGTCATTTAAATATTATTAAATCAGTATTAACTGATTTACAATCCATTGATTATAAAGGATTTATTGTGTTAAGATCTACAGTTCCTGCTGGAACATGTGACCAATTAGGAGTTTATTTTATGCCTGAATTTTTAACCGAAAAAAAATATATTAATGATTTTATCCATAATAAAGATTGGGTTTTTGGTATATTAAACAAAGATTCCGACGAAGAATTTAAAACTACTATAATTAAATTATTTAATCTAGCTTTTGAAAACGATAGAATTAAATATAATAATTTAAATTTTTTAACAAACAAGGAAGCAGAAATGGTGAAAATGTTTAAAAATTGTTTTTTAGCAACAAAAGTATCGTTTTGTAATGAATTTGCAGAATTATGTAAAAAAAAAGGAATTAATTATGAAAATGTAAGAGCATTGGCAGCAAATGATGATAGAATATTACATAGCCATACTATAGTTCCTGGACACGATGGCAAATATGGTTTTGGAGGAACCTGTTTTCCAAAAGATACATCTAGTTTAAGATATGAAATGAATAATGCTGGTATGAAACCTTATATTTTAGATGCAATTATTACTAGAAATGAGAAAGTAGATAGACCTGAACAAGATTGGAATGATAATAAAGGAAGAGCTGTTGTTGACGATGATAATACATTTAATAATTTTATAACAAAAAAATAATGACATATATATTATCAACTATTGAGTTTATATATACTTTAAAATAATATATCAATATATAACATAATGTTAATTCGTAATTCTATACGAAAATTGAAACCTACAAATTATTATAATGGAAAAAAACAATTATCATATTTAACTAATAAACATGCTATATCTACTCCTTGGACAGAAAGTCCATTTTTTTATGAAATATTAAAAAATTCAAACCATAATTTAAAAGAACAAAAATTGTGTACACAATTTCATGAAAAGGGATATATTATAATAGATTTAAAACTAACAGATAGTGATTGTTTGAAAATAACAGATGATGTAGAAAATATTATAGAAGAAGAAAAAGCTACTTTACAAGCAGAACATTTCCAATACAACGAATCTCCTAGAGTGTTTGAAGGTTGGAAAGATAGTGAAAATATTAAAAATTTAATTTTAAATAAAAAAATAATGAATACATTAGAATTATTATATAATAAGTCTCCAATACCATTTTCTAGTATTAATTTTACAAAGGGTTCGGATCAACCATTGCATAGTGATTGCATTCATTTTCATACAATACCATATAAATGGATGACAGGTGTTTGGGTGGCTTTGGAGGATACAAATAAATACAATGGTACATTAAGAATAATTCCAGGAAGTCATAAATGGGAAATTTATGATTATGATAGTTTAAAATTACCTCATCCAGATCTAATTGAAAAAGGCGAAGAAGTAAATTATAGAAGTTATGAAGATTTTATAAGATCATTAGTAAAAGCAAAAGAAGCAGAAGAATTCATTGTAGAATTAAAAAAAGGTCAAGCTTTAATTTGGGCAGCAAATATGTTACACGGTGGTATACCAATATATAACCAAAATTCTACTAGAAAAACCCAAGCAACTCACTATTTTTATGATAATTGTGATGAATATTTTCATCCTATGTTTTCTAATCCATTTAAAGGTATTTATGCAAAAAAATGGTGCGATGATACAAATAATATTTTAACATGGAAAAAATAATATTTTATTCTATTTTTTTTACAAATTGTTTTGCTTCTTCATATACTAACATACCTATTATAGTTGAAGGTACACTTCTTATTAATACAGGAGTTAATCCTCTATAAAAGCTTTTAATTCCATAATTATTATATTGTTGATTTATTATACTTAATACAGATTCATTTTTTGATATTTGATAATTTACTCTTACTAAATCAATGGGAAATGTTACAATCCATGTAAATGATATACTACCCAAACTGGCTAATATAGTAGATTTTTCATTATCCGGTAATATCTTTTTAATATTACCATAAGTTCCTAAAAATAAAGTAGACCCTAACAATGCTCTACTGGTATCTAAATAATATCCTTTAAATATATTATTCTTTTTTGACACTTGATCTTTTAAAAAAGATATAACTCCTTTATAATTATCTGAAACTATGGCATTCGTAGTTAAAAATTGCATTGGTACTCCTAATACACTGCCGACTATACCTCCATATAATGCGGAAATATATGGATTATATTTTTTTTTATTCAAATCTTCATATAATTTATAACTTATTGCTCTTTCAATTGGAAATGTAACTAATGGGATACTTATACCTCTAAAAAATAATTTTTTATTATTTTTAAGTAAATCTGTTGCACATTCACGTGTATTATTATATTTATTAGATTGCATTTGTATTTTCATTACATCAAATGGATATGTTGTAAAAACTTTGGATAATCCTTGTAAATATCCTGGTATTAAAGATAATAAATTCTCTTTATTCATTATATAATTATTGAAAGATATAAATTATTAAAATAATTTATATCTTGCCTAATATAAAAGAAATATGAATAAATTATTGAATAGTACTTTTTTATCTAATAAAGAATTATTATCATTAAATTTTAAAAAATTAGGTAAAAATGTTTTCATTGATAAAAATGTATATATTCCTAATACGACAAATATATCAATAGGAAACAATGTTCGTATTGATATGGGTAGTATAATTAGTGTACCAAAAAATGGAAAAATAATAATTAAAAATAATGTGCACATATCACCATATAATTTAATTTATTGTGGAAATAATTATAAAATAGTGTTTGAAAATCATAGTGGATTAGCAGCAGGTTGTAAATTATATGGAAGAACCGAAAATTATGATGGAACCTATTTAATGAACCCTACACATAAAATAGAAGATGTGGAATTGATAGAAGGAAATATTATTTTAGAAAAATTTGCAACATTAGGTTGTGATACCGTATTATTTCCTGGTTCAAAAATTCCTTTAGGAACTGTTATTGGTTCTAAATCGTTATATACTGGTAAAAAAGAATTAAACAAATGGTCTATATATGCAGGAAATCCTATAAGATTCTTTAGAAAGAGAAATAAATCTTGTAAACTATTATCTAATAAATATATATAATGAATAAAATAATTCGATTTCCTATTAAAATAGTAGGAACAGGGAGTTATTTTCCAAAAAAAATATTAACTAATAAAGAAGTTCAACTGAAAAGTATTAATCCAAATAATATTCCAAACAATAAATGGGTTGTTGAAAAATTAGGAATTCATCAAAGGCATTTTTCTGATTTTGAATTGTCATCTGATTTAGGATTCAAAGCAGCAAGAGTAGCATTAAACAATACCAACCTAAGTATTGATAATATTGATTTAATTATTACAAATACTTCTAGTCCTGATAGAATATCTCCATCTACATCATGTATTATTCAAGAATTATTAAAACCATCAAAAAATATTCCTTCATTTGATTTAGGAGCAGTATGTTCTGGATTTTTATATAGTTTAGATATTAGTTCACAACTATTAAATAAATATAATAATATTTTATTAATTTCCACTGAAACTTATTCTTCATTTACTGATTATAATGATAAGAATAGTGTATTTTTTGGTGATGGGGCTGCAGCTGTTATTATATCAAAAGGAGAATCAGGATGGTATGCAGGAAATATCTATGCAGACGGTAAAGGAAAAGAAAATTTTACTGTTCATCATGGTGAAACATTTAATATGAATGGAAAGGAAGTTTACAATACAGGAACCAAGGTATTACCTGAAGCTATTTTAACTATTTTAAATGATTTAAATATGGATATTACAGAAATAGATTATTTTGTTCCTCATCAACCAAGTTATAGAATATTAGAAAAAACAGCTGAAATAATTAAATTAGATAAAAATAAAATTATTAAAAATATGGATGAAAGAGCAAATACTGCAGGCGCGTCAATACCAACTGTATTTGATAAATTAATAAAAACTAAAAACATACAAAATAATACAAAAATATTATTTGCATGTGTAGGGTCGGGATGGACGTGGGGTGCAGGAATATTAAATTTTGAAAAATAATATAAATATAATTATATAATGAAAACAACATTAATAACAGGCACTTCAAGTGGTTTAGGTAAAAAATTATGTAATTTTTTATTAGATAAAAATCATAAAATTATTAGTATATCAAGAAGGGAATTAGATTATTCTCATAATAATTTATATCATATTAAAAAAGATTTGACTGATCCAAGTATCAAAGAAAATATAAACAATATTCTAAAAAAGCAAAAATTAGATAATTGTATATTGAATGCTGGTATTTATAAAAATTCTTTCTTTCATAAAATGTCTTATAATGATTGGCATGATGTAATAAATCTTAATATTTCTTCATTATATAATATATTGCATCCTGTTATAAATAATATGAGAGAAAACGAAGGTGGAAATATTGTATTTACTTCATCGGTTGTAGGTAATATTGGATCTATGGGTGCTTCAAGTTATGCGTGTTCTAAATCATCATTACATGGATTAAATAAATCTTTAGTACTAGAAAATAGTTCTAAAAACATTATAATTAATACAATTTCACCAGGATATATTAATGACGGAATGGGTAATGAAATACCCGAAAATTTAAAAAAAGAAATAATAAAAAATATACCTTTGAAAAAGTTTGGTGAAGGAGATGATATAAATGAATTAATTTATTTTTTACTTGAAAAAAATAAATATATAAATGGTGCAAATATACCTATAAATGGTGGTTTATTTTAAATTGATTAACCTTAATAAACAAAAAATTTATTAACTTGCATATTTATAAATTTCTAAAATCTTGTAGTTTGTTTCCGTTTGATAATACTAATTGATAATTTCGAATAACATTAATATTAAATTTTGGGAAATAATATTTTATATAATTTTTTATACCATCACCTTGACATGTAGACTAAATTACAATATTTTTCATTATATATATATATAATTTTTTTATGGAAAAAAATGATTTGCTATAATTTTGAAGTATATCAAATTCATATGTCTCAATTACTATAAAAAATTTTTATTAATTTGCATATTTGTTGTATATCACGGTCTTCAATAGTTATATAAGACGGAAGAAATAATCCATTTTTGCTGACATATTCACTATTTTCAAAAACATCTTCAACATAATATACCTTTGACTTATTTATTTCTCCATATACAGGTCTGGTTGATATTTTATGTTTTTTTAAGAACTCTGATAATTCTTTTCTTTTATCTGTAAAAATATCTACAAACCAAGGTATCCATTCATCATTTAATGGTGCACGCATTTCAACAACATTTTTTAATTCATTATAATATAAATTATAAATTTCTCTCATTCTTTTAACTCTATAATCCATTTTTTTCATTTGTTCTATACCAATAACAGCCTGTAAATCAGTAAATTTTAAATTTATACCAAAAACGTCAAAATTATCTTTGCCACTTTCTTTTCTGCCAAAGTTCTTAATCATTCTCATTTTTTTTGCTAATAAATCATCATCAGTTACGCAAAATCCACCTTGTCCAGTGCTTATAATCTTAGGTGAACTTAATGAAAAACATCCAATATTTCCAAATGTTCCAAGATTTTTCCCATTTATTCTACAACCCAATGATTGAGCACTATCTTCAATTAAATAAAAATTATTTTCACTGCAGTAATCTACCAATTCAGTCATATTTGTATACCGATTATTTAATGAAACATGTATTATAGCCTTTGTTTTATTTGAAATATTGTTTTTAATATTATCTAAATTTAAGGTAAATGTATCTTTATCAACATCTATAATAACTGGTTTTAATTTTAACATCTTTACAGCATTCACAGTTGCGATCATTGTATAATTCGGTACAATGACTTCATCATCAATATTTAAATTTAATGCTAATAAACTTAATATAATTGCACAGGTCCCACTTGTAGTCATAATACATTCTTTACAATTCAAATAATTACTAATTATTTTCTCTAATTCTTCTGTTTTTTTATGTTCTGTAATAAATGTATCTTCTAACATGTATTTATATGTTGCTTCTGCTTCTTCCTTTTCAAATGTTGGTCTATGTTGCATAATATCCTCCATCCTATAATTATCCATCATATCAGTTGTACTAGTATCTTTATGATAACATTGATAATATCTACCAATAAGCATTAAAGTTGGTTCTCTTTTTAATTGTAGATCCCTCAGATTTGTTTTTTTTAAATCAGCAGTATTTACATATTTTATATAGTCGTCATGTAACATAACTCTAAAATCAAGAGATATTCTTAATTTTCCTTCATTATTTGATTCATTATAATGAGTACACGTCGCTCCATTAAAATAATATAAATCTCCTTGTTGTAGATGTATACTTTTAAAATCTTTTTTATCTGGTTTTGATTCTATGTATAGTGCATTTGTATTTTTCATTTCGGTTATAGGAATTATAAAATTTTTTTCATCAACAGGATGATTACTTAACTGATCACTATCTTTATGAGGTAATACAGCAATGCTGTTCATAAATTGAAACCGAACATTTGGATAACTTTGAAAAATTATATATTTTTCATCTGGGAAAAATTCTTTATAAATATCCTTGATAAATTTACAATAAAGTATTTTAAACGTATTGTTATTTTTAATATCCGCGTAAAATTTTTTATGTAAATCTGTATCAATTTCATTTATTTTTTTTAAATTGTTTGTATCATTCATATATTTATAATCGGTTGATTGTAAATGTAGCATATCAAGGTATTCTTCATTATATAATGTTTTAAAATATTTAATAAATGGATGTTTTTCGATATCATATGTAAAAGTATTATGATCTCCCCATTTGTTTTTATGAATAAACATATGATATTATAATATATAATCTTTTTCACTAAATAATTAAATTAATATATTTATATGATATAATGAAAATTGCGTTGATTACAGGTATATCTGGTCAAGACGGTTCTTACTTAGCAGAATTGTTATTAGAAAAAGAATATCAAGTTTGGGGAATTATTAGACGTGCTTCAAATTTTAATACTCATAGAATCAAACATTTATATAATAACAAAAATCTTATTATCAAATATGGAGATATGACTGATGGTTCTAACTTATTACATATCATGTATGATATAAAAAATACCTATCCGGATTTAGATAAATTAGAAATTTACAATTTAGCAGCCATGAGTCACGTAAAAGTATCGTTTGAAATGCCCGAATATAGTGCTGATGCAGATGGAACAGGTGTTTTGAGATTATTAGAAGCAATTCGAAGTTCTGGTATGGCAGAAAAATGTAGATTTTATCAAGCCTCAACTTCTGAACTGTATGGTTTAGTTCAAGAAGTCCCACAAAAAGAAACAACACCTTTTTATCCTCGTTCTCCTTATGGCGTAGCTAAATTGTATGGTTATTGGATAACTAAAAATTATAGAGAATCCTATAATATGTTTGCTTGTAACGGAATATTATTTAACCATGAAAGTCCAAGAAGAGGTCCAACTTTTGTAACTAGAAAAATTACAAGAGGTTTAAATATGATTCTAAAAGGAGAAATAGAAGATTTAGTAATGGGAAATTTAGATGCTAAAAGAGATTGGGGACATGCTAAAGATTATGTAGAGGGTATGTGGAGAATATTACAAAGTGATAAATCCGATGATTATGTTCTCTCTACCAATGAATTTCATAGTGTAAGAGAATTTATTGAAAAATCTTTTGCCTTAAAAGGATTCAATATTAAATGGAAAGGACAAGGTCTTGATGAAGTTGGATATGATGAAGTTTCAGGCAAAACATTAATTAAAGTATCTGAAAAATACTTTCGACCCGCTGAGGTAGAAGAACTTTTAGGAGATTCAACAAAAGCCAGAACAGAATTAGGATGGAATCCTTCCTATAGTTTTGACGATTTAGTTAAAGAAATGGTTGAACAAGATTGTCTATAAACTATTTCCTGCAATTATCATAATTGTCATTAAACCATCTAATAGATTTTTTAATACCTATTTCTATTGAAGTAAACTTAAATTCGGAATTTAAAGACATTAATTTAGAATTATCTGCTGTTTTTTTAAATTGCCCATCTGAATAAGAACTGTCAAATTCCATCCTATGTTCATAATCAAATTCTTTAGCAATTAAAGTAGCAATATCTTTAATACTTACTTCATCTTCTTCACTTACAGATAATATAATAGATTCTTTTTCATGATACGATTCTAATACCCATTTTAAAAGTTTTGCTAAATCTTGACTATATATAAACTGCCGAAGAGGTTTTCCTGTACCTTTAACTATAAATTTATCCCCTTTTTGTTTTGCTAGATAGCATTTATGAATTAAAGAAGGAACGACATGACCATCCTCTAAACTAAAATTATCATTTTCGCCATAAATATTTGTAGGGATAATACAAATAAAATTATCATCATATTGCTCTTGATATGCTTTGCTTTGTATCTCCAACATACGTTTAGCATAAGCATAAGCATCATTTGAACAATGAGGATGACCATTATGAAGCATAGTTTCATCTATAGGATATGTAGTTTTATCTGGAAATATACATGTAGATAAACAACTTACTAGTTTTTTAATACCATAATCGTGACAACATTTCAATACATTCAAATTTATCATTGTATTTTTTTCATACATCTCCACTTTGGAATTCATATTTTTAAATAACCCACCTACATATGCTGCAAGATGAATTACATAATCTGGTTTAATTTTTTCAAACATATTTATGGTTTGTATTAAATCAGTTAAATCACAATCCTTGGAACTTAAATATATATATTCATTATCATCATTGTTTGTTATGATTTGTTTTAAACCATAACCAACTAGTCCAGAACCTCCTGTAATTAAAATTTTCATAATTTATAATATAATTTTATATTTTTAAATGAGTTATTTATCTAAACTCTACCAAAATCATCCTGATATCTTATAATATCATCTTCACCAAGATAATCACCTATTTGCGTTTCCACAAATTCTACCATTTCATCGCCTATGTTTTCCATACGATGTAATGCTTTTACCGGTATAAACACATGTTCATTAGGACCCATGTCCATAAAGGTTTCATCTAATTGTACACGTGCATTACCTTTTGTGATTACCCAATGCTCTCCTCTATGATTATGACTTTGTAATGATAATCGTTTTCCTGGATATACACCAATTCGTTTAACCTTATATCCACTATGATCATTACCTTCTACATTGATATACCATCCCCAAGGTCTATATGCCTTTGCATGAACGATCTTGAGATCCTCTTGCGATTTATTTAATTGATTTACTATTTTTTTTATATCTTGTGTTTGATCTTTTTTTGCAACAACTAAGGCATCACGTGTATTGACTATGACTATATTATCTAAACCTATGGTAGCAACAACTGTTTTATCTGTATCAATATAACAATTTTTTGTATTATAGGTTATTATATCACCTTTCTTTACATTCAGTTCGCTATCTTTTTCACACTCGTCATAAAGTGCCTGAAATGAACCAATATCGGACCATTTATAATCATAAGGTAACGTATATGTTTTTATAGTAGAATCAGTATCTTTTGTTATTTTTTCCATAATAGCATAATCTATAGATATAGATGGGCATTTTTCAAAGAGTTCTTTATTTAAGGTTAAAGTATTACCCGTTTGTTTACTATAGTTTATAGTATTTTTACAACATTCCAATATTTCAGGCGAATATAATTCAAAACATCGTATCATATTTTTATTTTTAAACATAAACAAACCTGCATTCCACAAATAATTTCCTTCTGATAAATACCTATCTGCTGTTTGTTTATCTGGTTTTTCTACAAAAGTGTCTGTTTGATTATTCTTTCCTATCTTAATATATCCATATCCTATTTCACCATATGTCGGTTTTATACCAAATGTTACAATTGCATTATCCACATAAGAATTTATACCACTATTTATTACATTACAACATTCTTTATCATCGAATACATGATCACAAGGTACTATCAATGTAATATCTTCTTCTTCTCCTATTATTGCTGATGTTGATACGGCTGCGGCAGTATCCCTACCCATAGGTTCTGTAATAATCATGTATTCCCGATTTAAAGGTATTGTATTTATTTGTTCTTCCACAATAAATTGATGTTCTTTATTGCAAATAATCACATATTTATTTACATTTAAAGTTTGGAAACGTAAAATAGTATTTTGAAACATGGTTTTATCATTGACTAACGTTAAAAATTGTTTCGGTAGTTTTTTTCTTGATAATGGCCATAGACGAGTACCATTTCCACCACATAATACTACTATAGTTATATTGCGGGTAGACATACTATATATATATATATAATAGTAATATAATGACAAAAAAATATACTGTTCTTAGTGGCGGTCTTGGATTTATTGGTTCTCACACAGCAGTTGAACTATCCCAACAAGGAAAACCTATTATTTTGGTAGATAATTTATCCAATTCTAACCTAGATGTATTTTTTAAAATACAACGTCTCGCTACTTGTGATGTGATTTTCTATCAAACGGATCTTTTAGAAACCGATAAGATGCAAGACATTTTTACGAAACATGATATTGATAGTGTGATTCATTTTGCTGCTTATAAAGCGGTCAATGAATCCTTACAAAAACCATTAGACTACTATCATAATAACATTACGGGTCTTATTACTATCCTTAACTTATGCTTGAAAAACAACATAACCCAATTTGTTTTTTCTAGTTCTGCTACAGTGTATGGTAATGCAATCGCGCCTTTGATCGAAACTAGTCCAGTGGGTACCGGTATCACCAGTCCCTATGGACAAAGCAAATACATGGCAGAAACAATTCTTCAAGATGTATGCAATGCCCATCCTCTATTTCAATGCACTTGTTTACGGTATTTTAATCCGGTTGGAGCGCATCCATCGGGTCTTTTAGGGGAAAATCCAAATGGTATTCCTACAAATCTTATGCCCTACATCATTCGTGTTGCTGCTAAACATAATAATCTAGTTGATCTAGGCGAGGCATATCGTGAATTATCTATTTTTGGCGGAGATTATCAAACACATGATGGTACTTGTATACGTGATTTTATCCATGTATGCGATCTCGCTAAAGCACACGTATGTAGTTTGCGGGAAACTCAAGGAGGTTATCAAGTGTATAATGTAGGCACTGGTGTAGGAACAAGTGTATTAGAATTAGTGGAAACCTTTCAACAGGTCAATCAAGTAAAAGTACCCTTTACTATAAAAGAACGGCGAGAAGGAGATCGGGATATAGTCTATTGCGATGCTAGTAAAATAGAAAGTGCGTTAGGTTGGACACCAGAGAAATCTTTAAAAGATATCTGTAAAGATGCGTGGAACTTTGTTAAATCCATCTAAATTGTTTTGCCATTTTATTTTGATCTCTTGGGTTACCGGTATTACTAGTAGTAACATCCGCTATAACTTTATTAGGATACATAACAATACATTTCTCTTTATTGTTTAATTGATAGTCAATTAAATAATTATCTACTGGTTTACATTTTTGTTTATACATATTTAATAAAGTTTCATAAATAGATTTGTTTATTATTACTGCAAATGAACCATAAGAACGTATACAATGATAATAATTATTTTCTATTATTATATCTTTTTTGTTACATGCAAAGGTTTTGATACGTCGCAATTTGTTTTGAGAACAATAATAATAATTCTTATTTATTGTTATATCTTTTATTCCATTTTCTAAGGTGTTGATACGGTTCCATTTGTCTTGATTATAATGATAATAATTTTTTTTTATTATTATATTTTCTTGTTTATCCGCCAAAGTTTTGATACGTTGCCATTTGTGTTGAGAACAACCCAAATAAAGTAAATTAGAATCTAATTTTTGTAAATTATTTACAGCGTTTTTAATTGTTCCCCAACTATCCTTTAATATAATATCATCTTCAAATATTAAAATTCTTTTATAGTTGTTTTTTATAGCATCTTCTAGTATTAGGATATGACTGCTTAAACACCCTAATTGACCTTTATTTAAATTATCATTACCTACTAGTGGTTCAACACCTTTAATTCTAGTATAACTAAAAGAGTCACCTATTTGTTGTTTAAAGTCTTGTAATTTTTTTGTGTCTTTATCTAAATTTATTACATATATATGTTCCAAATTATTCATTACGTGCTATTTTATTACTAGATAAAAATTTTAACATATAAATTTATATGACATATATTTATATACATGCAGTTAACTTATGGCACTGCTGGTTTTAGATATCAAGCACAAGTTATTATTGGAATTGCGTATAATATTGGTCAAACATGTTCCGTCCTTTCTCATCAACAACAAAAACCTATCGGTATCATGATTACGGCTTCTCATAATTCATATACTGACAATGGAGTAAAACTAATGTATTACGATGGAACCATGTTGTCTCCGGAGGATGAATTGTTTATGGTTGAATCCGTTCAAAAGAAAATTGTTTATAAATCTTTAGTGCGAAAATCTACAATCATTATTGGTATGGATACAAGAGAATCCAGTGAAGAAATCAAAAAACTTATTATTCGTGGTATACGTAACGCGGATCAAGAATCCACTATCGTAGAACTAGGGTTGGTGACAACACCAGAATTACACCATGAAACGTATCGGTATAGTCATCCTAGAACCCCTCCTTATTTAAATGCCTATTTCTCGCAATTATCTGATTTAGAATATCCTCACGTGGTCGTAGACTGTGCTAACGGCGTTGGTTCATTACGTATGCGTGATATAGTAGATAAGCACAAATTGCAAAACAATATAGTCTTGCATCATACGGATATCACACAAGCAAATGCTTTAAATCATAAATGTGGGTCTGATTTTGTGGTTAGTCAAGGCGATTCTACGTTTTGCATGATGGATCATGTGTTGCATGCTTCGTTAGATGGTGACGCTGATCGCATAGTCTGTTATTACTGCGAAAATGACATGTTTAGGTTATTGGATGGAGATTACATTAGTGCTTTATTTGCTTATTATTTTTACAAGCGAGTAAATACGTTAGGTTTGCGAGTAGGTGTGGTACATACGGGATATGCTAATTCTCGCTTTTTATCGTTTATTCATAGTTTAGGGTTTGAAACCCGGTGCACAGCAACCGGAGTAAAACATCTTCATCGCGCTGCCGAAGAGTATGACATTGGAATTTATTTTGAAAGTAATGGTCATGGTACAGTGTTATTAAAAGAAACGTATATAGATCAAGATTTATCTGCGTTTATAAATCCATTGATAGGAGATGGTGTGGCGGATGTATTTGCCATATGTTATGTTTTACAGGAATTAGATATCTCGCCAAAACAATGGTATGGTTTATTTGAGAAGTTGCCTGCGCGAACGTATAAAATGGTTGTAAAAAACAAGGATATTTTTAAAACCAATCAAGATCAAAGTCGGTTGATTAGTCCAACGGATCTACAACCCAAATTAGATGAAATTATGAAAAGTGGATGCCGTGTTTTTTTAAGACCATCCGGTACTGAGGATATAGTAAGAATGCATATAGAAGGTCCAACTATGTCGGATATAGAGGAAACAAAATCACTGGTAAGATTTAATATGTGGAAATATATTTAAATATTACTGTTTAATTATAGTAATGAGTCATATGCAAGCAACTAATGAGGAGTTCACTATTTCTGTGGATACATTAAAAATAGCTTATCAATTTAAACAAGAAGAAATTAATAAGCATAAGCAACACCTTGTTACTTTAGAACAAGAATTAAAGGTTATTCACGATAATATTGTTAAAAATTGTCAGCATTGTTGGGTATATGAAACACCTGCAGTGTATGAACGTGGATATTATTATTGTTCTGATTGTGGTGTACCAAAATAAATTATTCTACAGTAACCACTTTAGCAAGATTTCTAGGCATATCAGGATTGATGTTTTTAGATACCGACAGATGATATGCTAAAAGTTGCATGGGTATTATGCATAGTAGATCAGCAAAAGTATTGTTTTTAGGTATATAGATGACATTTTCTTTATTCTGTTGTGGTTTGTCCGTAATAAAAATAATAGAAGCATGACGTGACTTAATCTCTTCATAGGCATTTTCCGATTTAGCATACCATTTATTTTCCGGTGCAACTATGATTACAGGGAAGTCTTTTTGTAATAAAGCAAAGGGACCGTGTTTTAAACTAGAAGTAGAATATCCTTCGGCGTGAATGTAGGATATTTCTTTGATTTTTAAAGCACCTTCTCTCGCCACCGATTCACCCATGTATTTGCCTAATACAAAACAACTGGTTTGATCTTGAAATATCTCGAGGAAACTCTCTATGTTGTCGGTGCTTGTTTTTATGGTAGTTTGTATATCTTCGTGTAATTTTCGTAAATCATAAATCATTTGTTTTCGTTCTATCAATGATTTATCTTTTTCTTGGGCAAACCATATGCTTATTAAGGTAAGCACGACTACTTGTGATGTAAACGCTTTGGTAGACGCCACTCCTACTTCACGCCCGGCATGCAAATAGCAACCGCAATCTACTTCGCGTGCGATTAAACTATCTACCACATTCACCACACCAATGGTAAATATGCTGTGAACACGGCAAATTTTAATGCAGCGATGTAAATCTTTGGTTTCACCGGATTGACTAATAAGAATTGCGCCGCTCTTGCCGGTAGTGGGTATATCTATACTAGAAAAATCCGCTCCATCAAATAATTGAACAGATGTAAATAGTTCCAATTGTTTTAGCATCCGCATGCAAATTAAACCAGAATGATAAGAAGTACCACAACCTAATAGTATTATATGATCTAAATTTACTAAGTGTTGTTTGTTAGTTTGTAATCCACCCAATACTACTGTATCATTTGATAATATACGAGAACCTAGTTTCGTGGCGTGTAATACTGCGTCCACTTGTTCGTGAATTTCTTTAAGAGTCCAGTGATGATAGGGTTCCGGTGAAAACACTTTCTGAGATCCAACTACTTTATGCGTGGTGTATTGAAAATTGGTATTAATATGGATATCAAAACCATTTCTACTTATAGTGCAAATATCATTGTTATCGAGTATCATATATTTACTTAATTCATTATTAAAACCACTTTGCTCTGAGGTAACCAATACTTTATTTCCGCTTTTACCTATTAACAGTGGACTACCAACACGCGTGCAATATAAGGTATTTGGTGTGTCTATATTTAAAATAGCCAATCCCCAAGTTCCTTCTAATTGTTGAGTCGTTTTTTCAATTGCTTTTCGCATAAAAATACGATAACTCCCTTCACTGTATTCTTCATCTATGTTTACATATTGTCCATAATGATATGCTAATAGATTACTAATGACTTCTGTATCGGTTTGACTTTTAAAATGAAAATGTTTTTCTATTAAAAACTCTTTTAGAATTTGACAATTTTCAATGATACCATTATGAACCACGCTAATCTTACCATCACTGCTTACATGCGGATGGGAATTATAATCTGTCTTAGGTCCATGCGTTGCCCAGCGTGTATGACCTATGCCTATCGTATGATTTTGATGTAGGGGTATTTTGGTTTTTAATTTATCTAAAGCACTAACTTGATCTGTAGAAACAAATTTATCGGTATAAAATTGATTATTATCAATAGTAGAGATTCCCGCAGAATCATATCCTCTATTTTGGATTTGATATAAGCATTGTAATAATTTTGTGTAACAATTTACGGAAATACCAGCAACAATACCACACATAGATATAGTATAACAATATAAATATTATTTACCATATTAAATAATTGATGTCTATAGAAATACAACTACAAATAGAAGATAATTCTATAGTATCCTCTTTTTTAAAAGAAACACCGGATATTAAAAGTAAAATGATTTATTTGGGATATACACTATACCAAGATTGTAAACAAATAATATCAGGGTGGGACAAATCAGACTATCATCAACAAGTGTCTGAATTGCAAGAAAAAATAAGTCAACAATCTAAGTATATGGATCGCCTTACTTCGACTCATGTAGAAGAACTTACTCAACTAACGCATGACGTTAAACAACGAACCATGGCGAAATATGAAGTAGATTCTAATGAAATAACTGCTAAATGCAAATCATTGCAAGAAGAATTGGATAGTGTTCGCATGACGTTGTCTAAACAGCATCAAGACACATTGGACGAAAAAATGGATACATTACGTACTATGTATGAAGATAAACTTCAACAAGAGCGAGATAAAGTGTTGAAGTATATGACGATATCAGAAAATTCCAGTGTAAAAGGGCAACAAGGAGAAGAATATACCTTTCATCAACTTAATTTGTTATTTCCCAAATATCATGTAGAAGATACGCATCATACGGATGCTAGAGGAGATTTTTTAGTGCAAAAAGAAAGTTGTAATATGATGGTTGAAGCAAAACAATATAATAAAAATGTGCCGTTGGTTGAAATAGAAAAATTTCATAGAGATATGGTATTAGAAGCAAATAAAGATATTCATTGTGGAGTTTTAATTAGTTTGGATTCCGGTATCTGTGCTAAAGACGATTTTCATATGGAATTTATAGGAGAAAAACCGGTCATTTATTTACATCATACACGTAATCAAATGTATCATATAAGGTTAGCATTTACAATATTTGAAATTATGCTACGTCAAGATAATTTACATACAAAAATGGAAAGTGCGGTAACGATATTTAAAGGTTTAGCAAAGAAATTGAAAAGAAGTTATAACAAACAAAAAACAACTATAGATAAATATCGTGCAGAACAATTAAAGATTATTACTGAACAGCAAGAGCACATTATTGAACTATATAGTCATATGGGAGAAAAGATACAATTTTAAAATTGATATATATGATTTACTAGTAAAGTATAAGACCAATCTTGATTATTGAGGTCAAGAACTCTTCCTTTATCGTCAAGAAGTTCTGTTTTTAGTTTTAATATATTTATTTTACCAAAAAATTCTCGTTTGAAATTACTTAAAAATCCACCTGTTTCACTATATATTTTATTAGGCGAATTAAGTAGATCTTCTTGATTTGGTATAGGTATTTTAATAAGTATGTCACTGCTATTATCAATTGTTGTTTTTAAAGGATTGGAATTTGATTTGCGATTTTCTAATATAGAATTTATGGTGTATAATTTTGCTTTTGTAAGTCTTTTGGGTAATCCAGGATCTACTATTTGGAAACTAGTTGCGTTATTTCCCGCTTGAACTCTTTGCAAATCTCGTGATAAATAACTAGGATAATCGCATTTAGTGTCTTTATGCATAGTTCCTATCAAATTACTTGGACTACGATTAAGGGCAAATTCATTTACTCGTAATAATAGGTATTTAGGTCCATATATATAATAACTGGAATCTGCTACGGTGCTTGAATTTGCAGATACAACGAGTAGAGACTTTTTCTTTAATGTTTTAAAACCAAGATTCCATCCTAAATTAACATTACTTAATGATTTGGTAAATACAGTATTACTTATATCATAAAATGTAATTGTATAATCTACAGAACCAGTATTATTTATAGTTATAAAATTATTTACGGTATTTAGACTTAAATTTAAATTAATTGAATTATAAGAAAAGAGATTGTTTAAGGTAGTCAATAAATTTCCAATTGTATAATTACCATCAGGAAGAGTAATAGTTGTATCATCTACAATAATAATAGTATTACCGTAACTACTTGAAAAAAAATACCAAGCATATGGAATTTCTAAACTGTAAACACTATATTCAATTACATTAGATAAGGCATAGGTAAGAGTGGATAAAAAATTAGTAGTGCTGCTAGATGTAGTATCTCTAAAACTACTATCAATATTTACCAATGTGTTATAAGAATTTTTAAATACAGGATTTTTATCACCTTTGATATAACTTAAATCATAACGAGTATCAGATGGAGCTGAAGTAAAATCTGGTCCAGCTTTTGATATAATATCATAATCATAATGTGTGCCTAGTCGATTGTCGTTTGATTCATCTATATCTATTGTTTCTTTATTTTCTATATTATCTTCATTACTAGTAATTTTATAATAGTTGTATAAATTTTGTTGAGCTTGAGTATAAAATTTAAGTAAATCTATTTGATTACGTTCTCTAGCAAGGTCTATTGTACTAGTAGTATTGTTTATAATTTCTTCCTTACTGGACTCATTATCTAATGAAAAAAGCGTTAATAATTCTTCTAAGGTATAATGACTAAGGTTATAATCAAAATGTTGATGGTCTGAGTTATCGTTCATATACTTTTTTATTAGTTTTTTTTTTCATATTCTTTTTATTAACAATTTGTTTTAAATTATCCATTACTTTGTTCATGATAGAACCTTGATAATAAATTAGGGGAATTTTAGCTATATTCATATGTCGCTTAGAGTGCCTTTTACCTTTAAAGCATACTAATTCTAATAGTTCTAATATGGAAATCCAAATTCCATTTTCTA
>Ga0315320_10001007_pt1 | contig 23295 bp, 17 predicted proteins | sample M140m21515metaG_FD_203458 | JGI IMG/M metagenome (GOLD analysis project Ga0315320, IMG submission 203458) | Ammonia-oxidizing marine archaeal communities from Monterey Bay, California, United States - M1 40m 21515 | ecosystem: Environmental > Aquatic > Marine > Coastal | place: USA: California... | reverse complement strand
CATATTGTTGAAAATTTTGAAGAAAGTTATTTTTATCAACCCTTTAATAATTTACCAAAAACACTAACCTCAACTCAAAAAGATTCGGTCTTAATTGCTGCTAAAGTCGCTATTATTACTAATGTCATTCCCCAATTTAAATTGGTAAAAACTTTTTTTGAGGATGAATATTTTCCGAAAACAAGAACGAGTATAGGAATTTCCGAAACTCCTAATGGCAATGCATATTATCAAAATAGAATCAATTACTATACAACAAGTACTCAGTATAGTGCAGATGATATTCATTCTATTGGATTACAAGAAGTAGCTCGAATAAAAACTGAAATGGAAAAAATAATTTCTGAACTAAACTTTCAAGGAAGTTTTTCAGAGTTTTTAAATTTTCTAAGAACCGACCCTCAATTTTATGCGACTTCTCCAGAACAACTTTTAATGATAGCTAGAGATATGGCAAAAAGAGCTGATGAGCAATTGCCTAGGTTTTTTAGAACCCTACCCAGAAAACCCTATGGAGTTGCACCAGTACCTGATGCCATAGCACCAAAATATACAACTGGCAGGTATGTAGGGACAAGTAAAAATAGTACAGACCCAGGATATTATTGGGTAAATACCTACGATTTATCCAGTAGGCCTCTTTATGTTTTACCTTCTTTAACAGTTCATGAAGCAGTGCCAGGTCATCACTTGCAAAGTTCATTAAATTTAGAATTGGGCGATAGCATCCCTCAATTTAGAAAAGACACTTACTTATCCGCTTATGGAGAAGGATGGGGTTTGTATTGCGAATTTCTTGCTGAAGAAATGGGAATGTATACTACTTTATATGAACAGTTTGGAAAATTAACTTACGAAATGTGGCGGGCTTGTAGATTAGTAGTCGATACAGGAATACATGCTAAAGGATGGACACGCGAGCAGGTGATCAACTACATGGCTGAAAACACAGCACTTTCTATTCATGAAATCAATACCGAAACCGATCGATATATCTCTTGGCCAGGACAAGCATTGTCTTATAAAATAGGAGAAATAAAAATTAGAGAATTACGTAAAAAAGCAGAAATAGAATTAGGAAGTTCATTTGATATTCGTGAGTTTCATGAGGTTGTTTTAGAACAAGGGACCGTAACACTTTCTATTTTAGAAAATAGAGTGAATAACTATATTGAAGATCATAATAATGAGTAAAACCATTTATAAATGTATTGATGCGCATACTTGCGGAAATCCTGTTAGAGTAGTAACTACTGGTTGTCCAGACCTTTTAGGTGATTCTATGAGTGAAAAAAGACAGCATTTTTTAAAAGAATACGACTGGATACGTAAAGGATTAATGTACGAGCCCAGAGGTCATGATATGATGAGTGGTAGTTTCTTCTTTGAACCTCAATTTCCTGAAAATGATTTTGGGATTTTATTCATTGAAACCTCAGGATGCTTGCCTATGTGTGGTCACGGAACCATTGGAGCAATCACCATTGCTATTGAAGAAGGAATCATAGAGCCATTAACTCCTGGAAAAGTAAGAATGGAAACTCCAGCTGGATTGGTTGAAATAGACTACAAACAAACCAATGGGAAAGTAGAATGGGTAAAACTGAAAAATGTAAAATCCTATTTGGCAGCAGAAAATCTGAGTATAGAATGTCCTGAGTTAGGAACAATCACCTTTGATATTTCATATGGAGGAAATTATTATGCAATTATAGATCCTCAGAAAAATTTTAGTGGAATACATAATTTTACTGCTGGGAAACTAATTCAATATTCTCAGATACTAAGAAAACGGATTAATGAAAAATACCCTAATAGGTTCATCCATCCAGAAAATCAAACGATAAGAGATGTAAGTCATATCCAATGGACAGGAAATCCCATCAATCCAAATTCCTCTGGACGTAATGCTGTGTTCTATGGGGATAAAGCGATAGATAGAAGTCCTTGTGGAACCGGAACTTCAGCTAGAATGGCACAATTATATGCAAAAGGGAAATTGGCCAAAGGAGTGGATTTTATTCACGAAAGTTATATAGGCTCCACCTTTACTGGAAAGATAGAAGAAGAAACCAAATTAAATGGTGACAAGGCTGTTATTCCTAGCATAAAAGGATGGGCAAAGATTTACGGCTATAATACTATTTTAATTGACGAAGAAGACGATCCCTATGCTCACGGTTTTCAAGTGATTTAACAATGAAAAAAAAAGTAATTATTATCGGCGGAGGAATCATCGGTTTGTGTTCTGCTTATTACCTGCAGCAAGAAGGACACCAAGTAACTGTTATTGATAAAAGTGACATTACCTCTGGAGCTTCTTTTGTAAATGCGGGATATATTACTCCCAGTCATATCATTCCTTTAGCAGCTCCTGGTGTGATCACCAAAGGAATTAAATGGATGTTTAATCCCTCCAGTCCTTTTTATATAAAACCGCGTTTGGACAAGGATTTTTTACAATGGTCCTTAAAATTTAAAAAATCTGCTACTGCTCCTAAAGTTGAAAAAGCCATTCCGATTATCAAGGATATTAATATTTTAGGAAGAGAGTTATATAAAGAAATTAAATCTTCCGAAAATTTTAATTTTCATTTTGAAAGAAAAGGTCTTTTAATGCTTTATAAAACAGATAAGGCAGGAGAAGAAGAATGGAAAGTAGGACAACGAGCCATTAAAGAAGGGCTTAATGTTAAAAATATTTCTGAAGCAGAAGTGAGGAAAATGCAACCTAATGCAAATATAAATTGTAAAGGAGCAGTTTATTTTGATTCCGATGCGCACATGACTCCCAAAGAGTTTATGACAGAAATGTTGTCTTATTTAAAAGCGAAAGGAGTTAGTATTTATAAAAATGAGAGCGTTCAAGACTTAATTGTTTCTGGACATAAAATTATGGAGGTTGAAACCTCAAAAAGAAAATTGAAAGCAGATGAGGTTATTTTAGCTGCTGGATCTTGGAGTCCTTTAATCACTAAAAAATTAGGAATTAAAATTCCGATTCAAGCTGGAAAAGGATATCGAATTAATGTGGAAAGAGAAACAGGGATTACTATACCTGCTATTTTAGTAGAAGCGAAAGTTGCGGTAACTCCTATGAATGGTTTTACACGTTTTGCTGGTACCATGGAAATTGCTGGAATTAATAATAAGATTAATACGATTAGGGTAAATACCATTGGTAAAGCTGCTTCCGATTATTATAAGGATTTAAAAATACAAGCCTATGAAATTGATAATGCTGCTTGTGGATTACGTCCTTGCACTCCTGACGGATTGCCATATATAGGAAGAGTAAGTCAATATAAAAACCTTACAATTGCTACAGGTCACGCCATGATGGGGTGGAGTTTAGGTCCTGCAACTGGTAAATTAGTATCTGAAATTATATCAGATAAGAAAACATCTTTAGATATAAATCCATTCCATCCCGACAGAAAATTTTAAATAGTTAACAAGACATGTCTGCAATAATTTTCCATTCACCGTCTATTTTCTTAAAGATAATTAAAAACACACCATTTGCATCACCTATCATTCTCTTTAAGTGGTATTCACCCATCACCCAATAACTACCTTTATCAATTTTGGAGATGTCTTTAATGGTGAACTTTAAGGTTCCGGAATCCTCCTTGGTTGGATATCCTTTTTTATAATTTTCTAAGGTTTTTAGCCAACCTTTAGTAAGTCCATTACTACCATAAAACTTTAGGGAATCGTTTTTCCAATAACCCTGCATAAAGCCTTCTAAATTATTATTAGACCATGCTTCTTCTTGTAAATTCATTACAGCCTTTATAGCTTCTTTATCAATTTTTTCTGTTGTTTGTGCAAATCCAAGACTAAAGGATAATAAAAAAAGTATTAAAAGTGATTCTTTCATAATTTTTGATCTTATAACTTATTAATATCGCGCGACTATTTTTCTGTACTGATCATAAAATCTTCAGCAAAAATCTTACGCAAAAAGTAAATTAGTTCGTCGGCATCCTCTTTTGTAAAAAGAAGAGGGGGCTTAATTTTTAAAACATTATGGTCTGGGCCATCTGTACTCATTAATATCCCATGCTCTTTCATTCGGTTTGCTAAATAATCGGTTTGTATGGCTAATGGATTTAAGTTAGTATCTACCAATTCAATACCAAGAAATAATCCTTGTCCTCGGACGGCTCCAATAATTGGAAATTCTTTAGCGAGTGATTTTAATTTCGATTTCAGAAATTCACCAACGACTAATGCGTTTTCTTGTAATTTTTCTCTTTTAATGACTCTTAAAACCTCAGTTGCAATAGCACAAGAAACAGGATTACCACCAAAGGTATTAAAATACTCCATGCCATTAGCAAATTTATCAGCAACTTCTTGTGTGCAAGCAACAGCAGCGATAGGATGTCCGTTTCCTAGTGGTTTCCCAATAGTCACGATATCTGGTATTACATCGTGTAATTGAAAACCCCAAAATGTTTTTCCCATCCGCCCACAACCGGTTTGTACTTCATCTGAAATACAAATACCTCCAGCTTCTCGAACCATTTGATAGGCTTTTGCCAAAAACCCATCAGGCAACTCTATTTGTCCACCACAACTAATAATGGGTTCAATGATAAACCCTCCCAAATTTCGACCTTTGATTTGAATTTTTTTAATTAGTTTTTGTACTTCATCTGCATATTTTTCGCCGGTATACTTGCCTTTATATTTTCCTCTAAACGCATCGGGTAAAGGGAAAACATGGGTGTGTTCCGGAGCGCCTTTTCCTCCTTTTCCATCAAATTTATAAGAACTAATATCTACACACATATTCGAATTACCATGATAACCAACTTCCGAAGCGATGATGTCTTTTTCACCGGTAACCGCTTTTACCATACGAATTGCTAATTCATTGGCCTCACTTCCCGAATTCACAAAATGCAACACATTTAATTCTGGGGCTAATGTTTTAATAAGTTCCTCAGCTAAAACAGTTATATTTTTGTGTAGGTAGCGAGAATTCGTATTGATCAATGCCATTTGTTCTTGCCCTGCTCTTACAACTTTATAATTTTCATGCCCTACATGTGCTACATTATTAACAGTGTCTAGGTATTTTCTACCCATAGAATCCATTAAATATTGCCCTGCTCCTCGGACCATTTCGATTGGGGTTTTATACTGTAAGCTTAAACTTTTTCCAAGATGTTTTTTTCGATAGTTGATAAGTTCTTCTTGACTCGTATTTTCTTTTTTCTCTAACTCTTCCGATTTAATCAACAAATTTGGGTTTGGACAAATACTTTTCCAAACTGCAATTTCTGAAATATAAGCTACACCTGGATAATCTACTTTAAAATTTAAAAGGGATAATAGCACCTGAAAATGTAGGTGCGGTTCCCAATTTCCATTTTCAAAATAATTTCCCAGATTTCCAATTTTAGATCCTTTTTTTATACAGTCTCCTATCTTATTTTTAGTAGCGCTTTTTTCACTTAAATGCCCATAAAGTGTATAAAATGTAAACGCTTCAGTTTGGTGTTTTAAGACAACTAAACCACCATATTCTTTAAATCCAGCATCATTATAAGCTATTACCACTTCTCCTTCTAATAAACTATGAATAGGTGTTTCTAAGGGTAACCAATAATCGATACCTAAATGAATACTTCTGCTTTCTCGACCATAATTTCCTATTCGTTCATAAGTAGAAGAGGTATAAATAGATCTGGGTTCTAAATATCCCCCAGCTATTATTTTATCAGGGACTTCTTTTTGAAGTTGCTTTATTTTAAACTGAAACCATTCCAAATTATTAAATTCTTCTTGATGCCCCATCCAAGTACTTGAAACACTTAAATCTATAGGATGTACTTTATTTAAATAAATTGATGGAAATAATTCCGAAAGTCGAAAAGGATGCTTAGAAGCCCATTGATCAAATAAATCTTCATTTGGATGTGGTGTAAATCCACAAGCTTCTCTAAAACTATAATGTGCAAAATCTGGAGATATTAATTGCCATTTTTCCAATACCTCCCAGGCTGGTTTTTCACTAATCCATAGATATTCATTGTCTGGTTCTTCAATTTTACTCATAGCAGCTCTAGTAACAATAATAACTAATCGCATCGCAATTGCATGGTATAAATGTTCCAATTCTTCCTCCTTTAAAGGAAACGCTGAATGATATCCTTTTATAAATGCTAGGGAAGCATTTAAGGAGTCATTATGCCTCATAACACCATATGCACATAGAATAGCGACATCATTTATTGTTTGTGTGTAAAGAGCATCACCATAATCTATTGCCGCTTTTGCTCTTGGATGAAGTAGATCTGAAGAAACAATTATATTATTGTCATTGGGGTCATTATGTACTACACTTTTTCGAAGCCTTGAATAGGAAGTTTGAATCGCTTCAAACTTATCCTGATGATGCGATAAAATCTCTTTTTTAGGACCTGAAAATAAATGAAGATAATCTTTAGTCCAAAGAGATTGAGCAATGTCCCAGTCAAAATAGTAATGTGCTTCGGGATGGTCAAAATTTTCAAGTGCCTTTGTAAGTATGCCACATTGTTTACCCAAACTAAATCGAAAATCTACTAATTGAGGATTCACAGAACTCCAAACTCTACCAGAAACCCAAGTTAGCATTCTTGCAAATCGTTTTTTTCCAAAACTATCTGTTATTTCGGAAATGGAAAGGTTGTTTTTATCTTTAACGACTCTTGGAGCAATCAGGTTTTTATCACTGCTCTTGATATATTGTAATAAATATTGCTGATAATCAAGGTATTTTTTGTTTTCCTCAGGACGTGATATTTTTAGAATATATCCTTCTTCATTTTTAACCTTTATTCTAAAATTAAAATCTATGTACCCGGGTAAGGAGGACGCTTTTCCTTGAATACCATACAAGTCGAATACTATTTTTTCAGCTTGTTTGACACTTATTTTAATACGGCTGTAATCCATTTCTTTTATAAAAAAGCTTCATTTGCAAATCCATTCGCACCTTTATTTTTTTAAAGCGCTTTTGTTAAAGCAGAAAGATATACTTTTTTATCAAATAAATAATAATAAAAAAAACATGCTCAAAACCTTGAATTTTTTAATATTTTATAAGGGGTTTTTAGTCATCCGTTCAATAAATAATAGTTAAAAATTTACTTGAAATTATAGCGTTCTAAAATATTCCGCTAGGTATCTTGCTTCCTTTTCAGTTAGGTTTTGATTACCCATGAGGACACCATTAAATTCGATTAATAATGCCTTGGCTACTGGATCTTTTTGAACCATTTCATTTGGATTCAAAATCATATTCATCACCCAAGCAGGAGAGCGTTTTTTATAAATTCCTTTTATAGCGGGTCCAATATATTTTTTTTTAGGTTTATGACAAACACTGCATTTAGATTTAAATATAGTAGCCCCTTTTTTTGCCATTTCTTTGTGAATTTCTGCTGAAAATTCTAAAGATTTAATCGGCCCTATACCTTTGTTAGAAAGATCGTAAATTGCTTCTTTCTTTTTACTATTTTCTTTCTTAGTAGTGTTTGTTTTTTCTCTTGCTTCCTTTTTATTATCTCCACCGCAACACATAATAGTAATGGAAAAAATAAACAGTAGTGAAAACTTAATAATATGTTTCATGGCACCTACTTTTGTATTAATTTATATCCAACAAAAATAATATTGTTCATGCAATCAATGTATTGTTTTTGTCAATTTAAATTAATATTCAAAGGAATAACCCATATAACTAAGAGGGATAGAGGTGTTTGCTACAAAACAAAAAGTAAAGAACGGTTGGAATGGTGTAGCTTGTTTTTGTATTTTTAACAACCTTCTAATCTAATTTCTACGATTTTATAGATGTAATTTTCATCCCTAACATTTACCCTTACTCCTTTGTGTTTTTTTAAAATATCCACCGCTTTTTCTTTGGAAATATCCATTCCGTTTTTATGATGTGGGCCTCCATCAAAAAATAAAAATCGAGCACCTTCATCTGCTAACTTTTCTATGTATTTTAGAGGATCTTTAATAGCTTTAGAAATCTTTTGAACGTGAAGTGGAGGAGGTGGTATCGTTGCTTCTGTGTCATTTTTTCCTTTTATGACTTTAACTGGTTGAGGTGCTTTGGGCGGCGGCGGCGGTACATTGGGATCTTTATCGTTGACCCCCATGATCACCCTTGTAGGCTCCAAACTCTTTTCAGGATTTGGTGGATATGGAGGAAAATCAGGAAAAGATTCCGCATTGTTTTTTTGCCTGTCAGACATCAATTGATATAAGTTTTTAAGACGTTCAACATCCGATTTTTTAATTCTCTTATTGGATGTAGCTTCATCGTTGTATTTTTTAGCCAATGTATTGTATTCGGTTATTTGAGCTTTAGTTGCTCCATTTTGAATGGTTACTTCTATGGATGCTGAATTGTATTTTTCGATTTCTTGTACCGAACTAAAACTGTATATTAATACTGTTAATAATGGTAGAAGTAAAAAACTTCTGATCCAGATCTTTCTTTTTGATTTTTGTTTTTTCATGACTGTAAATCGTTTTTTGATTAGTGAAAAATTAATTGAATTTGCCAACACGGGGGTTGTCGTGTTAGATGAGAACAATAATAATAAATTTTGATACTGACTAGAATTTATGCCTTTTGATAGTACCGCTTGGTCGGCTAAAAATTCATGATTTAATTTAATACTTTTTCTTATAAAGTAAATAAACGGATTGAACCAACATATAATTTGTATGAGTTCGATGAATAGGATGTCTAAGCTGTGTTTTTGTATTGCATGTGTTTGTTCGTGAAATAGTACTTCTTTTGGAATTTTTTTTGTTTCAAATTTTGATTGATTAAGAAAAATATATTTCAGGAAAGTATGCGGAATTACCTCATGTTTAAGTAATACATTGACATGAGATGGCGCCTTTAATTTTGGGTTTTTTTTAATTTTTACTATTAATGAGAATAAGTTTTTTCCAAATCTGAAAGAAAAAAACACCACTCCTATTAGGTAGATTGTCCCCAATAAGAGGGGCAATATTTCTGATAAAAAGACATTATTAGCATCCTCTATATTTAAATTTGTAAATACAATTGGAGAAATGGTTTTAGTGCTTACCACATTGGTACTAAAACTAATTAGGGGTATCAGAAAAGAGAAGATGAGCATTACTAATAAATAACAACGTTTAAAAGTATGCATGTTTTCATTTTCCAATAGTAGTTTATAAAACCAATAAAAAATAGCCAAACAAGCAGCGGATTTTAGAAGGTAACTTTCCATTTTACTTCTTTTTTATTTCAGAATCGATTAAAGCCTTCAGTTTTTTTAATTCGTCTTTGGTTAAATTGGTTTCCTTTGTAAAAAAGGAAGCAAATTGAGAAGCACTATCGTTAAAAAAGTTTTTAATCAATCCATTTACATGTTTCGAGAAATAGTCTTTCTTTTTTACCAAAGGATAATACTGTCTAGAATTTCCCATTTGAATGTACCCTACAAAACCCTTGCCAATCATCCTTTTTAATAAAGTTGCAATGGTAGTAGTCGCAGGTTTTGGTTCAGCATATAATTCTAATAGGTCTTTCATGAATGCTTTTTCCTTTTTCCAAAGAAATTGCATTAGTTGTTCTTCGGTGTTTGATAATTTCATACTTCGTTAAGTTTTACTCTACAAATGTAGAGCAAATATTTTTATTCTACAAGTGTAGAGGTTAAATTATTACAAAATAATGATTAGCAATAGTTTTTACATACAAAATTTTAAAGTTCACGGTTGTGCTCGAACATACAATCTTTATATATTTGCTATAAAATTAAAATAAACGAAGCGTGATCTAAGAATCTTGCCTTCGTAAGAAATTTATGAGTTTCGAAAGAGAAGTTAAAAAAAGAGCAGGGGATACATGTGAGTTTTGCGGATATGATGAGCATCTTACTATTTATGTGGTTCCAAAAACTCCAGAATATATAGAAGGCCCAGACACGTTGATTTTGGCTTGTAAAACTTGTGTTTTGCAGTTTGATGATGAAGAAAATAGAGATGCCAATCACTGGCGTTGTTTAAATGATAGTATGTGGAGTACTACTAAACCCGTACAAATTATGTCATGGAGAATGCTACATCGATTAAAATCTTTTGGTTGGTCTCAAGATTTATTAGACATGATGTATTTGGACGAACAGCAATTAGAATGGGCAGCAGCAGCAGGCGATGCTAAAGATAAAACAGATGCAATTATTCATAGAGATGTAAATGGTGTGGTATTAAAGACTGGAGATAATGTGGTTTTAATAAAAGATTTAAAAGTAAAAGGTTCCAGTTTGATTGCTAAACAAGGAACTGCCGTGAGGCGTATATCTTTGGATCATGAAAATGCAGAATTTATAGAAGGTAAAGTAGGCCCTACTCAAATTGTGATAATAACAAAATATGTAAAGAAAATTTAGTTTCTAATATTATTTTTTTGTCAGAAAAGAAATGAATAAAAAAAACCTTCAAAATATAATTTTGAAGGTCTTTTTTTGTTTTGTGTCTTTATTTTTTTAGCGAAATGATTTATTTGTTCATTTCTGTAAAATAATGATAAAACTGAGGTATGGTCTCTATTCCTTTTAAATAGTTCCAAACACCAAAGTGTTCGTTAGGTGAATGAATTGCATCACTATCCAAACCAAAGCCCATTAAAATTGTTTTACTTTTTAATTCTTTTTCAAATAAGGCTACAATAGGAATAGACCCTCCGCTACGTTGAGGTATAGGAGTCTTTCCAAAAGTTACTTCGTATGCTTTTTCAGCAGCTTTATAACCCAGACAATCTATGGGTGTTACGTAGGCTTGCCCTCCATGGTGTGGCGTAACTTTAACCGTTACTGAACTAGGTGCAATACTTTCAAAATGATTTTTAAACAAATCTGTTATATCTTCCCAGTTTTGGTTGGGTACTAATCGCATCGAAATTTTTGCAGATGCTTTACTTGCGATTACCGTTTTTGCGCCTTCACCAATATAACCACCCCAAATTCCATTGACATCTAATGTGGGTCTTATTGAGTTTCTTTCATTGGTTGTGTATCCGTTCTCTCCATGGACATCACTAATATCAATTGATTTTTTATACGCATCTAAACTAAAAGGAGCTTCACTCATTTTAGCTCGTTCTTCTAAAGATAATTCATCTACATTATCGTAAAAACCTGGAATGGTGATGTGATTATCCTCATCGTGAAGGGATGCAATCATTTGAGTTAAAATATTTATTGGGTTGGCAACTGCACCTCCGTATAAACCACTATGTAAATCACGATTTGGCCCTGTAACCTCAACTTCTACATAACTCAATCCACGCAATCCTGTAGTTATGGAAGGAACATCTGGAGAAATCATACCGGTATCACTTATTAAAATGATGTCATTAGCTAATTTATCTTGATTGCGTTCTACAAACCACCCAAGACTTTCACTACCTACCTCTTCTTCACCTTCAATCATAAATTTTACATTACAGGGCAATTGTCCTGTATTTGTCATGTATTCCATTGCTTTCACATGCATATACATTTGACCTTTATCATCGCAAGAACCCCTAGCAAAAATAGCTCCTTCAGGATGTAATTCTGTTTTTTTTATAACAGGTTCAAAGGGCGGACTGTTCCATAATTCTATCGGATCAGGTGGTTGTACATCATAATGGCCATAAACTAATATTGTTGGTAATTTTGGATCGATTATTTTTTCACCATAAACAATTGGATAGCCTGGAGTTTTACAAATTTCAACAAGATCACAACCAGCCTCTGTAAGTCTATTTTTAACTACTTCTGCAGTATTAATTACATCTTCTTTGTAGTTGGAGTCGGCACTAATGGAAGGTATTTTTAATAAATCGATTAATTCGTTTAAAAATCGTTGTTTGTTTTCTTGAATATATGGTTTGGCGCTTTTCATGATTCTATATATTTAATAATTTGATCAATGCTCTTCGCTATTGTTCATTCTCGTTGATTTATAAAAATACAACAAGCTTGTTTAATTTTATGAGTTTTTAGAAGAAGGGCTAAGGTAATAAAAAGCATTATTTTTCTGAACTAGTTTCTTTGTAAATTGCAAATCTTGTTTATATTTGCAGTCCTTTAGCGGGCGTGATGGAATTGGTAGACATGCTAGACTTAGGATCTAGTGCTTCACGGCGTGGGAGTTCGAGTCTCCCCGCCCGCACAAAATAAAATACTTAAAAATCTGTATTACAGATATTTAAGTATTTTTTGTTTGTAGTAATCTCCTGTTACTATCCCTCTATTTAATTGTTGACAGTTCATTTAGAATTATTAAATAAGGCTTTTAATGAATCATGGTTACTGAATTTCAGTATAAAACAATCATTGACTAAACACGTTTTTAGTAAATGTTTTCTTCTGTATTATTTTTCAACAAAAAAATCATAAGATCAACTATTAAAATGCTTTTTTTGCACTTACCTGAAAAATTCTTGGTAAGCTCATCATGGTGTCCCCTCTTTTTCTGAATTGAACTAATGAGGAGTAAATTCTAATAGCTTCGCTTTCGGTTATAAACCCTTCCTCTACGAGTGACTCTGAAACAGCTTTAAAGGTAATTTCAGCCATTAACTTACCCTTTCCACTGATATAAACGGGTTGTGATATTTGAAATTTTACTTCGGTAAAACCTACTTCGTTTAGCAACCAAACTAATTTCTGTCCTATGTTTGCGTCTGCTCTTCTTGTTCTCAATAACCTCTCATAAAGATTTATATAAAGGTTAAAATCATCTGATTTGGGATTGCTAAAGTGTCCTGCAAAATCGGTATCCTCAATTAATATTAGCCCTCCTGGTTTTAAAGCATCTAATGTGTTTTGGAGTACTGTTTTTGGATTTGTTAAATGTGATAATAAAAATCTGGAATATATTACATCATAAACAAACTTCTCTCTCAACAAATAGGCATCGAAATATTTAAAATTCACATTCTTGATGGCTTCAGTTTTTGCTGATTCAACTGCTAATTGAATATTCTTTTCATTGATGTCTAAGCCAAGAACATTACCCCGATTTCCAATTATTTTGGCAATTATGCAGGTCACATTACCAGTACCACAACCAAGATCTAAGCAATTTGCTCCTTCATGAATCCCTAAGGTTTTTAAGAAATTTTCGGTACTCGATTGAAGTGTATTACTCAATATGTCTAACCGATTAGCTCCTTCATCTCCTCCTTGTAAAGTATATTCAATCATGTCTCATTTTGAAGTTTATTAAGGTTTTTGTATTTGTTGTTACCTGTTGGGATGAGAGTTCGAGTCTCCTCGCCCGCATACTAAAAAAGCCTTTCAGTTTTGAGAGGCTTTCTTAATTTTCAGTATGGACTAAATTTTAAATTTTTTCTTCAAAGGAAGAAATCGTCCTACTTCTTTTATGTATTTTTTGTAAAGTGGATATTTTTTCTCAGTTTCTTCCTCACTAAAATCGGAACTGCCTTTAAATAATAATACAAGTAATAATGCCCCAGCTATGGACCAATTTAGCCAAATGTCAGTGGCAATTACGGAGAAGAAATAAAAAACAATCCATATGGCCTGTTCGGCTGAGTAGTTAGGATGTCTCATATAAGCCCAAAGTCCAGTATGAGTAAAACCAATTTTATAAAAGTCGGCTACTTTTCCTATCTTTTTTTGACGGTATTTTTCTTCTTGATAATAATACTGTTGATTGTCAGCTATATACTCCATTATCACTAGTGCCACAAAAATGGCTGCAAGGATGTAATCTAATATACCGATTGGTATATTGCTTTCCATAGCTTTTAAAGCAGGTAACGTAAAAAATAAAATAAGGGCCATTTGATATGCTGAAATAAAGAAAAAGTTGAAAGCCGACCATTTCCATTGCGATTGAAATTCTGGTTTAGCCCTTAAAATAGCCCACCGGTAATCTTCCTCTCCAGTCCAAATTTTCCATGAATAACCCCCTCTTCTAGCGAAATTGTAAGTTAGGCGAACAGCCCAAATACTTACTAAGAAAGCCATTAGTACAATGCGAGGCTCGAAATCTGTATTATAAGCAATAATCCAAACGTATGGTATAGGAATAATACTCCATAACTTATCTACTTGACTATAGTTTTTAGTAGCCGAACTTACAATAAAGCAAACACCTGCAGCAATTGCGTATACAACTAACAACGTTTTTAATGTAGATTGCTGAAGTTCGGTTAATGGAACATCAAAATTAAAAGTTAAAATTGGCACAATGATAAGTGTGAAAATTAAAAATAGGACTGTTCTCCACATAGCAATTTATTTTATTTATGTAAAAATATAAAATATTTATATTGATATTAATTTTTATTTCACCAAAAATTGTAAGATTTTTAACAAATACAACAAATACAACAAATACAACAAATATGAAACATTCATTTTTTAAAAAGAGTATTTTATTTTCAATAGTACTTCTTCCAATGCTGTTATTAGCACAGGATTTTCAGGGTAAGGCTTATTATTTTTCAAAATCTACTATGGAACTTGGTAGTTTTGGTGCTACCATGAGTGAAGCTCAAAAAAAGAAAATACAAGAACGTTTAAAAAACAGGTTAGAGAAGACTTATATATTAACCTTTAATAAGGAAGAATCTATTTTTAAAGAAGATGAAAAGGTAGATGCTATTTCGGGAGCAACAGATAGTTGGGGAAAAAATTTCACCCCTGGTGAGCAATATAAAAATATAAAAACCAAAGAGTTATTACAGAAGCAAGAATTTTATGGTAAACAATTTTTAATAAAAGACGATTTACTCGCTATTGATTGGGTAACTAGTTCTGAAACTAAGCAAATAGGAAAATACATCTGTTTTAAAGCAACTGCTTCTATTCCTACTTCTGATCTTTCTTGGTATGATTTTTCTTGGGATAGTTTAAATGCTAACAATAATTCGAAAACAACGGATTCAATACCTAATAACTCAAAAACAACCGATTCAATTAATGATTCCATTAAAAAGGAAGCGCTTCTTCTTTCTGAAGTGGTAGCTTGGTATTCCCCTCAAATTCCTTTGAGTCAAGGACCCCTAGAGTACTGGGGACTTCCGGGATTGATTTTAGAAGTGAGTGTAGGCAATACGACCATATTGTGTTCAAAAATAATTATGAATCCAGGGGAGAGATCCAAAATTAAAGCTCCAGAAAAAGGTAAGATTGTTACTAAAACTGAATATCAAGAAATTATTTCTGGAAAAATGCAAGAAATGAGAAATAACCGGGGTCGACAAAGAGGTAGAAGAAATTAAATTTACATAATTTTTAATTCAAGCAGTTTATTTAATTAACATATGAAAAAAACATTCCTAATTGTATTTCTTTGCTCAATAAATATTCTTTATTCTCAAATTAAATTTGATGGTGTTGTAAAAGATAGCTTAGGCAGTACTTTGGAATTAGCAAATATTATTGTTTTAGATCAAGAAACAAATACATTAGATTCTTACTCCATTACCGATGAAAGAGGTTATTATTCCTTTGAATTAGAAAAAAATACCAATTATAAATTTCAAGTTAGTTATATAGGTATGAAAAGTTTCGAAGAAATTATTAGCACAAAAGAATCTAATATAACAAGAGATTTTTTACTCCAACCCGATAACGCTTTAGATGAAGTAGAACTTACTTATGAAATGCCAGTTACTATAAAGGGAGACACTATTGTTTATAATGCGGATTCTTTTAAAAATGGTTCTGAAAGAAAATTGGAAGACGTATTAGAGAAACTACCTGGTGTAGAAATTAATGAAGATGGTCAGGTGGAAGTAGAAGGGAAGGTTGTTAACAAGTTGATGGTTAATGGTAAAGATTTTTTTGATGGAGATACTAAAATTGCGACTAAAAATATTCCTTCTAATGCGGTGGATAAGATACAGGTATTGCGAAACTACTCCGAAGTCGGACAATTAAGCAGTGTGACCAATAATAAGGATAATTTTGCTTTAAACATTAAACTTAAAGAAGGTAAAGAAAATTTTTGGTTTGGTTCTATTAATTCAGGTGGAGGTTATTCAAAGGAGGATAAAGGTCTCTATCTATTGCAGCCTAAACTCTTTTATTATTCACCTAAAGTTACTTTCAATTTTATTGGCGATATTAATAACATTGGTGAAGTAGTTTTAACACCAAGAGATATTCGGAATTTTGGAGGAGGCTTTAGATCGGCAAGTAGGGATAGTGGTACCAATATAGATTTAGGAAGTAATAGCCTTGGTTTTTTAACCAATCAGAATAATGCTTTATCTGTTGAAAATATACTCGCGGCTTCAAATTTTAGTTGGTCGCCAACTAATGCATTAGATATTAGTGGTTTTACGATTTATAATAGCAGTCTTATTGATTCTAAGCAAAGAACTGTTAAGCAATTTACAGATTCAGATTTAGGGATACCTAATGAGTTAACAGAACAAACAAGTCATGAACGTTCCGATCAAGGATTGTTAAAATTAAGTGCTTCCTATAAACCAAACGGAGACAATCAAGTGGATTACGACGTTTTAAGTCGAATTTCAAAAGATTCACAAAACCAGAATTTAGTGTCTTCTGTTATTGGCAATACAAGTCAGTTAGATGAAACAACTCCCTTTAGTGTCAATCAAAATATAAATTATTATTATACGCTAAACGAAACTAATATTTTTGCTTTTGAAGCACAGCATTTACTAAAAGATGAAGATCCTTTTTATAATGCAATTATAGAAGATAAAGAAAATTATGAATCTACTGGAGAATCTCTAGGTTTAGACGGAGATCAACAGGATTATAATATTAATCAAAATAGGCGTATAAAATCAAGTCAGTTGGATGCTAAACTTGATTATTATTATATTATTAATCCAAAAAGTAATCTTAATGTAACTTTTGGATCTATATTTAGTCATCAAAAATTTAACTCTAATTTATTTCAATTTTTAGATAATGGTTTAACGTCTAATCCAACACCAAATTTTAACAATGGTCTGGCTATTAATGATATTGAATATAATTTTAAGGACCTATACTTAGGTGCTCATTATCGTTTAAAAGTAGGGAAGTTTACAATAACTCCTGGTTTTTCATTACATTCTTATGGGAACAATAATACGCAGTTTGGTCAGGAGTTTAAAGATGATTTCTTTAGAATAATGCCTGATTTTGAAACACGTGTACAATTTAAAAATAGTGAAAGCTTAACACTTAGGTATGATATGCAAAACCAATTTACAGATGTTACAAAGCTAGCGCAAGGATTGGTTTTAAATAACTTTAGTACCATACAATTTGGTGAGCCAGAATTACAAAATGCTTTATCTCACAACCTAAGTTTAGTTTATTCCAGTTTTAATCTGTTTAATTACACAAATGTTTTTGCACGTTTGGCTTATTCGAAAAATATAGATCAAATTAGAAATATCACTTCTTTTGAAAATGTAATTAGTACAAGTACTTTTTTTAATTCTAATTTTGCAGACGAAAGTGCTAATGCTTTTGGACGTATTCAACGTACGTTTGGAAAATTAATAGCATCTGTCAATTTAAGTTTTAATTACAGCAAAATAAATCAATTAATCGACTCTAGAAGATCTGTAAATACAGGATTTACAAGAAGCTATACTCCAAGATTGCGCACAAATTTTAAAAAAGCACCAAATGTTAGCTTAACATATAAGTATACGGTCTCTACAAATAACCAAGGTCCAAATGAAACTACGTTTTACACCAGCGCTCCATCTATAGATTTTGATGCTTATATATGGAAATCGGTTACACTTAAAACAGATTACACTTATACTAATCAAAGCTTAAGAGGTGGTAACAGTGATAATTTTCAGACTTGGAATGCATCTATATCCTATAGGAAAAACAGGGATGCTAAATGGGAATTTGAAGTTGTAGCAACTAATTTATTAGACATCGACTCAAAAGTTAGTAATACCGCTAGCAATCTTTTTGTTTCTGAATCTCGAATTTTTATACAGCCCCGATTTATAACTTTTAGGTTGCGCTATGAATTATAAAAATTATTCCTCCTAATCATTCATTAGCTAATTATTTCTTTAATATTTGTTCCTTTTTAGTGTTAAATATTTCGTAAAAAAAAATATAACGTCTAACAAATGATTACTTTTGATGAACAACAAAAAAAACAAATTATTATGAAAAAATTAGTATTTATTTTATCTATTATGATGTCATTAATATTGACTCAAAAAACAGTTGCGCAAAAGACAATTGTAGATGTTGCTGTTGGAAATGAAGATTTTTCTACGCTAGTAGCAGCTTTAACAGCTGCAGATTTAGTTGGTGCTCTGCAAAGTGATGGACCTTTTACCGTTTTTGCTCCAACAAATGCTGCATTTGCAAAAATTGATTCTAAAACTTTAAATTCTTTATTAGAGAAAGAAAATCAGGTGGCTTTAGCAAATATTTTAACGTATCATGTTGTGCCAGGAAAGTTGGTAGCAAGCGATGTAGTTGCAGCTTTAAAGAAAGGAAATGGTTCTGTAGAATTAAAAGCATTAAACGGTCAAGTATTAACTGTTATGCAAAAGGATGGTAAAATTTGGTTAAAAGACCAAAACGATAATTACAGTGAAATTATAGCTACAGATGTAATGGCTAGTAATGGAGTAATCCATGTAATTGATACAGTAGTTATGCCTAATTAATTTATTAAAATTGCTATGAAAAATTAAAGCCTCTAATTATTGAGGCTTTTTTTATTTTACCACTTTAATATCCTTACTTATTGGGTTTGTTTAATACCGCTGGCATTTTGTAAATGATGAGCTTAAGAAATAAATCTAGTTATGTGGTAAAACTTGAAAAACACATTAAAAATAAAATTCTCCCAGTAAAGGTTATTTTGATGTATTAGTCATTTCAAATACTAATTCACCTCCGTCTATGATATCAAAATGTGATAATTGAGTTCCTTCAATTATTTTACCGTTTACGGATACATTCTTTACATAAATATTTTCGTTGCTTTGATTGACCGCTTTTATAGTAAGTGATTTTCCATTCTTTAAGTGAATAATAGCTTCTTTAATTAAAGGACTTCCTAAGGCATAGTTTGAAGACCCCGGAGTTACCGGATAGAAACCTAAACTGCTAAAAATATACCAAGCACTCATTTGCCCAGCATCATCATTACCACAAAGTCCATCGACAGTTGGAGCATACATTGTATTCATAATCATTCTTACGCGCTCTTGTGTTTTTTTAGGATGACCTGTCCAATTATATAAGTAAGGAATGTGATGACCAGGCTCGTTTCCATGAACATAGTTTCCAATGATTCCATCGCGTGTAATATCTTCATGTTTGGAAATGTATTTTTCATCTATTTTCATGGTAAATAGTGAATCTAAATGCTGGCTAAAACGATCTTTTCCCCCCATTAAATCGACCATTTTTTCAATATTTTGAGGTACATATAAACCATAATTCCATGCATTACCTTCAATAAAACCTTGGCCATGTGTATCCATGGGATCAAAATCTTTTCTGAAAGTTCCATCACTCAATTTAGGTCGCATATAACCAATTTTTGGATCGTAAACATTGTTATAATACTCGGAGCGTTTTAAGAATTCTTTTTCAGTTATTGTATTATTAACTCCCTTAGCTATTTGTGAAATACACCAATCATTGTAGGCATATTCTAATGTTTTTGAAACTGATGAATGGCTTTTGTCATCAGGAACATATTGATAGTCAATATAATCTCCCACACCATCAAAATATCTTACATTTGCGGTGTTTACAGAAGCTTTTAATGCTCGTTGATAGTTAAAATTTCCCACATTTTTTACCATAGCATCAGCAATAACTGAGGTTGCATGGTACCCAATCATGCACCAATTTTCATTGGCATAATGTGACCAAATTGGAAGCATACTGTGAACGCTTTGGTCATGGTGAGCCAACATAGACTTTATTATATTATTATTCCGATTTGGTTGGGTGATATTAAATAAGGGATGTAAGGCTCTATAGGTATCCCAAAGTGAAAAAATAGTATAATTTGTAAATCCGTCTGAATTATGAATGTTTTGATCCAAACCTCTATATTTTCCATCTACATCTTCATATAAAATAGGAGATAAATTGGTGTGATACATCGCAGTATAAAAATTTATTTTGTCTGCATCATTGATGGTATTCACTTCTATTTTAGAGAGTTCTTGGTTCCATTTTTCTTTTGTTTCTTCTCTTATTTTATTAAAATCCCAATGTGGGATTTCAGCTGTTAAGTTTCTTAATGCTCCATTAGTACTGACTGAAGATAATGCAAATTTGATGTTGATTTTTTCGTTTTCTTCTGTGTTAAAATTAAAGTAGGCTCGAATGTCTTTACCTGCTATTTCTGGAAAGTTTTCTTCTTGTTTAAAGCGCCTATAAAAACCATCGTATTTTACGTCATCATACTTTTTATGACCATAGCTTTTAAATGGTTTTGAAAATTGCATTGCAAAAAATACTTTTTTGTCTCTTGCCCAGCCTTTGGTTTGTCGATAGCCAGTTACTAATGAGTCATTTTCTACGCGAATAAATGTCCATATATTTTTATTGTCATGATGGTATACATTGTATACCATGTCAAGTATAATATGCGATTCTTCTGATTTTGGAAACGTATATTGATGAAAACCAACACGATCGCTTGCGGTCAATTCTACATCTATTTGATATCTGTCCAAATTAACTTTATAATAACCAGGAGAAGCTTCTTCTTTCTGATGTGAAAAAGTGGAATAAAAACCTTTCTCGCCTTTTTCTGTTTCTAGTGGATCAAGTAATAATTTCCCGGTAGTTGGCATCACTAAAAAGTCGCCTAAATCTGAGTGTCCCGTTCCACTAAAGTTGGTATGAGCAAAGCCTATGATTGTAGAATCACGATATTGATAACCTGCACAATATTCGTAAGTTTCAGAATTATAACTACCATCTTCATTAAACATCAACTCAAAACTAGTTTGAGGACTTAATTGTACCATTCCAAATGGTGCAGTTGCACCAGGAAAAACATGTCCCATTTTGCTTGTCCCAATAAAAGGATTCACAAATTGGGTATAGTCTGTTTTAGGATTTTTTGAAGCAGCAAGATTTTCTTCTTTTTTTTCACAAGAAATACATATTGACAAGGCTAGAAGAACTATTGCTATTTTTTTCATATTTTAGACATTATACTTTATTGTTTGTTCCTAAAAGGCACTAAAAGAAAGTATGGTGTTTTCAGAATAAAACAAATATAACAGAAAAGAGCTAAACTTTATGTAAAGGTTTTAATAGCTATCTAAAGGCTCACTTTAATTATTTCTCGTTTCTCCCCTTCATTATTTAAAAAAAACTACCACCAAATTATAAAAAAAGTAAGGTATGAATTTTCATATTTTTGCCAACATAGTGGTGCTTGCTTTTCTTTAACACTTGTTGTAATTTGTTTTTTTACACTATCAAAATTTGTCCAACTATTATTTTCAGAAGGATCCATTCCCCATTCTTTTTTTGAAGGGATATAATATTTTTTTTCAGTATTATCAAAGCTTTTAAATGTATCAAAATTTAAATAATAGCCTCTTATAGCTTTTTTATAAATAGGGCTAAAACTTGCTTTGTATTCATAAGGAATAAATAATGAGACTAATAAACATAAGCATTGAGAAACTTCATCAATTTCTATAGTATTGAATTTTGATTTAGTACCACTATGATATAGCAACGGAAATTGTTTTCTTTTTAATTTATCTAATTTCTCGTTCAAAGAATCATTCCTGTTAGGACCAATCCATTTATTTATTGGTTCTGAGGAAATGGTTGGGTCAAAAAGATAAAATTTATAAGCTAATTCCATATGGATTAAAGCTTTTAGATTTAAGTCTTCAATAATAAAATCAATTTCACCGATGGTTTTTTTACCATCTATTATCTGAATATTTTCATAAAGCACCTTGTAGTTAGACGATGATTTAATTAATTCAGAAACAATCTTTTCTACCAAATGGCCTAATCTTATATTATTTGGCAATTGAAATTCCAGCTCTTTTACTAAGTCTAATTCCGATAAATTAAAAGTTGGTAAACCAGTAATTGAAAAGTCTAGACAATTCGCTTTTAATATCGAAGCTATCCTTTGTTTAGTTTCCATTTTTTTAAATTATATAAATTTTATTTTTTAGTGATACTCATATTAACGAAAAGGTAATTTTCTATAAACTAACTTAATTAAAAGAAAAATCAACTTCAGAAGAAAGCAAAAGCAATGTTAAGATAATGTTTTAAATTGCATCGGTTGTATTATATAAAAAAAATCCGTTAATGTTATTTTAACGGACATTTTAAAAGATTGGTATTAAATTCAACTCTTAAAATATTCGCTTGAATACTAGAGAGATTTAAAAGTATTTATATTATTTTATTTAAAGTTAGTGGTTTTTAAAAGTTGCTTTTCTTTTTTCCAATTGTCTTGTTAAATCGTTAATCGCATTTTTTGCCGCCAATTCAAAATTTTTCTCTTTAGAAGAAGCAAACGCTTTAGGTCCAGGAATGCTTAATTCTATTTCACAAATTTGACTATCTCCTCTAGGATCGTTTTCTGACTTAAAAAATACATTTGCGTTAATGATAAAATCAAATTTTCCTTCTAATTTATTTAGTTTTTTAGTTACATAATCAGTCATTGTTTCACTGGTAAGCATTTTAACGTATTGAACATTTATCGTCATAGTATATAAATTTTAAAGATTGATATCCAAATTTAACCTTTTTAGATAAAATAATTTGTGATATTTATCAGAAATAACAAAAGGTTAACTAATTATAAATCTAATTTCTTTACAACAATAAGAAGCCGTTTTTATTATTAAAGACTTATTTTTACCATTCTAAAAATAAAGGGCGCTTGTCTAGGGAAAGAACCCTATAACAAAGAGACAGTATTGTTAAGATATCTTCTCGAAGGTGTATTAAAATACCAATAAAAAAACTATTTTGATTAAAGAAGTTGATGTTATTATAGTAGGGGGTGGTGCTGCAGGTTTTTTTACAGCCATTAATCTTGTTGAAAATAATCCAGTATTAAAAGTTATTATTTTAGAGCGGAGTAGTGAAGTGCTAACTAAAGTTAGAATTTCTGGTGGTGGAAGGTGCAATGTCACTCATGCTCAATTTTCCCCCCAAGATCTGAGTCAAAACTATCCAAGAGGAGAAAAAGAATTATTAGGTCCTTTTCATACATTTATGACTGGAGATACTATTGAGT
>Ga0315320_10001003_pt1 | contig 23332 bp, 13 predicted proteins | sample M140m21515metaG_FD_203458 | JGI IMG/M metagenome (GOLD analysis project Ga0315320, IMG submission 203458) | Ammonia-oxidizing marine archaeal communities from Monterey Bay, California, United States - M1 40m 21515 | ecosystem: Environmental > Aquatic > Marine > Coastal | place: USA: California... | reverse complement strand
TATTAATGCGATCACTTTACAATTATATTATATATTCTGAAAATAGATATAATAACTCTACGACTGTAGAAGACAAAGAGTTAATACTTAATACAGAAATATCCGAGAGGGATTACATGTATACAAATAGAATTGGCAAAGTAATATCATTACCTATAATGTTTGATAGCGAAATAAAAAAAGAAGATGAAGTTATTTTGCATCACAATGTTTTTAGAAGATGGATTGATATTTATGGTAAAGAAAAAAATTCATCTAGCTTTGTAAATGAAAATCAATTCTTAGTTGCACCGGATCAAATATACGCTTATAAAAGAAATGGTAACTGGAAATGTTTAAGCGGTTATTGCTTTGTAAAGCCAATAAGCAACGAATCAAAATGGAGCGTTTTAAAAGAGAAACAATTACACGGAGAGCTTGTGTATAGCAACGACGCTTTAAGCTTGTTAGGAGTCTCTATAGGAGACGTGGTGGGCTTTACGCCTGATTCTGAATATGAGTTTAATATTGAGGGTCAAAAATTATATAGAGTTTTATCAAATCAAATTACAATAAAATATGAATCGAAGGAAGAAAGTAATTGAAGCTTCAGAAATTGCTTTAATTGAACTTGATAAAGTTATAAGACAAAAAATTAATTTAGTTGAATTAGAACCTGAGAAAGCAAAAATAGCAGCGCAGGCTAAATGGGTGGCAATTGAAGACTCATTTAAAATTATAGAAAAAATAGAAGAGTTGTCGTCAGATAAAAAAACTGAAGATAAAGTAAAATTTTTAGGTGTAGAAGATAGAATAAAATAATGTATAAACAATCACTTTATAACATTACCAGAGATCACCTCGATACTAAAGAAGTAAGAAAAAAAAATAGGCTTAAAAAATATAAGTACGGCTACGACGATGATTTAGATTGCGTAGTCATAAGTAAAGACGGTACAATCGGAGATATATATGAGGTTCAAGGTCTTAAGATAGCAATACCTCAAACCCCTGAAAAAATAGATGGTCAAAAGCTAAAAGCTGAAGATCAAATATTTATAAGAAGGGAAAGACCAGAATCTTTAAAAAGAATAAGATCAATACATGAATTTAAAAACCATCCAGAACAAACTAAAGAGCAATACTATAAATATATTGATGTTGAGTTTAATCATAGGAATGATGGGTATTGGTTCATGTGCAACAGTGAACCGTGTTACATTACAGGGTCACACTATATGTACCTCAACTGGACAAAGATTGACGTGGGTGCGCCCGAATTTAGGCAGGCAAACAGAATATTCTATTACTTTTGGGAAGCCTGTAAGGCGGACTATAGGTGTTACGGAATGTGCTACCTCAAGAATAGACGGTCTGGCTTTAGCTTCATGGCATCATCAGAAACTGTTAATGTGGCTACGACGTCAAGAGACTCTAGGTTCGGTATATTATCGAAAACGGGTGCTGATGCGAAAAAAATGTTTACCGACAAGGTTGTACCGATCTCGGTAAATTATCCATTCTTTTTTAAACCCATACAAGATGGTATGGAAAGACCAAAAACAGAGTTGTCTTATAAATTACCATCAAGAAGATTAACTAGAAATTCTTTTAAAGAATCAGATGATGAATTATTAGGGCAGGGTTTAGATACAACAATTGACTGGAAAAATACAGGAGATAATAGTTATGATGGAGAAAAACTAATACTATTAGTTCATGATGAATCCGGTAAATGGGAAAGACCTGATAATATATTAAACAACTGGAGAGTTACAAAAACCTGTTTAAGATTAGGCGCTAGAGTTGTTGGCAAATGCATGATGGGGTCTACCTCTAACGCTTTAAATAAAGGCGGTGATAATTTTAAAAAATTATATTACAACTCAGATGTTAACAAGCGAAATAAAAATGGACAGACTTCAAGTGGACTATATTCTTTGTTCATACCTATGGAATGGGGCTACGAAGGGTTCATTAATAAGTATGGATACCCTGTGTTCGAAACACCATCATCTCCGGTTGAAGGAATTGATGGAGGCCTCATTCGTGCGGGAGTTATTGAGCACTGGGAAAATGAGGTAGAAGGATTAAAGAATGATGCGGACGCATTAAACGAATATTACAGACAATTTCCTAGAAGTGAAAAACACGCTTTTAGGGATGAAACATTACATTCTTTATTTAATTTAACAAAAATATACGAGCAAATAGATCATAACGAAGAAATGACTTCAAAAGGTTATGTTGCTCAAGGGAGTTTTTCTTGGAAAAACGGAATAAAAGATACAGAAGTAATTTGGACACCTACTAAAAACGGTAGATTTTTTATTAGTTGGATACCTAAGCTAGAGCTCAGAAATAACATTATTGAAAAAAATGGTATTAAATATCCTGGTAATATAGACTACGGCGCATTTGGTTGTGATAGTTATGATATTTCCGGTACTGTTGGTGGCGGAGGATCAAACGGAGCGTTACATGGCTTAACAACCTTTTCAATGCAACCCGAGTTCCCGTCAAGCAAATTCTTTTTAGAATATGTCGCAAGACCTCAAACAGCAGAAGTTTTTTTTGAAGATGTACTTATGGCGATAGCATTTTATGGTATGCCAATACTTGCAGAAAATAACAAGCCAAGATTACTTTATCATTTAAAAAGAAGAGGGTATAGAGGTTTTTCTATGAACCGGCCTGATAAATTACGGGGTGCATTGTCTAAATCTGAAATAGAATTAGGTGGTATACCTAATACATCAGAAGACATAAAGCAAGCTCACGCGGCTGCAATTGAATCATATATAGAAGAAAACGTTGGTAATCAAGGCGATAACCACGGTAATATGCATTTTCAAAGAACATTAGAAGACTGGGCTAAATTCGATATATCAAAACGTACGGCTCACGATGCTTCTATAAGCAGTGGGTTAGCTATAATGGCATGTAGAAAACATTTATATCGCCCAAGGCAAGAACGAACAACAAAAAAACTAAATTTTTCATTCTCTAAGTATAAGAATGAGGGCGATCAAAGTACGCTAATTAAATAAATATGGCAAAAATAAAAAATAAGTATTCTCAATTCCCTAGTCAGGCTGTTTCTGATTCTGAGAAAAAAAGTGTTGAATACGGTACGGCGGTAGCCACGGCTATAGAACAAGAGTGGTTTAATAGTGGCAATGGTAGCCAAGGCAAATATTATGAACTTAAAGATAATTTTCATAGATTAAGATTATATGCCAGAGGCGAGCAATCTATTAGAAAATACAAAGATGAATTTGCAATTAATGGAGATTTATCATACCTTAATTTAGATTGGAAGCCTGTACCTATTATACCTAAGTTTGTTGATATCGTAGTTAATGGTATGCAAGATAGACTGTACAATGTAAGGGCTGTAGGCGAAGACTCCATATCTACTGGCCAAAGAACTCAGTATGTAGAGGGTATTCAAAGAGATATGAATACCGATTCAATGCTAGGACTTATTGAAAAAGAATTAGGCGCTAATGTAAGAAATATAGAAAGAGAAAAATTGCCAGGCTCAACAGAAGAGTTAGATCTATTTATGCAGCTTAATTATAAGCAAGGTATTGAAATAGCTGAAGAGCAAGCTATAGAAAATATATTTAATCAAAATAAATATGATTACATAAAACCCAGGGTTGATTATGATATAACTGTGCTAGGAATTGGGGCTGTAAAGCATTCCTTTAACAATACAGATGGTATAAAATTAGACTACGTTGACCCTGCAAATTTAATATGGTCCTATACAGAGGATCCTTATTTTTCAGATTGTTATTATTTTGGAGAAGTAAAAACAATAAAAATAAACGAGCTTAAAAAACAATTTCCTCAACTATCAAATGAAGAAATTGGAGACCTTGCTAAAAAAAGTAATGGCTACCAAAATTATAATATAAATTATAATGCAGAGGGCGACCAAAGTTACGATAATAATATAGCCACGGTTCTTTATTTTAATTGGAAAACATGGGAGAAAAATGTTTATAAAATAAAAGAAATATCTTCAGGCGCTGAAAAAGCAATAGAAAAAGACGATTCTTTTGATCCACCAAAAGATAAAAGAACAAGGTTTGAAAGAGTAGCAAGAGCACAAGAGGTTATATATGAGGGGGTTTATATATTGGGTGCTAATAAGCTTTTGAAATGGAAAAAAGCAACTAATATGGTAAGGCCGCATTCAAATACTAATAAAGTATTAATGAATTACATAGTAGCCGCCCCTAGAATATACAAAGGTAAAATAGACTCTTTAGTTTCTAAAATGACACCTTATGCTGATTTAGTTCAGCTAACACATTTAAAGCTGCAGCAAGCAATACAAAGAATGACTCCTTCAGGCGTTTATATAGACGCAGATGGACTTGCGGAAATTGACTTAGGCAACGGCACAAGTTACAATCCTCAAGAAGCATTAAACATGTATTTTCAAACAGGATCTATTATCGGTAGATCTTTAACTGTAGATGGAGACCCTAATCCAGGAAAAGTGCCTATTCAAGAATTACCGGGTGGTGGTGGAAACCAAGTGCAATTATTAATTGGTGCATATAACCAATACCTACAGATGATAAGAGACATTACAGGGCTTAATGAAGCGCGTGATGGTTCTGATCCTGACCCTAAAGCATTAGTTGGTGTACAAAAAATGGCGGCTGCTAATAGCAATGTTGCTACAAGGCATATATTAGACTCTAGTCTTTTTATTACTATCACCTTAGCCGAAGCAATATCAACAAGATTTAAAGATGTGTTAGAATTTCATCCAACAAGAGATGCGTTTATAACAAGTTTGGGACAATTCTCCGTAGGCTCTTTAAGAGAGTTAGATAAGTTACATTTGCATGATTTTGGAATATTTTTAGATCTGCAACCAGATGAAAACGAAAAAGCAGCTTTAGAAGCTAATATACAAATGGCTTTGTCACAACAGAGCATATTTTTAGAAGACGCTATTGATATAAGAGAGGTTAGGAATATTAAACTAGCTAATCAATTGCTTAAGTTTAGAAGACTGAAGAAACAAGCTGTAGACCAACAAGCTGCGCAAGCCGCTTCGGTAGCTCAAGCCCAGGCCCAGGGTGAAGCACAGATTGGTATTGAAAATGCAAAATCGCAAGCTGCTCAGGTTAAAGCTGATTCTGCTATTCAAATATCTACTGCTGAAAATGAACTAAATATTAAGAAAATGCAATTTGAAGCTGAAACAAAAAAGCAGCTTATGCAATTTGAATATGATCTTAATGTAAAATTAAAAGAATTAGAATTATCTGCACAAAAAGAATTAGTTGAAAAACAATCTGAAACGCAAGAAAGAATTGCTGATAAAAAAATATCAGTAAGTTCTATAGCTGGCCCACCTAAAACAGAAAAACCAAAAAAGTCATTTGAGTCGAAAGGCAACGATGTACTAGGCGGTTTTGATTTATCTAGGTTTGAAGCAAAGTAAATTAAACTATTATATTATATCTTATGGAAGAAAACGTTAAAGTAAAAGCGGTTGAAGTTAATGAAGAAACTTCACCGCAAGAAAAAGAAGCTGCAGTGCTTGAACAAGCAATAGAAAGTGGCGAAGTAGATTCTAACTACGGGTTTCAAGACGATGGCGTATATCGCGTTAATGTTGATACCCCTCCAACACAAGAAAACAATGCCAGTGAAAAGCAAGGCACAGATGAGGTATCTGTACGCGACGAATCCGAAGCTAGCGAAGAAGTTCGTGAAGAAAACAAGCAAGAAAGCATTGAAGAGCTTACCGAACAAAGTGAAGAAAAAGAAGAAGAAGCGTTAGAGGTTGTAGAAGAATCTGAACAAGAAATTGTACAAGATGCTGAACAAGACGTTGTACAAACAAACGAATACCCAGAAGATGTTCAAAAGCTAGTAGAATTTATGCAAGATACGAATGGTACTTTGGAAGATTATGTTAATCTTAATAGAGACTATTCTAAAATGGATAATACCACATTAGTTTATGAATATTATAAAAATAATAAACCTCATTTAAATAACGAGGATATTAATTTTTTAATGCAAAAAGATTTTGCTTATGATGAAGAGGTTGCAGAACCTTCTGAAATTAAAGCAAAGCAATTAGCATTTAAAGAAGAATTATATAAAGCTCAAAAGCATTTTAATGATTCCAAGGAAAAATACTATGCAGATCTTAAGTTAAGAAAGCAAAATGAAGTACCTGAAGAATACAAAGAGGCTCACGACTTTTATAACGAAGCAACTAAAATACAGGAAAGAGCAAAAAAATTAAAAAACACATTTGACACTAGAACAAATAATTTCTTTAGCGAAGAATTCAAAGGTTTTGATTTTAAAGTTGGAGAAAAAAAATATAGGTTCAAAGTAGATGATACAAAAAAAGTAAAAACAGCTCAATCAACAATTGACAACTTTATTAAGCCTTATTTAAACAAAGAAGGCGAAATGGAAAAAGTTGGTGATTATCATAAAGCTTTATTTGCCGGAAGGAATGCTGATAAATTAGCAGCCCATTTCTATGAGCAAGGCCGTGCCGATGCTATAAAAGAAACGGTAAAAAAATCTAAAAATATTGATATGACCCCTCGCAGCGATAATTCAGCTGTACAAAATTCAAATAGTAAAGTTAGAGTTGTTGAAAACGATTCCTCAAATAGGTTGCGCATAAAATGGAATAAATAATTTTTAAAATTTAAAAAATGGCTTTTACAAGTGGAATACCAGCAGCTTTGCAACCAACTCAAAGCAAAGCTCTTTATACTGGTAACTATATTGATTTTACAGATAGCTCATTCAATCAATGGGCTCAACAATTTTTACCTGATGTGTACGAACAAGAAGTAGAGAGATACGGAAATCGCTCTATTGGATCTTTCCTTCGTATGGTATCAGCGGAGATGCCTTCTACTTCAGATCAAATTATTTGGACTGAGCAAGGTAGATTGCACACAAGATATGCTAACGCTATTTATCTAAGTGCTGCTGGCACAATGCCTACTTCGGGAACAACTGCTGGTACAGCAAGTGCATCTTCTAACGGGGGTGTTGTATTGAACTTTAACGTTCCTACAGCTCAGCCTACCAGCCTAGGTGTTACTTCACAAGGAACAACTGCTGTTAATTTCCGTAAAGGACAAACAGTAATGATCCAAGCTCAATCTTCAGCAACTTCAGCTGTTGGTGGAACTGGCGCTGTTATCAAAGGTATTGTAACCAACGTATCTGGAAATTATTTCCAAGTTAAATCTTTGACTGGAATTCCTGCTATTACTGCAGCTGAAAGATTTACAGCTCTTGCTTACGGATCTGAATTTGCAAAAGGAACTGGTAACTTTAACGAAAAGCTAGATCCTAGCTACGCTACGTTTACCAATTCTCCTATTATTCTTAAGGAGCACTATTCAATTAATGGTTCTGACACTGCTCAGATCGGTTGGATTGAAGTAACTTCTGAAAATGGAGCTTCTGGATACCTATGGTACTTGAAGTCTGAGCACGAAAACAGGCTACGTTGGGAAGACTATCTAGAAATGTCTATGGTTGAAGGTGTCAAGCAATTGAACACTGGGGCTACCTTGGATTTTTATGATTCAAATATTACAGCTACCGCTAAAGGTACTGAAGGTTTCTTTGAAGCTATTGAAGCAAGAGGTAATGTATACTCTGACTTTGGTGCGCAGGTTTCTGGTGGTGCTCTAACAGATTTTGATGCTGTACTTAAGCAACTAGACAAGCAAGGTGCTATTGAAGAAAACATGCTTTTCTTAGGAAGAGATCTTTCTTTAGAAATCGATGATATTCTTGCACAACAAAATGGTGGATATTCTGGAGGTACTTCTTTCGGTGTATTTAACAACAGTGAGGATATGGCTCTTAATCTAGGATTTACTGGATACAGAAGAGGTTCTTATGATTTTTACAAAACTGACTGGAAATATCTAAATGATTTTTCAACAAGAGGTGGATTTGGAGACGTTGAAGGTGTACTAGTTCCTGCTGGTACTTCAACAGTTTACGACCAAAATCTTGGGAAAAACATTAAGAGACCTTTCCTACACGTAAGATATAGAGCTTCTGAAACTGAAAACAGAAAAATGAAATCTTGGGTTACTGGATCTGTAGGTGGCGCTTCTTCATCTCCAATTGATGAAATGAGAATGCACTATCTATCTGAAAGATGTTTAATTGTACAAGGTGCTAATAACTTTGTATTATTTAAAGCATAGTGATTAATAGAGGACGGGTGGTTTCGGCCACCCTAACCTCTTTTTATTTTTATTATATTATATTATGAATGCACAAGCAAAAAAAAGAGTATCTGATCCTGAAAAAGGATGGGAAATAAAAGATAGGGTTTATATTCTATCACAGGATAGATCACCAATAAGCTGGACAATACAGTCTAAGCATACAACAAGAAAACCTTTATTTTGGTTTGATGAAAATACAGGTGAAAATAAAGAAATAAGATATGCTACTAATCAAAAGTCTTTGTTCGTAAGTAACCAAGACGGTTACGTTACATTAGGGCATGTTACATTTTTAGATGGCGTTTTAGAAGTGCCAAGGCAACAACAGCCCTTGCAGAAGCTTTTATCAATATATCATCCAAATGCAGGCAGCCTTTGGAGCGAAATTGATGAGGTTGCAGAAGCGGCTGATGAAATTGAAAGCTTAGAGTTAGAGCTTGAAGCTTTAAATTTAGTTAAAACGCTAGATATTGAGCATTTAGAAGCTATTATGAGAACTGAATTAGGTTCAGCCGTAACAGGTATGACATCTAAAGAACTCAAAAGAGATGCTTATAGATTTGCTCAAAATGAGCCTGAATTATTTATTGAAATATCTCAAGATGAGGATATAAAATTAAGAAACCTTGCTAATAGAGCTGTTGAAATGGGTATATTAAACCTAACTGATGACGGAACTGTATTCAAATTAGCAAATGGTAAAAAGGTAATGACAGTGCCTTTTGATCAACACCCATATGGCGCATTAGCGGCATACTTTAAAACAGATGAAGGTGTTGATTTAATGAAGTCTATTATGAAAAAAATTTCGTAGTATAAAGGGCGTAGAGTGAGAAATTAACTCTATGCTCACTAATTAATAAACTAAACATGGTAAATATAAACGACGTATACCAGAGTGTACTTACTATTGCTAATAAAGATAATAGAGGATATATAACACCTGAAGAATACAATAGATTTGCTGATATAGCCCAAAATGAAATATTTGAAAGTTATTTTAACAAACAATTAATGTATGAGGCAGGCGGATTGTATAATGCTGATTTTTCAGATCCTATAATAACTACTGCAGAAAAAATAAATATTTTTTATAACAGTAGCGATTTGTCTCAAGCAAACGGAGCGTGGGCATTTCCTGCAGATTTTTATAAGCTAGGAAGCGTTCAGGTAAATAGCATAGAAGCAGACTTTGTTTCGCACAAGGACGTTAAGTTTATAAACCAATCGCCTTTAACATACCCTGTTTCAACACAGCCTGTATATACAATAAACGGAAGTGCTGTAAAGGTTTACCCAAGTTCTATAACCTCAGGCGTTAATATAGAATATTTAAAGAAACCTAATGCTCCAAAGTGGGGTTATATAATGCCTACGGCGTCCCAGATTGCATCTGGAGTGCCTAATAAGCCTATATATGATTCTACAGCTTTTAATCCTTCTACGGACGATTATTCAGCTACCGCTAAATCATTAAATTTTGAGCTTCACACATCTGAATATTCAGAATTAGTATATAAAATACTTACATTAGCAGGAGTTACCATAAAACAAGCTGACATAGCGGGGTTTGCACAAGGAAAAGAACAACAAATACAAGCAACTGAACAATAATGGCAATATCAAGAAAACCTTTAGACGTAGATAATTATTCCTCCCTCGAAGGCGGGACGGGGACAGCGATCCCTGGGTACTATAGTAGAGTTCATTTAAATGATATTATAAGCAATTTTATTGTTGGTTATGTGGGAGATGATAAAATACTTACAAAAGTACCTAGATATGAAGTAGCTTTTTGGGCACAACGTTCTGTTCAAGAATTTAGCTATGACATTTTTCATGCTGAAAAAAATTTAGAAATTGAATTAAGCTCTACATTACAATTATCTTTACCCTCTGACTACGTAAATTATGTTAAAATTTCTTATGTAGATAATGAAGGCAATCATAGAACAATTCAAAATTCAAAAAACAGTAAGGCTACAAAAGCCGTTGCTCAAGACGGTGACTTTAAATATATATACGATCAAGAAGGAAATTTAACTTTTAGCGAAATATCAGAAACAGCTACTAGATTTCAAGAATCTAAAGTTGAATTAAAGAAAAAAGATTTTCAAGATTATTTTGATGACAATGATGTAACCAGTTATGATACTAGGTATGGGTCTGAGCCTGAAAGACAAAATTCAAATGGCACCTATCTTTTGGATTTAGAAGCTGGTAAAATATATTTTGATTCTGCTTTTAGCGAAGGCGATTTAATATCTATACAATACATATCAGATGGCCTTGGAGATAATGGTAATTTTGACAACGTATTAGTTCCTAAATTAGCAGAAGATGCGGTGTATTCAAACATGCTGTATAACCTTTCAAAGCTACGGCCATCTGCCGCTGGCGCTGCTGCTTTATATAAAAAAGAAGCTGCTGCAAAAATGCGCAATGCAAAACTTAGATTAAGCAATTTAAAGCTTGAAGAATTAACGCAAGTGCTTAGAGGTAAATCAAAGTGGATTAAACACTAGAATATATGCCAGAAATTAAAAGATTGTTTAACGCGAGTCGAATGAATCGCGATTTAGACGATAAAATGCTAAAGCCCGGTGAATATCGAGAAGCATTAAATATAAATGTAAGTAAATCTGAAAGCTCAGATATTGGGGCTGTAGAAAACATATTAGGTAATGAGCTTATAATAGATACAGCAATATCTAATGCAAAAAAAATAGGTGAATATCGAGATAACGGTAATGATAGAATATATTATTTTATAACTAATAATAATTCTTACAATGAAATAAATTCTGGCAGTCACCAAATAATTGAATACAATCAAAAAGCAAATAAATCTACAGTAATAGTTAATAGTGCCGCCTTAAATTTTCATCAAAAATATCCTATAACAGGAATTAATTTAGTTGATGAACTTTTATTTTTTACAGATGATAGAAATCCTCCTAGAAAAATAAACGTTGAAACAGCTAGAAGCACACCAGGTAGATATAATTTAGCAGCAAACATAGACGACGTTATTTCTGTCGCTAAGCCTGCTCCTTATAAAGCTGCTTCAATTGTAGGGGTTTCAAACTTAGATGAGCAAGGCAACCCCATTACATCAAATTTTTTAGAAAATAAATTAATTAGATTTTCATATAGATATAAATTTGAAGACGGTGAATATAGTATATTAGCTCCCTTTACTCCTATTTGTTTTTCAAGATTGGGTAATGTGGATACAATATCTTCAGATATAAATGATTTTGGAGAAATTGAAACTTTTGTTAATGCAATAAAATCTGTTCAGCTTTCAGTTCCAACCCCTCAAGGGCTAGCGATTGATAAAGTTGAGCTTATATATAAAGAAACCGGAAGTGGTGCTTTGTATGTGGTAGAAAGCAAAGTTTTAACTTCAGAAACAAGTGTAAACTTTTTTTACAAGTCACAAGATCCATTTAAAACGCTACCCTCTGATCAATTAACAAGAGTAGCAGACGCTGTTCCAAGAATAGCTAAGTCACAAGAGCTAGCTGGTGGTAGACTAGTATACGGCAATTATTTGCAAAATTTTGATATACCTAACGTATCTTTTACGGTTTCAAGAACCGGAGAAGCCTCAGCTAGGTATACAGAGCTAGATAACAGTATGTCAGTTAAGTCTCGAAGAACATATCAAGTTGGCGTAGTTTTAGCGGATAAATTTGGAAGACAAACTCCTGTATTATTATCTGAAACGGGGGGAGATACTGTTTTTATTGATGCAGCAACAGGAGAGGCTGACAGTACAAGCGTTTTTAATTCTTTGCGTATAGCATTTGCACAAACTACAATAACAGCACTACAAAGTTTAGATTGGTGTTACTCTTATAGAATTGTAGTAAAACAAAGAGAGCAAGAATATTATAATTGGATTTCTGGTATAACAGCTTTAAACACTGTAGCAAGACTAGGTGATAGTATAAATAAAGTACCAAGAGACCAAACAGCAGTAATACCCCCAAGCACAAGCGGTACTATTTCTCCCTGCAACGTAGCTGTATATCCTAAAATATTAGGGGGAGTAAATAAAACCACTGCTAGCTTAACTAAAGTACAATCTATAAACAACCCTGCTGGGACCGCTAATGTTCCTACAGACACGGTTACCTCGGGTATATGCGTTTTTGAAACTGAACCCTTTCAGTCGGATTTAGATATATTTTTTGAAACATCAACTGGAGGATTAATATCTGATTTGACAACTACAGCGGTAGATATACAATTTTACAATTGTTATTTATTAACTTTTAGTTCAGGAACTCACATTGAAATAAATAGACTTAGAGCTGGATATAACGAAAAATCTTTTGATATAGGTGTTAGAGCTTATGTTGTAAAAGAAAATTTTGCAGAAGAAAGAAGATTTAATACATTAATTCACTCAAGTGGTCTATTTAATTCTAGAACAAATATAAACTATATAAACCAATTTAATGAAGCCGAAGGCGGTTTAACAATATCTTTAGATCCTCAAGATGGATCAGTACAAAAGCTTTTTGCTGATGATACACAAATAATTATTTTTCAAGAAGATAAGATTTCAAGATCGCCAGTTAATAAAGACTTTATATATTCTGCAGAAGGTGGTGCGATACCTGTAACAACAAGTGCTCAGTTTTTGGGTACCATTGCTCCATACGCGGGAGAATTTGGCATGTCTAAAGATCCTATGTCGTTTGCATATTATGGTTATGCTAAATACTTTACTGATAAGAGTAGGGGCAGTGTAATGAGATTATCTCAGAACGGCTTAGTTGAAATATCGCAAAACGGAATGAGCGATTTTTTTAGAGATGCTTTAGCTAAATCCGACGAAATTATCGGTTCTTATGATGAATATAATAATCTTTATAATTTAACCTTAATAGGTAAAGGGTTTAGTGGATTTAAAGACACCAATGTTGCCACAGCAATAGATGGTTATTTTACTATAAGTTTTGATGAAGGAAGCCAGGGCTGGACTAGTTTTAAATCTTTTGAACAAGAAGGCGGATTAAGTTTAAATAACGTTTATTATACTTTTAAAAATGGCAAATTATGGAAACATAACAGTGAAAGCGTTAATAGGAATACCTTTTATGGTGCAAGCGCGGCTGAATCTTATATAGAGCCTATATTAAACGACAATCCTTCAACAATAAAAACTTTTAATAATATAAGTTATGAAGGGACTACGGGTTGGGAATTAGATTTTATGCAAACAGATATTTCTTCTGTAGGCAACGAGCCTGCTTTAGAAAGCTTTAGTTTGTTAACATTGCAATTAAGCGGTGCTGCTGATAATAGCGTAATAACTGGCGAGCAATCTGTGTACGCTAAAAACGGGGAATCTGTTCAATGGATCATTACCGCTAAGCCTAAAAATTCAGATTATGAGTTTGAAAACATCACTGATGTTGTTTTAACCGGAAGCGGCCTTGGAGTACAAAATCCTTCTGCTATTACAAATAATAATTTAGTATTTTTAATTACAGGAACAGCTGGAATTAGCGATGAAATAAAAACCGTAACAATATCAGGGACAGGCGCTGCCTTAATATTTGAAATTAGTTTATTAACAGTGAGTGTTGGAGACTCAGTTTCTAATGGAGCTGTTAGTCCTGCTCTTGCAACATATACTACATCTGGTGCAAATAATTTAGTTTTAACAGTATCACCAACTTCTACACACTATATAGATCCAGGTAATATAGTGGCAAATACAAGCGGTTTAACGACTCTTCAAGCTGTACCAGCATCTACTGTAACTAGGAATGTTTTAGTTAGAAATTATAGCCCGAATAAATACGCTATAGACGATGCCCCCAATGGTATAGAGGCTTTAAAGCAGCCTATACTAATTTTAACAAAAGGCAAAACATATATATTTGATCAAAGTAATAGTTCTAACACAGGCCATCCTTTAAAATTTAGCACAACATCTGATGGCACTCACGGGAGTGGGACTGAATATACAACAGGAGTAACCTATAATGGAACACCTGGTTCTGCTGGTGCATATACACAAATAGTTGTATCCGCTACTACTCCTACATTATACTATTATTGCAGCGTCCACAGTGGCATGGGTAATGGTACTAATGTTACTGATTTTGCCTTGGGGTATAACAATGGAGACGTCTTAGCAACATTCCCTTTGCTTGTACCCACAACAGCAACAAATAATTCTTTAGGAGTAAGTGGTGCAGCAACAGTTTTACCGCTTATAACATGGGCAACCCCCGCTAGCGGTGGTTTAACCACACCTGCTGGCACTTCTGCTGGTAACGCATATAGTAATAGTCCTTATAGTGCTAATACAACCAGGACAGCAACCTTAAGATGGACAGCTAGTGGCACAGACAAAGTTTTACTACCTAGCTCATATAGTCTTGCTTATGACGTTCCTGGTTACTCTATATCAAGCACAACAATAGATAATGTATCACAAGAGTATTTAGAAAAAGTTATTGTAATACCACCTAGCGCTTCTGATTTAACAGCGACCTCGACTATAACAGGTTCAGGTGAAGTCACAGCATCTGTTGGTACATATGTTGGTTCAATATCTTTTACAGCCTCAGGCAATACAGATACAACTATAACCAATTCTAATGGAGCTACAGTTCCAATACGAATATCTGCTGTTATCAGCGGCGGCTCAACACCGTCTTGGCTATTATTAAATGGTTCGGCTGGATCAAAAGTTGTTGATCCTGATGGAATTGATTTTTTAGGCTCAAATTATCCTTTTACTATTAACGTAGAAGATAACACTACAGGCTCAAGCAGAACGGCAGACATTGAAATAGAGCCTTATAACAACGCTAGAGTTACAGGATCTGCAATTGCAAAACAAACTATAACAATAAATCAAGCTTAATGAGTACGATAATTAAATTTCCTTTTGAAGAAAAAGAAGGTAAGTATTTTGCACCAATAGTGTCGGAAGAAACAACATATAAAGTTTCATCTGGTGCTGTTGTGGCGGACGCAACTAAGCTTGTGTCGGGAACAAAAGGTACATTTATGCGTACTCGCTTAAAGCTACCGGTAGATAAATCAATTAACAAAGCTGAACTGTTTGCTGTTAACTCAGAAGCGGTTTATTCAAGTCAATAATATTATATGAATTTAATTAAATTAATTAAGAACAAAATAATAGCATACTCTTTTGAAAAAAAAATTAATAATCTTTTAACTAATGCTTATTCAAAAGAAGTAACTGAAAGCTTTGCCCATAATAATGGTAGAGCTGTTAGAGAATTTAAAGAAGTTTTTAAATTAGTACATGATTTTACAGATGGGTTATATTTAAGAAGAATGGAATTAGCAGAAGACGCAGCGGTGGTTAGCGCAATACACAAAAGAGATCATGTTTGGTTTTTGTTAACTGGATCTATTACTATAGTAACTAATGGCATTGCGGAACATTATATTGCTCCTTATATGGGGTTTTCCAAAGGTGGCACGCAAAGAGCAATTTATGCTCATGAAGATAGTATATTTCAAAATGTTTTTCAAAACCCTCTTAAGTTAACAGATTTAGACGAGTTAGAAGATTTTAATTATTCATACACAAAAAATGACTACACAGATTTTATTAGAAATAACAAGTGAACCTTATATTGTAGAGGCGAGCTCTGCCTTGCTGATTGCTGCTGGTGTTGGGGCGGCTGGAGGTCTCATAAAAGGTATTGGATCTTTATTTGGCAGGAAAAGAAAGCGTAGAGCTGCTGCAAAAGCAGAAAAAGCTAAAGCTGCCGCAATGGCAAAAGTTGACGCATTTAAATTTAAAAATGCTTTTGAGGGTATAGAAGGAGCTAGCTACGATCCTGTGGCAGCAAAAGCTCAACAACTAGGAAGCGCAGCAACAGCTGAAATGCCAACTCTAGGAGAGGCTACTGGCTATGAAGCTACAGGCTATCAAGCCCAAGGTTACACGGCCCAGGGCACTAACATAGGGCCTCTTTTAACCGGGGACGCTACAGGCTTAACAAACGAGTTTAATAATCTTCAAGTTTCTACAGCAGGGGCGGAATTAGCTGCTCAAGAGGCAGACCAGTCGTTAGCGGCAAGCCAAGATCTAGCGGCACAAGCAGGAACTGGGGGAGGAGGTGCAACGGCCTTAGCAGCAGCTGCAGCGAAGTCTAAATCTAAAATTGCAGCTGATATTGACCAACAAGTTAAGGCAAATGAAATGCGGAGAGCACAGGGTGAAATGCAATTGCAAAGAGATCAATTAAGACAAAGCAATACAGCTTCTCAATTTGATTTAGGGCAATCGCAGTTTAATGCTAGCGCATCCAATCAAGCTGCTCAATTTAGCGCGGGAGCTATGAATCAAGCTTCTCAATTTAACGCGGGAGCTATGAACCAAGCGGCACAATTTGGAGCTCAAGCTGCTAATCAGTTTGAACTAGCAGAATTTGGGCAAGAAGCACAAATGAATCAATTTAATGCAGGAGCCCAAAATCAATTTTCAATGGAGCAATTTCGCAGCAACCAGGCTGTTGACATGGCTAATGCACAAGCAGCAACTGCAGCTAACCAGTTTGCAGCACAAAGCGGTATGCAAGCAGACATTATGGGTAGGCAAGGAGCTATGGATGTTCAAGGTATGCAATACAATAGATTAGCAAGCAAATTAGGAATGGCCAATCAAAAAGCTGCTCAAAAATCCGCAGCATATGAAAAACAAAGAGGCATGTTGTTAAGCGGCCTATCAGAAGCCGCAGCGGGTGCAGCAACTGGATATTTTGCAGAAAAAGGATGAGTAGATACGGAAACTTAGGAGCATTTGATTACAAGGTGACAAATGTACCACAATACGATTTAGAAGCCGATATAAATAGAGGCATAGAAAGGGGCACGAAGTTTGGGGCTATGATAAGCCAAAGTATACAAAAAGGTCGCGATAGGGAGGCTAATAAAGTAATAACAAGGCAGAAAGAAATTGCTAATCAATTAGCGCTAGACAAAATAGACGCTGGAACCCGAGAGGGTCTTATATTAAAAGCTGATGACGACGCGGGCGCCTTAAATGATAGTCGTATTGATTTTTCTAATATGCTAGTTGACAGGTTAAACCAAGCTAAAATATCAAGAGATAACGGCTCATTAACTGCCGCAGATTACAGCAAGGTTGTAATGACGTTAGAATCTCAAATACCGGCTTATAAAGCTGCTGAAAAAATTTTGTATGCAGATATAGCTACATATATGGAAAGTGTAGAAAATGATAATCAGTCTGGTGCTAACGACCCCAAAACAATAGAGTTTTTGTCGGCGATGAGCACAGGGAGAGCTGATGTAAGCTACACTTTTGGTAAAAATAATAAAATGCAACTAACGGGTACATGGACAGACTCTGAAGGGAACAAACAACCCATAGAAGCGGCTATAGAAAAATTTGAACAATTACCTAGAGTATTAACAGCACCCGAAAACACAGCTTTTAAACAAAGAGAAGCTGATATTGCAAATATTATGGAAACAAAGAGGGGCGCAGCTATGTCAAAAATAACTTCAAAAACCGATCCTGTAACAGGTGTTCCTATGTATGAGTCTACAATAGACCCCTTAACTGTTGAGGTAGATGGTAAGCAGGTTTTAAAGCCTTGGTTTAAACAATCTGCGGATGATAGCTTTAACGGTTATTTTGATTCCTTAGGTAATGGAGATTTAAGAATGGGCTTAAAGTCATATTTGCTTGATTCAACAAAAAGCGGGTTTGGTTATGAAGAGGTGTCAGAAATGATAGATGGCAAAAAAGATAAAAATGGTAATATTATTGAGCCTACAAACATGGATACCCTGAAGTTTTTAAAAGAGCAGGTAAAAGAAGATTATGCTCAAAACATGTTAGAAGAAACTCTTGCTGCTAATAAATTAAAGGTTGCAGAATTACAGCAAAAAAATACAGGTGATTTAGCTAACATAAGAAAGGATGAAAGTTCTATTATGCTTGCCACAGAAAGAGAAAGGAAACTTAGAGAAGAAGCTGCTTCTGAAAAAGGCGGTGGTAAAAACGCTAAATCTAGTGATGCACTTTTAAACAGGGTACAGGGTTTAATAAATAAATCAACAACTTTTGGGCAATCTGTAATGGGGCCAGTTAACAAGTCTTTTAATTATGAAGACATAATTAAAGATACAGGAATAAATATTAATAATGCAAAAATTACAGAAACTAAAGGTGGTTTTTCTCAAACTACAACTGATCCTAATAATTTTGTTATGGATGTACCCGGAGGCAAAACTATAAATATATCTAAAGAAGATTTAAACGATAGTGAGCAGTTTATTAGAAACTATTTAGCAGCACTAGGTGTACCAAATAAAGCTACTAAAACGCAACCTTCAATTGATGATTATTTAGATTCTTTAGATTTTACAGGAAAAGGTTTAATGGATAAATACGGAATTAAATAATATGCTAACAGAAGCACAAAAGCAAGAATTAATTGCATTAGCCCAGTCATTGGAGTCACAAGGCAAGTCTCAGCAAGAAGTGCAAGCTGCTATTGATAGTAAAAAAGCAGAAATGCTTGGTGAAAATACTGTTAAAGAAGCAACTGAAGTAGAACCTATTGCTGTTGAAAAACAAGATAGTGTAGCAGGCAAAGTTCCTTATTCTATAAATAATCAAGAAGTTACAAAAGAAGAGTTTGAAAATTATGCCGCTAGCAAAGAATTTAAAAAGTATAATGAAGAGGATTTAACCAATATAAAAGCTAGGTTTGATCAAGGAGAGTTTAGGGGCGAACAAAAAGAAGCTTTTGAAAATTACAGACAAACAGGGGAGTTGAACGCAGAGCTTCTTCCGGAAAAATATGTAAGGCCTATTAATCCCAAAACCAATAAACCTTTTACATTTAAAGAAAGAGTTTCTGATATAGCCTATACTTTTATGGGACCAGATGGGTTAGGAGGAATGCCGGGTCCGTATTGGATGGATATGGCAAATGGTGTAGCGGTAAGCACATTAAGTGCAATTGAAAATGTCGCAGATGCAGAGCCTGTTTTTGGAACTACAATGAGGGATGTCAGGTTTAAAGAATTTGATAAAAGTAAAATTGAAAATAGGAAGGAAAATGAAACTTTACAAAAATTAGTAAAGCAATCAGAGGATATTAAAAAACTATTTCCCCCATCAGCTAGCATAAAAGAAGGTATTAAAGAAGGTGATTTAGGAGAAGCATTAGCAGGTGTTATAAATGGAACTGCCAACGTAGGTGCTAGCGCTATTCCTGCTGTTTTTACATATGGGGCTACGCTTGTACCGCAGATTGCCGGGCCAATGATTAGGGATTATAATATTGAAAAAGCAAAGTATAAATATGGAGAAGAAATACCTATTCAAGAAGCTTATCAAAAATTAATAGACGACAACGAACTTGAAATAGGAACTCCTGCAGCACTAGCTACATTGTCTATAGGCCTTGAAAGATTTGGTATAAAAGGCATAAGGGAGGCTATGAATGCTAATAAATTTTTTAGCAAAGGATTAGTTAAACACTTTTTAACATCGCCTACAAGAGAAGGCTTAACAGAAGTAGGACAGTTAGGGGTTGAAACCTATAACACTTCACTGGCGCAAGGCAAAGATGTAATTGAAGCAGGCAAAGAGGCTTGGGAATCAATATTAGAAAACGGGGCAGAAACTTTTCTACAGGCGGCTGCAGGAACCGTGGTTTTTGGACTTGGAGGTAGAGGTGCTAAAAAAAGTTATAAAGCTTTAAAAGGCTTAAGAGCTGAAATAGACCCAGAAAATAATACTGAAAAATTAACAGACAGACTATTAGATTTAAATCAGCAATTAAAAAATACTGAAGATACCGAGGTAGCGGTCGAAGTTCAAAAAGAAATAGACGATACTCAAGATCAATTAAAAAATATAACGGTAAGAGCCAATGGAGTTTTCAATTTGCTTTCGAAGCAAAATATTGACGAAATAAATAAATTTGAAGATTTAAAAGATTTACAATTAAAAAGAGTAAATGAATTAAATGCTAAAAAAGATAAACTTCCTGAAGATGAATATAGAACAACTTTAGAAAGTTATAAAAAATCTTTTATTAAAGCAAAAAACAGAATAAAAGGTATTGCTGAAGACGCAGTTATTGAAGCCCAAGAAGTTGAGGGTGTTTCTGAAGTTAGTATAAAAAATGCTACTGAAATAAATAAAGCACACGATGCTAACCCTAAATCAGTAGAGGTATTTAATAATGTTGTAGTTCCTAAAATGCAGCCTTTATTAAATAAGGTTGCAAATACTTTATTTAAAGAATATTCTGAGTTTGGCGAAAAAGCTGAAACAAAAGCTGAGTTTATTACTGACTTAACTTACGGCACTGATAAAAATCCTTCGTCATCATTAAGAGGTTTATATAAATCTTTTAAACCAGAAGAAGGGCAAAAGTTATCTACATATATTGTACGTAATTTAGAAAATAGAGGTAAGCGTATATTAGATGAAAAAGTTGGTCAACAAGTAACAGAGGGGGCAGCTAGTTTAGAGGCTCCGCAGGCGCGGGAGCTAACCTCCGACGAAAGAGTTGATTTTGCAATTGCTGAAGATAGGGTTGATACGGGTAAAAACATTGGATTAAAACTTGACAATAATAAAGTTAAAAATATAGTAGCTAAACACTTTAATCCTGATACTAAAAAGTTTAAAAGCCAAATAGCAAATGATTTTAAAGTAGCTTTTAAAGATCCTGTTGATAAGTTTTTTGGTAAAGATAAAGTAAGTGATAAACAATTTTCTGATAAAGTAATACAAAACGCAGCGCCTTTATATGACATGCTAACTGTTGAAGGCATGCGAATGGCTAGAGCTAAAGATGAAAAAACCGGTGTATCTGTAAATCCATTTGAAGACGCAGGTATGCTTGTATTTAAAGATGGTAAGCTTGAAAAGGCTGCATTTGAAAATACAAAAGTTAATGCCTTATTAAATTATTTAAACGACCCTAGTGTAGCTAAAACTACTAGATCTAATAGAAAAGCAAGATTTAAAGAAGCTGTAGCTGTATCTGTTGCATCATCGCAAGCAATTAAAGCATTAAGTACGGATAAAGATTTACAAACAAAATACAAAGATTTAAATCAACTAAAGTCTGAGATAACTAATAATGTAGGTATTACTAATGAACTAACAGACAGCCAAAAACAAATATATATTGAAATTGCTGGAGAAAAAATAAATTCTGGTAATATACATAAATTATTAGGAATTGATCAAATAACTATTGACTCAAAAACGGATGTAAAAGCTAAACAAGCAAAAATGTTGGATTTTATAAAAACTAATAAAATACCATCTTGGCTCCTTGAAGCATCACAATTACAAAACTTTGGAGCACAATCTTTAAGTAGACCTACAAAACAATCTCCTAAATATTACGTATTATTTGACGGAAGCTCTGTAAAAGGAGAGTTTGCCTCAATAAATAAGAATGGAGTACATTTATATAACCCTCCAGCGGAATTTATTAATGAAATTAGACCTTCAAGAGGAGGCTTATACAATGGTAAAAAAGGAAGAGCATGGCTCGATGCTCTCGCGGCTGCTAGAGAAAATGATAAATTTTATATCACTCCAGATTTGAAAAGGGTTACAATACCTAAAAAAATTGAAGGTAATGAAAAAGCTACTAAAAAATTTTTAAAAGAAAATCAATCCGGATTTATAAAAAATCAAGAAGCAAGTGATCTAATAGTAAAAATATTAAACGACGCTGTAAATAAAAATGGAGCTCCAATAGAACTAGCCTCTTTGTTTATTACAGGAGCGTTGCAGGCAACATCAGGCTGGATTAAAACTTCGGCACCCATAACTCACATTGTAGATAAATTTGAGCATGGGACCACAGGTCCTTATAATAAAGGAATAAAAACAGTTGAAGAACACACACCTCCAGCTAACGTGGCTGGGTTAAGCTTAATACCTATGATCAAGTTTAACCAAGTTAACAAGCTAAAACCTAAATGGAATAAAAACTTTTTTCAAGTACTACAATCAAAAAAGAATGATCAGTTTATAGCTGAAAATAAGTTAACTAAGTCTTTACCAAAAGGAGTTAGCATGCTTGATAATAATGCCGGCATAAAAAGAATGTCAGCAGCTAATTTAGATTTAAATAAAATTAGTAATGTTACGACTAATAAAACGGTAGCTGAAGAAATAGGAGTAGAAAGTCCTTCAACTCCTGACGCTATAAAAGCTGCTAATGAGGTTGTAACTGAAGATAAAGTTGAGTTTATTATAGACAGAGCTATAGCTAAACTTACAGAGCTTACTGGTACAAAAGGTTTTGCGGTTGATCCATTCTTATTATTAGCTGCAAAAGACGTTAGCTTAAATGTTTTAGTAGGTGGATTACGTACAGTTAAAGCAACTTATAAAGCAGGTAAAAGTTTAACTAAAGCTATAGACGCTGGTTATCAAACCGTTAAGAAGTACATGTCGGAAGCTCAGTGGCTTGAGTTTGCTAAAGTAGCTACACAAGAAATTGAAGATGTTAATACACCCGCAAGAGCTAGACTGGCTGTTTATAATGAAGCTGGGGTCGCTGCTGCACAAGAGAACATAAGAAAAGAAGGCGAAAAGCTTTTGCAAGATCTTGGTGTAGATACAAAAGATTTAAGTACTGCTGAAATTAATGAAAGATTAGGTGTTTTAAGCAAGGCTAAAGCCGCTGCAATGAATAAAAATGCACCTAAAAAGAAAGCTAGAGTATTTGACTTTGACGATACACTTGCTAAAAGCAAATCTAACGTGCTTTATTTGCTTCCTGACGGCACTACTGGTAGTTTAACAGCTACAGAGTTTGCGGAGCAATCAGGTGAGCTTGCGGAGCTTGGTGCACAATTTGATTTTTCTGAATTTAGTACAGTTAAAGACGGTTCAAAAGGCCCTCTTGCTGTGCTTGCCAAAAAATTAACTGAAGCAAAAGGCGATCGTGATATATTTGTATTAACGGCTCGACCAGCCGCAGCAGCTGAATCTATAAAAAGTTTTTTAAGATCTGCTTTAGGTATTAGTGTACCTTTAGATAACA
>Ga0315320_10001001_pt1 | contig 23340 bp, 23 predicted proteins | sample M140m21515metaG_FD_203458 | JGI IMG/M metagenome (GOLD analysis project Ga0315320, IMG submission 203458) | Ammonia-oxidizing marine archaeal communities from Monterey Bay, California, United States - M1 40m 21515 | ecosystem: Environmental > Aquatic > Marine > Coastal | place: USA: California... | reverse complement strand
ATGGTCGTGAAGCAGTCACGTTCTTAAAGCGAATTAAGGAAATGATTGAAGACCCTACGCGACTCATGCTGGAGTGTTAACCTGGTACCGGGAAATTTGTTTGCGTATAAGCCTCGCACAATTCCTCAGGAAATCCGTTTTTTAGAAAACGGATTACCTGTATGCCAGCGTCTGAGTCACGCGACTTTCTGATCCAAGTGTTGTTCATTCTTTAGAGATAAATTCGAGGCCATAGATGACATACGATTTAGTTGTACTCGGTGGTGGGCCAGGTGGGTATGTAGCTGCCATACGCGCAGCCCAGCTTGGCATGAAGGTCGCTATTGTCGAGAAGGAGAGTCGTTTTGGTGGTACGTGTCTTCGCGTTGGGTGTATCCCATCGAAAGCTCTCCTTGAGTCAAGTTACAAATATGAAGTTGCTTTGGGAGAGCTCAGTCAGCACGGTGTTAATGCCAAGGGAGTTTCGCTCGACTTAGCCGTCATGATGAAGCGTAAATCTGATGTTGTGCAGACATTATCGAAGGGTATTGAAGCACTGCTGGCAAAAAACACAGTAGTGAAAATAAAGGGAACCGGCCGTTTGGCTGGTGTTGGGCGGGTGCATGTCACTGGTTCTGATGGTGGCGTAACAGAACTTTCGTCGCAGCGGATCATTCTAGCCGTTGGCAGTCAGAGTGTGGTACTGCCAGGTATTGAATGCGATGGCAGTCGTGTTGGTACGAGTACCGATGCGCTATCGTTCCCCGAAGTACCGAAGCATCTTGTTGTCATTGGTGGTGGCTATATCGGGCTTGAGCTTGGTAGCGTATGGCGTCGACTTGGATCGAGGATCACCGTTCTTGAATATTCTGATCGAATTCTCACAGGTATTGATAATGAGATAGCATCAGATGCGTTAGCACTGTTTAGAAAACAGGGCCTGGATATTCAATTAAGTGTCAAAGTGTTATCGGCTAAAGCCGAGGGTGCCGGCTGTGTTATCCATTCAGAAGGTAGGGATCCGATAAACTGTGATCGGGTCTTAGCTGCCACAGGAAGAAGGCCGGCTACCTCTGATATTGGTCTTGAAACTATTGGTCTTTCTGCTGATGGGCGTGGGGCAATACAGGTTGATGGACAGTACAGGACCGCAGCTCCTGGGGTGTACGCCATAGGAGACTGCATTCCAGGGCCAATGCTGGCACACAAAGCTGAAGAGGATGGTGTTGCATGTGTCGAGGCGATGCAGTCTGGGTGGTGTCATGTGGATTACGGACTCGTTCCGGCGGTGGTTTTCACACATCCTGAGATCGCAACAGTTGGTCGTACCGAGGAGCAATTACAAGCTGATGGGGTGGCTTACAAAAAAGGCATTTTTCCATTTCGGGCGAATGGCAGGGCACGAACGATTAACGACATTACAGGAAAAGTGAAATTATTGGCAGATTCTAGTAGCGACGCGGTACTCGGTGTTCATATCATCGGTCCGGCTGCTGGTGATCTCATCGGCGAGGCTGCCGCAGCAATGAGTTTCGGTGCTTCATCGGAAGATATCGCACGGGTTTGTCATGCTCATCCAACACTCCCAGAAGCATTGAAAGAAGCTGCATTAGCAGCGGATGGGCGGGCTATTCACGCCTGAATTTAAAAAGAAAATTTGGACACTTGATGGTAGGCTTTGCATTCTTAAAAGCTATGCGCCCGTAGCTCAGTTGGATAGAGCAGCGGACTTCTAATCCGCAGGTCACAGGTTCGAATCCTGTCGGGCGTACTTTTTTTATGCTGGCGTGAAAAAGGTCTGCTCTATATTGTGTTTCCCGTGACGGACCATGAGCCGTGCTAACCAACGCTATTATGTTGAATTTGTTGCTACCTTTTGCTTGGTTCTGTGTTAACTCAATATGTTGCAGCACGTGTTCGAATTCTGTCGGGGTTGCTTCCATTAACGCTGGTCATCAATGCGCACTTAGACGGCCCTTCTATTTTAGTGCTCTATACCCAATCGCAACGAGGTCAAAGGTTCGGTGAGACTCGACAGGTAGTTCACCGTTGCCAGATATACCTTTCCATCCTCCTTTACGAACCACTCGCGAAGTACCGTAAAGGCTTTCATCGCCACGATGAAGTTGCCTGTTGTCGGACCTTTGTTTGTATTCTGTAAGCATCTCTCAGCTCTTTCAAATAGAATTTGTAGAAGGGGCAATCTAAAACGGGGTCTACTGATTGTAAGCTCAGTCGTTGAGCAATCACTTCTAGGGTTTCTTTGAGACAGAATGTTGGGTCAATTTCGTACAAATCTCGAAGTGAGTTGTCCGTATTTTGTTCTTTCAGCAAGGTTTTTTGTCTTGGTGCCTCTGATTCCGCTCTTAGGTATTCAATTAAACGAATTGATGATTCCACAATGTTTTCAAGCTGCATGAATTTTCGAGGTACAAAGTCAGCCATTGACCAGCCTAGTGAGTCGTCCAGAATCGTAGCTTCGTCAACCGTTAAGTCAGCTACACTTGACTGATAAAAAGCTTTTCCATCTACAAAGCCTTCGCAGCCCAAATGACCTTTGCTAGCAGCTTCAATCAATGCCCAGAGCCAGTTGATTTCAACAATTCCAGCATCAGGTTCGAAGCCACAATTGCACAACTCGTTGTGCAGCTCTTTTGAAGAAGTCTTGCATGTTGCCATCACCAGCCGTTTCACTGTTGGGTTATCTCCCCGTACAATCAGAAGCCCGCTAAGTTCTTTGGCGGGGGAGAATCTGAACGTAGGTTGCTGATTTGCAAAGGCCTTGTAGGTTGTCGGTAGCTCAGAAGGATGGAGCGGTTCAATATCTCTTCTCCAAATTGAATAAAGAAGCCCAATGGGTTCCTTATCTCTGAATGTTTCAAACCGTGCAAAGAGTCTTTCCATAGACTTCGGATTCATTTTCAGTTCCTCCGGTGAACTCTCAGACGTGTGCCCCAATTCTTGCCTGCCGGAACTCAGTTCCGATTACTGCTGAGCATAGGAAAAAGAGTATAACACCATTGCCTAAAAGCGTTGGGTTATCAACCGATTAGCAGTCAATTCCTTCGGAATTGACTGCTAATCGGTTGGTTAGAGGCCCGAGTCCTGTGCTCGGGCTCGTTTGTTATCCCGTGCTCTCAGACTGCGGCCTCACAAGGCTAAGAGATGTGCAGCTTGGTTTTGGTAGCTCAAGTGATATGACCTGCCTGATGCCTGGCGATAGGTTTTGATCTACGCTTATTTGTGTTCTTTCTACAGACATCCAACTTTAGATATCAGCGTTTTAAAGTAATCAATAAAATTGAAAGATTACTTGTTCCAAATATCAGAATAATCAGGAGAAAAAATCTTCTTTAGATAACGAGTGAACGTAGCGAGAATAGTTTTCATGTCGCATCACCTTTTAATATTGATTATCGATTCGTGATGCATTTTGTTTTTAGCTTTCAGCAAAGGAGGCTTAGTACCGTTAAAGGCATCATAAATCGCAAATCGAAACTAAGTGGAATGTGAAGTATCTAGTATTACTGCATTTGAGTCTTTGGTTTGGAAGCTATTCTGTGCCATGCGTCCTTTGATGGTTAGCGGTCTTTAACAATGTGGTGAGGGCCATTATCAATCGTATTTTTTTAAATGGATTGTGACATCGTCTATAAACCCCGTTCATGGCTATGGTCGTTGGTAGTCTCACCGCGTTTGTGGCAAACTACTATTTGCCTGTTGAATGTGGTCTGAAAATTTTTTGTCTAATCGCATGCCAGTCCCTGTTTAGAAAATAAGGAGACAACGTTATTGAATCTTCAGGATCTGTAGCCGAAGCACTGGTCGCATTAAAAGCAGCAGTACAGGAGTCACGTTCGTGCCGTCAGCTTTCTGATAAACGTTTCGATGTGACTCATGAGACTTTTGAGCGATCGAGCACCCAGCAGCCACTCGTCCTCAGGGCGCTAGAAGAATTGATAGGGTCGCACCAAGGGGAATCGGATCCGTTGCGCATTCTCAGTGTTGGGTGTGGAAGCGGGATACTCGATAATCAGCTTATTGCTTCAATTGCTTCATCGAGTCGGAGTTTCAAGTACACAGGAGTTGACCCGAATCCTGTTGCCTGTCGCCGTTTCCGGAAAAGCTTCGCCGCCCTTGCTTTGAAGAATGTTGAACTTGAACTGAAGGTCCAAGGCATTGAGGCGCTAGATATCAATGAGCCGTTTGACATTATTCAGTTGACTCACGCACTGTATTACTTCAAAGACCCAGCCGACACACTTGAGAAGTTAAGAAATTTATTGGCACCGAATGGAAAGTTGATAATGGTGCACGCTCCCAATGAACACCTAAATCAACTGTCAGAATGCTTTTGGTCCCATCACGTTGACCACGACATATGGTTCAGTAATCGTCTTGAAGAGCATCTTGTGCAGGAAAGCATGGACTTCACTCGCTATAGAATAAAAGGGGAAGTAGATGTTACCCAGTGTTTTGAAAGCGGGTCTGATCATGGTGAAAAACTGTTGGACTTTATCACTCAAAATGATTGTCGGGAATCTGGTGTAGAGGTGCTTGAACAGTGCCTGTGTTTCCTAAAGAAAATTAGTCGTATTGATGGAGATAGTCTCAGGGTAGAGCATCCAGCAGATGTTTTTGTCGTAATCTGAAGTAGTGATTGCTTATGCAGTCCTCTGGGTTGAGTGGCGACGGGTATGAGAGTGCTCAGGTAGGACTCATTGTTTTTTAGAAAACACGCTAATTGCCCTTTCTGTTGGCAGTGTTTCACGAAATTGTTGGTGACTACTTTTTAATTAGGTTGTGCAAGATGATTGATGAAGGTTTTTCGCAACACTCATCAGGAGTACCGCTGGAGTGCCAAGAGAAATCAGGTGTTACCATTGTACAGTTTTCGCTTCATGTTGCTGACGATGAGTATTCATTTCTAGAAAATTTGCTTTCGAAGGATGAGCAGGAACGGTCTCTTCGGCGAGTGTCTGAGGTTCGACGGAGAGCCGTTGTCAGTAGGGGGCGTCTCCGAGTTTTATTGGGGTGCTTGATTGGGGCTGCACCAGCGGAGGTTGATCTTATTACAGGGCATTTCGGAAAGCCCTATATCAGTGAGTTTCAGCAGAGTGGTATGCAGTTCAATGTTGCCCACTCAATGGATGAGGCGATTGTAGCTATTTCATATAAGGGTGTGGTGGGGGTTGACCTAGAGAAAAGGAAGAGGACACACGATCAGAGGTGGGCTCGCCTTATGGCAAACACAATTTTTTCAGAGACTGAATTAAAAAAACAGAGAGCAGTTTCCGATGTAATTGTCCCCGCTGAAATACTTGACGCTTGGGTAGCAAAGGAGGCGGTTCTTAAGGCAACTGGGACAGGGATAGGCGACAAGCTTCGTAAGTGTCAGCTTCCCGCTGATCTTCCCAAGGTCACAGTGTGGACTGATTCAGATGCGATTACATGCCGCCTTGCTTCCGTGTCTTTGAATGATCAAAGTGCGAGTTGTAACGATCGGCTTGGAGTTACTCTGGTCCGCCTTGGTAAAGGTGCTCATGTGGCGGTCGCGTGTCCGTCGCTATCCTGTGAACTTGCAGTCCGAAGTTTTGACCGGGTGCTGCGTGACCGCGTGATATAGAGGTGATTCTACTGAAAACGATAAAGGGCGACGACGGTCGTCTCTGCAGAATCAACGTGTATGTGTTGATTGCAATCGGCTCTTGAGAACTGCATTGTGAGAAGATAGGTGTTTTTTGGGAAGCAGGAAAAGCATTTCTGAAAGAGAGGTGAAACGGGTCGGCGAATGACGATCTTTATCTTTGCTGGTAGGCGTTCAATGCTTGTGTGCGTTCAATAAAGTGATGGAAATTGTTGTTGCTAAATAGTGTTTGGTGAGAGTAATTCATCTTCAATTCCACATGTGTGTTCTCTTGTTCCCAATACTCATTTCTAGTATTGGAAGTGCCGCTCCTCTTCAGCCTCGTGATCTCAATACTGATCGGGATGCATTTACTCCTTCAGTATTTACGATTCGCCCGGGCGTTGCTCTGAATGAAATGTCTCATGTCTATATTCAGAATAGAGATGGCAACCCAACAAATAATTATCCAGAGTATATTTTTCGGCTTGGAGCCAGTGAGATATTTGAGTGGAGGCTTGGGGTAAATTATTCAGTTGGCTCGCAGGGCAATGTTGTCACAAGTGTTGAAGCTGGAGAACTTCCAGTAGGTGGGGGGGCACTCTATGAATCCAACTTTCTCTATGGTTTCAAATTAGCAATTACAGATCAAAACGGTCTTATTCCTCAGAGTTGTTTCATCATGGAGGCAACCACACCAATGTACGGTGAGGAATTTGGAACAGAACCCGTTGCCACCATAGTTTGTGGTTGGGAATTTCCTGAAAAATGGCGAATTGATACAGCCATGCGTTATGCGTACGCTGAGGGTGAGGAGAACTGGTTCAGTCGCTGGGGCCCATCAGTAGTTGCTCGCATTCCAATAACGAATAGCTGGGAAGTCCATGCAGAGTACTTTGGAACATTTACACAGGGCCTCATGGAGGATGTAAGCCGTCCTTTTTTTAGCCCAGGTACCCACTTTGTAATTACTGAAAATGTTGAAATTGGTCTTCGTGTGGGTTGGGGACTCACGGAAGAAGCAGCAAATTTCTTCTCAGATGCTGGCCTTGCAATTCAGTATTAATTGCTTTCTTTTGGAAGATGCTCTAAATTTCACAAGTTCACTATGTGTTGCTCTCAGAGGAAATTTTGCAATGTTTATTCGTAAGTCTCTGTCACTCGCTTGCCTGTGTGCCTTCGGTGTTTCTGTTTTTGCTTGCGTAAATGTTCAAGGGAGAGATTCGTGGAATACGTACCCCGGGGGTGAAGGTGCAGGGCTTGGGAAAAGTGTAGTGCTAGTCAGTGGTGATGAAGAGTACAGAAGTGAAGAAGCACTTTCCCAATTAGCAAAAATTTTATCAACACGACATGGTTTTGACTGTGTTGTTCTCTATGCAATCGATAAAGAATCCGGTGAAATTGCTCCGAACGAGCAACGGAATATTCCAGGTCTAGCAGCATTAAGGAAGGCAGACTTGATGGTCATTGCAACACGCTTTCGGAATCTTCCTGATGGGCAGATGAAGGAAATTGATGACTATTTACGTAGTGGTCGTCCGGTGATTGGCATGCGGACAGCAACACATGCTTTTAAAATTTCCAAAGATAGTCCGTATGCCCATTACAGCTTTAATTACCAGGGGGACAGGGAAGGATGGACTCAGGGGTTTGGTCGATCAGTTTTGGGTGAAACATGGATCAGTCATCATGGTCACCACAAATTTGAAAGCACACGAGGTGTGCTTGCTCCAAACGCAAAGGATCACCCGGTGCTGCGGGGTATAGAGGATGGTGATATCTGGGGGCCAACAGATGTTTACGGTGTGCGGTTGCCGCTACCAGGAGATAGTAAACCACTCGTTCTCGGTCAGGTGCTTGAAAATATGGACCCCGACTCTCCTCCAGTGCAAGGCGTGCAAAAGAATGGAAAAAAGAACATCGCAAAAAATGATCCAATGATGCCAGTTGCCTGGGTCAAGAGTTACTCGGTCGATGGTGGTCCTCAGGGTAAAGCCTTTACAACAACAATGGGTGCTTCTACAGACATGGTTTCAGAGGGAGTCCGTCGGATGCTCGTCAATGCCTGCTATTGGGCGGTAGGTCTTGAAGCTGCAATCTCAGCTGAGTTGAATGTCGATGTTGTGGGAGAATTCGAACCAACAATGTTCGGTTTTCGCAAAGAGAAAACTGCTGGAATGACCCCAGAAGATTTAAAGTGATTGCTCCTCTGGAAGCCGCTTTATCCAGATATTTCGAAACTTCGTGGGGCTGCCGTGGTCTTGCAGAAACAGTGGGCCTCTCCCTGTTTCATGTAATGTCTGTTCAGTCTTTCTGAGGTATGGAGTGACGCCGTGTTTGTAGGGGATATACGGAGACCGTGGTTCTGTGAAGGCCACTCCATCTTGCACGAGTTGTCCGTTGAGCCATGCCTTGAGTGTTCCAGGTGATCGGAAACCATCACTATTATTTCTATTCGGTGCAATGAAGCGGATGTCGTACACCTGCCATTCGCCTGTAGGCCGGGATGCGTTGGTGAGAGGTTTCATGAATCTGTAAAGACTGCCTTCGTCTTGTTGCGTGAAATTTTTTACACCAAACGAATCATAGATTTGCAGTTCAAAGTGTCCGTGTATGTACAGCCCACTATTTCCATGTGCAATTGGTGATGTCATGAACTCTACGTGTATGTCCGCATCATGAAACAGTTCCGTTGAAACGATATGGTTTCGGTGCTGTTTGCTTTGAGTGGCTGTGAGCACACCATCTTTTTCAGACCAGTCAATCGGCTCACCATCCATCGACATGAATTTTGGTTTAATATTCTTCCCAAGAAGGATAACTGCATTTTCTGGAGGATGGGTTGGTAAGATTCGCTGATCAGGATGGAAGTCAGCCAAGACGTCTTCATTTTTTGATTTTTCTGGCCGATGTTTTTTTGGTTGTGAGTGTGTCTCTTTTTTTAGATTCCTGTCTGCAAAGTTTGCGAATTGCTCCCAGTCAAACTGTAGTAAGTCGTGTCCTCCATCGCGGAGGTGGTACCCAATCATCTGACCAATTGATAAATTAACCGGAGGCATTCTGTCGGATTCCAGCCCTTGAAAGTTGTAGAGATTCCAAGCAGGTGTTGCGGCAACAGCAGCCAGAAACTCGCCTTTTGGATCTGCCCAACGATCGCCTGCAGCACTTGCTATATACAAAGGACGCGGGGCAGTCATCGCAAGAAGCGAATGTTGGTCACACGGAAGTTCATCTTCACGATTTGCAAAAGAAGCAAATGTTGGGCAGAACCAATGAGGAAAACGTTTAGTTATCACCTCAATAGATTCTCCAAAATTGCGTCGTGAGAGAGCTGCTCCACCGCATCCGGAGTCATTTGATATCACCATGGCAAAACGTTTGTCGCAAGCTCCTGCCCAAAGTGCCGCCTTTCCGAGTCGAGAGTGGCCGAGGACAATAACTCTTTTTGGGTCAACTTCAGGAAGCGTGATGAGCCAGTCAAGAATCCGCGAGAGGCCCCAAGCCCATGTTCCAATTGCACCAGGTTCATCATCAGGAATGTTTTCACCAGTTGGCCTACCGAGTGAACTCAGAATGCTCGTCGCGCGGCCATCTTTGTGATCAGGGAAAAAATCACCGCAGTGGGCAGTCGCTAGCCCATAGCCACGACCCAGCATTGATGACACAGGAAATCGTCGAATTTGGGTGCCGCGAGTGGCCTCCGTAGCATGATTATTCCCTTCTTTTGAAATGATCCAGTTTTGAGTTATTTCAATATCTTTATCGGTGACTTCTGCCTGATTGCCGAGGAAGTTGAGCTTCAAGAAAACTGGTACCTTTTTGGCTGCTTGTGGTACGAATAAAAGCACGTTGGTAGTGGGGGAGTTGGGGTTTGGACCCAGTCGAAGTGTTGCTTGAATTCGGATAGCCGGAACGCCATCACATTCTGTATTGCAACGTTCCTCGCCGCCAAGAACTGAAACTGCAGTCGCTGGTAATCGCCGCCCGTAGACGAATTTCTCAAGCAGTTCGAATTGGTGGGCTTGTGCAAAGCTTTCCCAATAAATGTTAGAAAGAACTTTTTTTTGATTGGGAACCAGAAAGAGATCGGGCAGGTGGTAATCCCGGACCTCTGATTCAATATAATTCGGTGTCGGTTGTGCTTCTATGATGTTTGACTGCAGTGCAAAAACAACAGGAAGTACGCATGAGAAAAAATGAATTTTTAAAAAAAAATGAGCCTGGGCTGTGATTATCATTTACTTCTACGAACCTGAGAATGTGCGTTATCTAACTATAAAAATTCTCGTTGTTGTTCAGGGAGTCGGAATAAAAAGATGCTGAATATTCAATGGATGTGAATCGTCTTTAGAAGCATAGTGCTAGCTGGTTGCATCAAGCTTTCGTAGATGAAGGCCCGCTGCAATAAATGCTGCGGCGCTCGAGAGAAAATTAATCCCAATGAAGATTCCAAGCAGCATGCCTGCTTCGAGTGGGCTACTCGTCAAAAGAACAACGCTTAAAATACCTGTAATAATTCCATCGAGGAGAAGCCATCCCCAGGGAAATCCTTCTCGGACCGTAAATGCCGCTGCTAGCTTCGCTATTGCTTCAAAAGCCAATAAGAATCCTAGGAATAGAACGAGAGCTTCGACACCGGCCTCTGGTAGTACTAGCATTCCAATGCCAGCCATTGTTGAGAGGCCACCGCATACAAGCGTTATCCAGAAGCCTCTCCACGTATAGGTGCCAACCGCCATTGCGACTTGTGAAACCCCTGCCACAAGTAGGCTAACCCCACAAAACACCGCAATTACTTTTGCTGCTACCCATGGCGTCATGACTGCGAGGGTACCAAGGGCCGCGAGAATCCCGCCGAGGACGAGGCACCATGTTGCAATTCGGGAAACACTAGGCGACTCAGTATCCATCAAAATACTCCTAGAAAAGATTTGAAATCGAACAATATACCGGCGAATCTGTTCGTTAGATCATAATTGGTACGCGGCGTCCTTGCTCATGAAATCTCACGGAGTATGCTTTTCAGCCAAAATACATCATAAGTTCCGAATTTACGCACTTTTTGCCATCTCACTGGTGATCGCGTGATATTAAATGGACGAAGTCCGTTGCCGTTTAGGAAGTTCGTTGCTACCGTCAGAAAATGGAAAATGCTGAAGAAAATTTGACTTTAGAGAACGGTGATTCCGATGGTAATGCCCCGGGAAGGCATCGGCCTCAAGACGCGGATGCAACGGTGTTATCAGGAGAGGATGCCGCAGCTCATGTACCGAAGTCAGTAAATGAATTAGGGAAACTTCTTGAAGGTCGCCAGCTTGGAGACTATCACCTCAATAAATTTGTTGGCGGTGGTGGTATGGGTGCAGTCTTTAAAGCACTTGATACAACTTTAGATCGAACGGTTGCAGTAAAAGTATTAGCTGGCCATCGCTCCACCGATGAAGAAATGCTGAAGCGTTTCCGGAATGAAGCACAATCTGCAGCAAGGCTCAATCATGAGAACATAGGTTTAGTCCACGCTGTTGGATCAAGTGATGGATGGCATTTTATTGTCTTTGAATATATCGAAGGTACTAATATTCGTGATTTAGTTAGACAGCGAGGCCCTCTGGCAGTTGCTGCTGTTGTAGATATCTCGATGCAAATTGCAGCGGCGCTCGATCATGCTTGTCACCGGGATGTTACGCATCGTGACATTAAGCCATCCAATATTCTTCTTACACCTGAAGGTCGAGCAAAATTAGTTGACATGGGATTAGCCCGCTTGCAGCACATTGCTGGTGAGCAAGACCTTACAGTCAGTGGAATAACACTCGGCACATTCGACTATATTTCTCCAGAACAAGCTAGGGACGCTCGGTCAGCTGATATTCGTAGTGATCTTTATTCGTTGGGATGTACGATGTTTTTCATGCTAGTAGGTAGAGCACCATTTGCTGAAGGGACAATGGTGCAAAAGCTGCTCCAGCACCAACAGGAGTTGCCACCTGAGGTGCTAAGCATGAGAGCTGAGACGCCTCGTAGACTTGCATCAGTTGTTCATAAATTAATGGCAAAGCGTCCTGAGGAACGCTTTCAGCATCCAGCGGCTCTTGAATTCGAATTGCTATCGATTGCAGAAGAAGAGGGTTTTGATGTTGCGGTGTCTCGTGCAGCTGTTGAATCTAATGTGTCTGTTAGAAATGCAGCAGATGTGTCTTACTGGCCATGGGTTCTTGCCGTTATAGGACTTATTAGCGTTGTGTGGTGGACAGCCATGGCTCTCCCCCTACGCGTATCCACTGAAAAACAATCAGCTGGCATCAATTACCAAAATCAAGATTTTGGCGACACGTCGGTAGTTCGGGTTGTTCAACAGCCTACTCAAGACAATGAGTTCGATACTGTTGCCGAAGCAGTGGCATATTTAACAGCCGGTGGAGTGATAGAACTGTCCGGAGATTCAGAGTATGAGATTGGTCCCACCCGTCTGGGTACGGATATAGATGTAACGATACGAGGAGAATCAGAAAGGCGGCCTTCCTTACGTATTACTCCTTCGTTGAAATCAACCTTTGGATCAGAAGATTCGGTGTTTTTAATTGAAGGCGGTCACCTGACACTGAAAAATCTAGATGTTCGTCTTGGTCATGAAAATATTGAAAAGCTTGCAGGGTTCACATCGATCTTTGAACTTACCAACGGAGGACAGCTCACCTGTACAAATATCGAGGTGTCATCTGTACCTATTGCGGTTCAAAAATCTTCCAAAGTGAGTGACGCATTGGTTCTAGCGTGTATACGTGCTTCTCGTCGTAGCCAACAAGAGAATATTGATTACAGTCCGAAAGCTTTTGAGTCATTTGCGGAGACATCTGATGAAGTCATGGGCTCGATAGAAGAAAGTTTTATTAAAATAGAAAATTCGTTAGTGAAAGGTAATCTGACATGCTTTGTTTGTGAGTCATCCACAGCAATGACACTTTTTTGGAGTGGTGGTGGTGTTACAGTTGATCAAAGATTTCTGACGGTAAGAAGTAGTTCCACTCGTCTTTTCGAGCCAGCTAAAGTTCAACTTCGCCTTCGTGACGCAACATTTGCTTGCCAAGATGGATTTACTCGTCTGGAGGATGCTCCTGGGCAGGATGACGTCCCTCAGTTGCGAGTTGTTGTAGATCGCTGTCGATTTTTTGTGCCTGAGTCAGTTGTTTTGCTAGAGCAGATAGGGGTGGCAGAGCCAGAGGTCTATCAGCGAGCAATAAATTGGACTGACAATCTGGGGAGATATGAGGGCGGAAGTATTTTTCGTAAAATCGATGGTGCTGGTAATGCTATTGAAATCGACTATTCTTCTGCTGGGCAACCGATGGATTATCAGGATTTCCCAGGGGTTCAAGGGCCGTTTATTCACGAATTAAAGACACATAAGGCAATGGAATAATTCGCCTGAACGATATAACGGAGAATGTAGCAAAATTTTCTTGTAAGATCGCCGTTTGAAAGTCATTATGTAGACGCGGTTAGCTATTTTGACACGTACAACCAGTATTAGGTCAAGTAGATAAAAGCAGCGTCAGGTGCTCGAAGCTGTCGGTTGAGATGGACGAGAGCCTTCGGTATCCATCTCGTGATTTGTAAGGAGAATAAGAAGTATGAGAAAAGATCGATTGCTAAGTGATTTGATTACGGCAGCATTTGTAGGAGCCATGCTGGTTTCTGCGAGCCCTGCTTACGCAGTGAAACAATTTTATGATGAATTCAAAGAAGTTTATGTGAATAACGGTGAACTCGATGCAGGTGCAGTTGCTAAGGCGAAGTGCAATCTGTGCCATGAGGGAAAAAGTAAAAAAAATAAGAATGCTTACGGCAAGCTTCTCGATGCGTTGCTGGACCGAAAAAAAGACGCAAAGAATCCAGAAAAGATTCGTGAAGCATTAGCGAAAGTTGAATCAGAGAAAAGCTCATCAGGCGTTACGTACGGTGAGCTTTTCAAGGAAGGCAAACTGCCTTAGGGCTTGTTTTTTACGTCAAAGCATCATTACTGGCCTCGAGGAGAATGTCCTCGAGGCCAGTTATATTTTGTACGGCTGCATAAGCATCCTGTGATCCAAAGATTCGTACTTGTTTCACAAGGTAATCGAATTGTAGATGTGCGAGTGATTCGGTGACTGGCGAGATTTCTGCAAGTGATCGCCAGCGATGCTCACCTCGTCCGAACTGGTCACGACAGCGCACTTGTAAGCTGAATTCAATTTCACGCTGTTTCGGTGGTGCGTCTATAAGGATTTCATTTTTTTGAATGCTAGAGCCAGTTTTTTTGGCTAATCGTGCAGCAAAGCTATCAGAAACTCGAACAAGTTGTTTATAGGGAAGGCCGGCCAGGGTCGTATGTAGCATCGTATGAGATTTCGCATCAAATGCGGCGATCCTTTTATAGAGTTTTCGTTGTGGTCCAAAGAGTCCATTCCCAAGAGCTTGAGTCGCTGAATTTCTATTTCTATCACATACGTGTTGTACAAAGGATTCTTCTGTCGATTGAACTAATTGGCTTATGTCTAACTGTTCACGACTGAGCCAAAGAGCTCGCTGCAGCATGGCTGTTGCCGATCGTACGGCATGGTGCCAGTAAACCTCGCTAAACATTACGTAGCGAGCAAACACCATGAGTTCGGCCGCAGTCTTACCTTTTTCAGTGATTGCGAGCGATTCACTGTTCGCATCAAGGCAGAGGCTTGCAAGTAAACGGTCCTGGTCAAAGTGTCTGCCGTACGGTACGCCGGCGTGCAGGCTGTCCCGCATCAGATAGTCCATTTTGTCGACATCTATTGGTCCAGAGAGAAGCGAATGAATAATCTTCCCAGGTGGATCGGTTGCGTGTCCTAGTATGAGGTCGGCAATGCGGTCTGCTGATAGCCCCCAATCGGATATGAGAAGATTTTTGATTTCATTCGTTGAGATGAGTTGAGATGTTCGTTCCTCGTGTCGTGGTATACCTGGCAGGTCCATGTCTTCGATGGGGTGACAGTACGGCCAATGTCCGATGTCGTGAAGAATTGCAGCGACCAAGAAGGCCGAAGCGTCTTGCTCGGAAATAATTTTACGAAAGCATTCATCACCATTCAGGCTAAGCAGGAACTCTAGGGCGAGTCGATAGACACCGAGAGAATGCTCAAGCCGTGAGTGCACAGCGCCGGGGTAAACGAGTGAAACAAGGCCCAGTTGGCGTACTGCTGCCAGACGGCGTACTGGTGAACTGTCCAGTAATTTTCGAACACGAGGAGTGAGAGGAACGGTTTTATCCGGAGGGATCCGGACCCCGCCGCCATCATGAATCGTTCTCAGTTCCTGAAGCTTCGCAAAAGACATTCGATCTCGAACTCATTGAGTCTCTCGGAACCACTTTCTATCCAGTGGTCAAAAGGGTGGTTGTAATCCTGCTAGATATCTCATTAAAGCTATCAGGATTACATAGAAAGAATAGTGGCTAACCCCAACGCCCCAGTCGATGTCAAAGCTGAGTACTGCGGTTAAGCCACCAGTAAATAAGAATAATGGAGCAAGGAAAGTCCATTGCCATATTTCCGGGTTCTCAATTCCAATCGTTCCCCGAACGTACCACAATCCTGCATAGATCATGCTACAAACTAAAACTCGAATGGTGAGTGGTTGGCCTTTGTAAGGCTGCAATTCCTTGTCTCGCATCACGGTGTACCCAACCTTGACGCAAGGTATTGCAACAAAGAAAGCTGTGAGAGCTTGCAGAAGAAAAGGTATCGATGGTTGGCCGGAATCGGTATTGAATACTTTGCCGGAAGCATACGCTGCAAGTAATGCAAGCACACCCGTAACAAGAAGTATCGTGATTGAGATGGGAGAATAGGACTCTTCTTGAAAAACAATCGGTGCAGTCGGCATATGGCCCGACTGTGATGACTCTGCAGGTTTTGAAGGCTCATGAATTGTGATGTCACCCGTTGCCTTCGGGATTTTGATCGGATGCTTGCATTTTGGACAAGGGCCGGTCTGTCCGGAGAACTTGTCGCTAACGTTAAACCGTGCCTGGCATTTTGTGCATACAACGGAAATGGCCATAGAGAAGACCTGAAGTAAGTGGTTGCGGAGATAGTGTTCAGCGGGGGCGTTATGTGCCGGTATGATAGTCGACTTTGTAAATTGTATTAAAAATACGATATTATTATTTTTACGGCATAAAAATGGGGGTAGAGTTGAGAGGATATACTTTTATCGCAAAAAGTACGGAGTTCCCAAACTGGTGTCATGGTAATTCAAATGGTCGAATCTTCTACTATCACATTTCAGTGTCCGAATAACCATCGTATTACCGTTCCAAGTAAACTGGCGGGGAAAGGTGGAGTCTGATCAAAATGTGGAGTTAAGGTCGTTATTCCAAACTCACAACCATCAGACCAAGATAGCACGCTTGGCTCAGCAATAGTGGACGAAGTCTCTAGCCTCCAGAGTTCCTCGAGTGATCTCCTTGGTCCTCCTGTTGAAGATGATTCGGTCGCTAGCAATCTGGCTGGAGGAAGCATTGAGAGCCCAACGGCACGACTTATAGCTCGGCTTTGGCAGGAACTCGAACATGGTGGTGAGGTTGAACTCCATATTGCCGGAAGTTCTCGACCAATTTTACCGCAATTCTTTGAGCGGAAGTGGTCACAGGGGACGCATGCTCTGTTTGCGCGTCAAGAGCCGGATGGGTCTATTACGCTTGAAGCCGTTGCCTGGGAATCGATTCAGAGAGTGGTTGTCCGCAAAGTCCAAGGGCTACCAGATGGAATGTTTCTGGACGAGGGGGAGAGTTAGGTCTCTGGCAACGCTGCGTAGTCAATATTTAATTATGAATCATCATCCAGATCACCTTCAGTGATCAACGAGAAACCCTTTGCAGCGAGTGTCTCTAGGCCCATCTCAGTGTTGTCCACCATCAAAGCCACAACTGGACGTCCTCGGGGACGCATAAGAACAGGATATGCTTGAATGATATTTGTCTCGGCTTGAAGAAGAGCCGTACAGATTTGAACAAGTGGCTGAGGGTCGTCAGGTAATTCGACACCAATGAGATCGCTCTCAATTATTGCAAGACCTGCCCGTTCAAGAATTTCTCGGCCTTGTTCCGGGTGGCTCAGGAGAAAGCGAACAAAAGCACATTCACCGGCATCACTAATCGACAAGGCAACAATACGTACTCTTGTGCCGGCAAATCGACGAACAAGCTCAGCGAGTTGTCCTACACGATTTTCTAAAAAGACAGTGAATTGCCGTAATGTTGGCCAGTTTCTTCCACGCGCAGTTGCAAAACCAACTGTTGCGCCTTCACCTGCGTCACTAAAACTTGTCATGCCTTTTTCTTCCGTACGTGAATCGATACGATACAGAATAGGCTTTTTAATCCAAGCTGGTCAACAATCGTCTGCATGCTCTTGCTAAGTTCTACAGATTGAGCATGATAATCCAGTAAGCACCATCAGTCTTCTTTAATGAGTTTTTGCTGTGATGCATCAATCACCGGTCTCTAGCCATTCCCATGAAATTACAATTCGTGTCCGCTATCAGGAAACAGATGGCCAGCGGCGAGTGCATCACGGGAACTATCTCACGTACTTCGAGATGGGGCGTACCGAAATGCTTCGAGCGCGAGGCTATACGTACAAAGCATTTGAGGACGCAGGTCTTTTTATGGTTGTTGCTGAAGCATCGTGTCGCTATCAGGCGGCCGCAGAATATGATGACATACTTCTTTTGCGGACATATGTTGGAAAAGTAACTTCTGCGAGCATTCGTCACACGTATGAACTGATCCGAGACAGTAGAATAATTGCCACTGGTGAAACACTGGTTGTGTGCGTTGATCCTGAAGGAAAAATAAGAAAACTTCCTGACTGGCTTCTTTCAAAGACGTGATAAATGCACGAACTTCTTGTCAGTGCCAACTTAAGCAGGCACAAAAACAAATAAATATTATCAGTTCGTTTTTGTAATCGCCATGTTGAATAGACGTCTACTCTGTCTGTGGAATAAAGTGTGTCTGATGGAGCACGCAATTATCGAGGTCTACGTTTACTCATCGCATTCCCACGATCTCCATCAGTTGTCCAGGACGCGGCATTTCCAGGATTTTCAAGCCTACCTACTCCGTCAGAAGCGTCGCAGAATCTATCCGCATCAGACCAATCAAGTTCATCGTTTTGATGCTGGCAGACATAAGCCAATAAAGATTGCATCTCTGCGGCAGATATTTCTGCTTCACGAAAGCAGTGTATGATAGACGTTGTTGGAGCAGGAGACATACGGTCCGCCTCGCTAGTATCTAGCGAGATTGTTTCATCATGAACATAGTCGTCACAAAGAATAAGCAGTTCTTCGCGTGTCATTTTAGATCCTCCGCAAGCATCCGGTTCTAGCAGTGGTAAAGGCTGTCAGCGTTTTGCCGTGTTGGTTTTTCACTTTGGCCATGTTCGTTATTACGAACTATAGGCATCATTCGTTCGATTGGAAAATGATTTTTTCTAAAAAACTGATGCAATAATTTTTTCAAATACAAAGGCGTTGAAATTCTTTGCGGAAAAAGCGGTTTTTGCACCTGTTCTGTGGGTTGCGCGTATCGATAGTTTGCGGAAAAAGATGTGCTCTGAGGGGGCGTATCACACGGACTTTTAGTATCCAGTGGCCGTCATACTAAAAACGGTGTGTCTTTCAAGCGATCTTTATTCTTCACAATGCCGAAGACAATCGTGTGCGATGGTCGGTCAATTCCAGAGAGTGTGTCCACGGACCTTCTACAAGAGTATTGATGAATCGACGGCAAACGCCTGATTTAAAATGTGGCGACGGCCGTACGTGATGCGAAATGCATCGAATAGTGTGCAAAAATACATGTGCGATGCTGCCCGAAGTTTGTTGGAGTGTATTTTTTATAAAGCACTCTGGCTTCTTGCGATAGAAGGGCTTGTGTAGTATCGAGATAAAGAAGGACAGAATGCCTTCGTCACCAGGATTTTTGAGCGCAGTAGGTATGCAATGAAATTTAGATCGAGGCCGGTGGTCTGTTGGTAGGAGAAAAGTAGACTTTGACCTGTGTCTACCACATGACTAACATCTGAGTTTGGATGGCTGTGCCGCTGTAGCCGGCTCGATAGGGATACAATGAATTATCAGCCGGACTTCTGTTGTAGTAGAGTGCCTCAAATGTGAATTTGGCCTGCCGATTGTTTTTTGGATAGAAATTGAAACCTCCGCCGTATTCTTGACCCGTGCCGCTTCTGCCAGTAACAGCACTTGAACGACCGTAGACACCAAGTCTCTGAGGGATAAGGCAAAACGACATGGTTCCTGCTCCGCCCTGTTGAAATATACTTTGCGTCCTGAGGTTTGCCTCACCTCCTCCAACCGTATTAATCGCATAAAAGTCGTTGAGAAAACGCCAGTAATACTCGAAATTTAAAGCCACCCCATTGTACTTCCAGCCAGCATCAACCGTAGCGAGTTGCGCCCGAAACTGCTTAAGCAATGTTCCCGGCTGGAGTGCACCAGGGAGGGCTATTGGTGTGCCGTTCGTAAGGCGCACAATGGTGTCTTCCGGGTTGTTGCCTTGAGCACCTGGTTCGCTTGTTGGAGAAAGGGCCTGAAGCCCACTGCAGCCAATTCTGATGACAGGGTCTGCATGTATTTCCATATCAGAATAGAATAATCCATAGCTGCCGAGTGGCTGCCAGTCGATAATGCCAGCCCACGCCATAGCTGTTCCAGGTCGATTTACCCCGGCACGAGATCCATCAATTCCATTCCATACACCGCCTCTGAAGTTGAGCTCACCATCCAGAAGATTTCCTTTGAACTCGACTCCAGGTGAGTAGGAAGGACGAAAGAAAGTGTTGGCCATGCTTCGGTCTATGCCTAGAACCCAACGACTCGAGGTTCCCCACTCTCGTGTACCAGCGACGAATGAAACGCCACCAAGCAGCATGAGTTGATCATTGAACTTCCACGCGATGTGTCCCAGTGGAGCAATGGCTGAATTTTGGCCGTTGTCTGTGGTCCCAAAGAGCGTGAGTGAGTACAGCAATCGTCTATCTGTGACATAACCTTCCGTCGTGAGAAAAAATCTGTTGATTTCAAAAGTGTTAATGTTGTTTACCGGGTTTGTTCGATTTGCTTGAGTTGGTGGGCTGGTGCCATCGAGAGGAGTTGATGAAGTCCAGGTTTCCACAGAGCGAGCAAATTCAAACCAGCGAACTTGAACAAATCCATTTAAATAGAATGCGAATGGAAATGACTGCCGGTTGCGTGCTGCGTAGACTTCAAGGCCTTTTAGGTTCGCAAGTGATGTTGCTGGGATATATCGAGGCCGTGGAATACCAGCGAGTCGGGAAGCAATTATGATCTCAGCTTCTTCACGAATAATTGCAGCAAGTTCTGGGTCGTGCTGAATAGTATCGCGAAGGTCTTTTTTATCATCAGGAAAATGTGGTTGAGGAGGGAGGACAAACTCGGGATCAATCGTAACTTGGTAGGTGGCGGCGGGAGCCATTGCTGCCGTGGGCTGTTCCAACGATATATAGAAATACAGCAATAGCAGAGGTAGCGTCAGTGCACGCAGGTATCGTAAACGCGAGTGCACTGGGCAGACGGTCGCTCTCCGAACAGATTTTCGGTTTTCAGAATGACGCATGAACTTGAAAAATGAGGAGGGAGTATATATTCCCTTGTGCTTCTGTATGGGAGATCGACACAAAATGTACTGATTCTGAGGGTTTTCCGGATTATTGAGTCAGGGAGGGGGGCTGGGTGAAATGCGTTGATTATATCTGCGTTCTTACCCTCAGAAAGCGTTTCCACGCTGGCTGTTGCGGATGGTTTAAAGACGACTCCCTGAACCAGTTTCCCAAACCCTACGTAAAGTGTCAGGGGAGGGAGCATGAGTTCTGTTCGTGAAAAGCGAAAAAATCGATTGGGATTTTCTGTGGTTGAACTTTTGATCACCACTGCTGTTATTGCAATTCTTGTGGGGCTTATGCTGCCGACTGTTCAACGCATACGCGAAGCGGGAAGGCGTCTTTCGTGCCAGAATAATCTGAAGCAGATTGGTATAGCGACTGCTCAATTTGCTTCAGCACATCGGGAGCGACTGCCACCTGGTCGTATACAGAGGAAAAATTTTAAAACCATTTCATGGAGCAGTTTTTTTCTTGAGTTTATGGATCATGTTGATCGCCAGGCCACATGGGCACCAGTTCGAGATCCGGATCTTGTAACAGATGACTATCGTTTGTTTTTGAATGCAGATTTTCGTTCTCCTGTGAATCAGAAGGCCACGACAACAAAGATAAGTCAATATCTTTGTCCGAGTGTTTCTCGAGAAGAGTCATCTCGTCGTAACGATGTAATCACTGAGTTAGGGGAGTTTTACAGAATGGCATGTATTGACTACTCAGGAAACGCGGGCGTGAACCCAAACGAAACGAACTACCGCGATCACCGAGGACATTCGTATCCTGCTAACACGGGGGTGTTGTTACTTCGTGAGGTTGGTAGTGTGAATGAGGGCGTTCCCTATCAGTCAATCACGGATGGTCTTTCCCAGACAGTTCTTGTTTTTGAATGGTCCGGCGTGGGTTTAGGTGGTGGACGGGCCAGAGGTGTTTGGGCATCAGGGCTTAATTGTAATTATGTTGGTCATGCACATCGCAATGTTTCACTGATCAATCCACTGCCGACAAAAGTCTGGGATGCGGGGCCTAATGTGCCTATGTTTTCAGACCATCCTGGTGGAATAAACGTTTTATTGTGTGATGGTTCTGTACGTTATTTAAATGCCAGCATAGAAAACCATGTGGTCTTGGCATTGTTGACGCGTGCATCGGGGGAAGTGGTGCAAGGTGGCTTGTGATGAAGTAACAAGTGTGATGCTATTCTGATTCGGAAGGTTTCTCTTTTTTCTTTAGACACGCACCACCAAATTGCGCGAGATATGCTGCGGCAAATGAAGCTAAGGCGTGCATGCCCGCAAGTAGTTGTCATCTCGGTGGAGCAGTCATGGGTCATGGTGATGGCTCAGTGAAATTTTATAACGATAATATCGATGCCGGCAATCCAACACTGAAGTCAACGGGTAGTGTTAGCTGCAGTGGTCCGAGCAAGCGAGGTGTCTTGGGAGCATGTGGTTCGATCAATAGCGGTGTATTCAATTCATTAAATTGAATACAAGACTTTGTGGGAACACTCTTCTCACCAAAGGGTGTTTCGCTGCGTAGAAATCAGGGTTGTTCCCGCTTCTTTTCAGAGTCAATGGTTGCCGCAAGACAGGAAGCAGTTGGAGGGCCGAAGGCCACAATTTATCCACATGCAAGTCACGATTGCTGGATTGAAACGCACGGAAACCTAGAAGAACTCTATGCGTAGATGTTGAAAAAAAGACGCAGAAAAAAGTCTGAGAAATGATACTAGGAGTTGAGGCCAAAAGTCACTCAGTCCGCGAAAGCACTGAGCTCATGACATTCTAGAAAACCAAAGAATGGCTGCCTTTTTTGACACGTTCAAAAGGTGAAGAAGAGTCATCCGGTGGATCGAATATCCACCTTTCTGATCACCATCAAGAATCCCGCAATTAATTAGCGGGACATAAATTCAACAACTTTGTTGATGTTCACTGGCAGGCTGACATCTGACTTGTCGGGTCGTCTATCAACTGTAAATCTCAGCCGCTCGTTGTCCGAACTGATCCAATCACAAGGTTCACCAGTTTGCGTTGCAATGGCCTGTTGGTACAAATCCACAAGCTTCCCTTTCCTTCTGACATCAACAATGTCTCCAGGCTTGACCTGAAAAGAAGGCTTGTCGACAGGAACACCATTCACAGTGAAATGACCGTGGACAATACCTTGGCGAGCTTGGGGCCGGGTCTTTGTAAAGCCACTTCTGCGAACAACATTGTCGAGTCGCAGTTCACACTCAATAAGAAAGATATCACCGGTGTTACCAGTTTTTCGTGCTGCTTTGGCAAAAAACCTTCTGAGTTGTTTTTCACCAAAACCGTAATAGTACTTAATCTTTTGTTTTTCAATCAGGCCTTCACCGTAGGTAGAAGGCTTGTTGCGTCTTTTTGACCGAACACCAGGTGGATCGGAACGTCGTTCCGATGCTCGTATTGCTCCAGCACTTTCAAAGATCATAGATCCAAGACGACGATTGATGCGAGCTTTTGCCCCGGTGTAATGACCCATCTGTTTTACTTGCCCTTGAATGACTTAAAATGAACATGCTGTTCGGTACACCCACGGCTGGTTGGATGCACGATTTCAAAATTTACGGGGATGTTCCGAAAGACTCGAATACAACCACCTTGCTCCTGAACGCAGGAAACTAAAGTGTACCGCGGTTTCTAAAATATGCGAGTCGGGTGCTCAAAATCAGGCCAAAAGAGCTTAGCTCCTCCGGAAATGACCCGCAGTGGGCAAGGCTGCAGGAGGCTTATAAAAGTTACCTAGTTTGGCCGCTTTTACCGCCTAGCTCACGATTCGTTCGTGGCAGTGAATCACGGGCACATAAAAACACTTGCGCTTTACAATTTGGGTCAGCAGGAGGAGGCATTTGTCACATTCGAAAATTCGAGGAATTTCAGGTAAACGTGATGAGAGGACACTCTCCGTGGAAGAAGGGACGAATATTCGTGTATTCGGCAATCTCGACTAGCATCGTTGCAATCGGCGCTGTGATTCAAAGTCTTGGTGGTATAG
>Ga0315320_10001000_pt1 | contig 23351 bp, 19 predicted proteins | sample M140m21515metaG_FD_203458 | JGI IMG/M metagenome (GOLD analysis project Ga0315320, IMG submission 203458) | Ammonia-oxidizing marine archaeal communities from Monterey Bay, California, United States - M1 40m 21515 | ecosystem: Environmental > Aquatic > Marine > Coastal | place: USA: California... | reverse complement strand
TGGAATCCAGATCACTGAGCATCTGCAGCAGTTTGATTCTATACACAGAAAGTGGCTGAAGAACGCTCAAGGTAACTGGTGCTTCATTAACCCTCAGGGGCAACTTTTCCAGAATGGAAAACCATACCATGTCGGAGTTGAGTTCTGGACTAACCCGGCCGGGCTCATCGGCCCTAATATGCTCATTCTCAATAATGTGAGTGCCGCTGAAGCTGGTAGTTATGTGTGCGTTGTCTCCAATCAGTTTGGCAGCCTCACCAGCCAAACCGCCGTCGTAAATGTTCATGCACCACCGGTAATCACTGCTCAGCCGGTTAGTGTACTCATTGATCTCAACTCGACAGCTACATTTACCGTTCAAACAGGAGGAGTTGGATTGAGCTATCAATGGTTCAAGGATGGTTTGGCGATCTCCAATGAAACGAATTCTACCCTGACCATTCATAATGCTAATACCAGCAATATGGGTGAGTATCGGTGCCGCGTAAGTAATAATTACGGTGCAATTACTTCGGAAAAAGCCACTCTAGCCCTGCGTATTCCTCCCGTATTCACCGGGCAACCCGTGGATGTTAACGGAACCAATGGGCAGGATAAATGGCTCAGAGTAAAGGTCTCTAGCCCGCTGGCTGTAACTTATCAGTGGCAAAAAGATAGTGCTAATCTACCCGCGAGCAGTTCAGTAACCCTTGCCGTGTATGTTTCTGCTCATGATTCTGCCAAACGTAAATGGTTGAGGGATGATTTAGGCCGATGGGGTTTCATCACTCCTGAAGGTGTTTGTAGGATGGGCGGAAAAACCATCCACCTGGGAACCGATGCGTGGAATAATCCAGCAAACTGGTTGGGTTGGAACTATCTGCCACTTAACTCGATGAACTCTAGTCACGCTGGAAACTACAAATGCGTGGCCACCAGCTCATTCGGCTCGGCAACTAGTGATGAAATAACGGTTAATGTTACCTCCCCACCCCATATCACCAAGCAGCCTGAGGATATTTCGGTGGTTAAAGGAAACAGCGCGACCTTCACACTTGAAGCGTCCGGAACCGGCATGACATTCCAGTGGCGCAAAGATGGGGCTCTGATTTCCGGAGCCACAACAAGCAGCTACACCATCACCGATTCAAATAGCTCGGACGCTGGGACCTACACTTGCACGATCACCAACACGCACGGATCCACTGTTAGCCGAACCGCTACTCTGGTGGTGATTGCCCCACCGACATTCGTGCAGCACCCCGTGGATACCAATGGAACGGCCAACCAACCCGTTACCCTATTTTCTAGAGCCACCGGATCAGGAACAGTAAATTACTCGTGGGAATACTCCTCTAACGATGGGAATTACACCGCGGTTGCTATTGGTGAGACCTTTGTAATTCAGCAACTGGCTCCTCAGTACAACACAACGCACCGCAAGTGGTTTAAAGACAACTTAGGGGGATGGGGCTATATCACCCCGCAAGGAAATCTGTATCGTCGAGGCAGGCTATCATCGATTGGAGTCCAATTTTGGAATACCCCAGAACAATTGACCAATTTGGCAGTGCTGACGCTCCCTGCCCCGACATCAGCCAATACCGGATATTACCGTGCTAAAGCCAGTAACGAATCTGGGACAACGGCAAGCGGCTCGAAACTTCTAACAATTCAATAATTGCAGCCCGCAAAATTTAGGGCCGCAAGCTTTTCAGGCTTTATTTAGCTAACACCATCCATAGGGTCACTATGGCAATGACCAAAAGGGCGCCCAGCAGTAGCATCACAATATAGAATTCGTTTGAAAAACGACCTCGTGATGCACGTTGTCCAGTATGAGCAGGAGTAGAGCGCGTGGCAGTAGGAGGTGGGGTTAGGAATAATGGTTGAGTGACAACCTCCGGGGCAATGACCTGAGCTAAGGCACGCACTGAAACAGGACGTATGGCAGGATCCTTGTTCAGACATTTCATAATCATTTCCTGAACTGGCACTGGTGCATCACAAGGAAGTTGCTTTTCTTTTAAACGGGCCTCAATGGGTTGAGGAGGCACAGTCTGCAACTGATGCTGAATATCTCCCGCATGGAATGGAGGCACACCACACAGAAGTTCATAAAGAGTAGCCCCCAGGGCATATATATCATCACTCACTTGAGCAGGTTCCCCTTCATGTTGTTGCGGACTCATAAAGGTAACTGTGCCGCGCGTATCGCGCATACCCAGCAGTTCGGTATAAGGATCATCAAGAGAAGCTGAAATACCCAAATCGGCCAAACGCACCCGACCGAACTGATCGACCATAATGTTGGCCGGCTTGAGATCGCGATGGATCACGGCCTCGGCGTGTGCATGATCGAGTGCGCTGCAAAGCTGCAGGATTATGGGCCGCAAATCGGCCCATGTGAAAACGGTGGCGGCGCGCTCCAGCCGGAGGGTATGCAGGCTGGCGCCTTCCACAAATTCCATAACTAGAAAGGAATCTTCGCCGGGCGCCTCGTAAAGATCGTACAGTTGCACGATATTCTGATGGGATAAACGGCGGCATTGCACGGCTTCCTGGCGGAGTTCCTGTCGCATGTGCGGATCCCCTGCCAAATGGGGCTGGAGAAACTTAAGCGCTACCGTGCCGCCTAATCGTTCATCGCGCGCCAGCCAGATCAGGCAACTGCCTCCGGCGGCGAGCATCCACAAAAGTGTATAACGACCGCCTCCCAGCAACTGCCCCGGCTGCTGGGCAGCAGGCGCGGGGGAAGATGAAGCCGGCGAACTGGACACGCCGGAATTCTATTTATGGATTGCCTTTTTGCCTATGTTTTTGCGAAGTAAAAGGCACTTCGCCGTATGCAAATCAGCTACCAATATCAGGGCCAATGGCATGTTAAATCTTTGACGCAGTCCGAGGTGGTCGTAGGCCGGCCTAATAACCAGGCCAGCGTGGACATCGACCTGAGCCCAGATACCACCGTGAGCCGGGTCCACGCCAAGCTGTGGCAGGAAAATGAGGCCTGCTGGATCGAGGACCTCGGCAGCCGCTACGGCACCATGGTCAACGGGACGGCCATTACTGGTAGGCATGCATTGTCCGAGGGCGATCAAATCCGTATCGGCGAGACCACCCTGCGGATTGATGCCGGGTGACCGAACCCATAATTTTCAAATTTCCCAGTAAAAGAGTGATTTAGATCTGTTTTTAGCATTATTTTCGCAGTAATTTGTGGGTTATCAATGAATAATCACGTTTTATAGATAGTTGCTCACATTTGGCATGGCTTATGCTGCGTACGATCCCAACGATTGTCGCGCCATGCTGACCATTGAACATACTATACCAGAATCGACCTCTCCCAGCGCCGAGCGCCCTGAAGGAGTTCCACTCCATTTTCCCGGCGGGCTGCTGGGGTTTGAGTCAAATAAACAGTTCGAGTTGATCTCGGACGACGAGCTCAAACCTTTCCAATGGCTCAAGGGCTTGGATGCGGACCAGAGTTTTCTGGTGATTCCGCCAGCCTTTGTCGTGGTCAATTACAGCGTGGAGATCTCCGATGACGATGTTGCCCTGCTCGGCATCCAATCCCCGGAAGACGCCCAGGTGATCTGCATCGCCACCTATCATCCCAATGAGACGGTGACCGTCAATTTAAAGGGTCCCATCATTTTTAACCAACAGACGGGGAAAGCTCGCCAAATCGTGCCGCTCAATGCGGCGGAATTGTCGCTCTCTCATCCCATGGGGAACTAACCCGCGGAACAAACTGGAAGAAGAAAAGTAACCCTATGTTGGTCCTGTCCCGAAAACCGAAAGAAAGCATCGTCATCAACGGCAATGTGACCGTGAGCGTGCTGCGGGTGGACAATGAAAATGTCCGCATTGGCATCGAAGCGCCGATCGAAGTGCCCGTGATGCGCCAAGAAATTTACAACGAAATCAGCCAAAATAACCAAGCAGCCGCTGGATCGGCTAAGGCTAAGATAAAAATCAAGCAACTGGCAAAAAATTAACTAAATCAAAACGGATTTTAACCCACTACTAACAACACTAAACGAAGGAACGAACAATGGTTATCAACACCAACATGGAGGCACTCCAGACGGCTAATAACTTAAATGCTAGCCAAACGGAGTTGTCCAAATCCCTGAGCCGATTAAGTTCCGGTTCTCGAATCATTAAACCATCTGATGATGCTGCCGGACTGGCGGTGACTTCACGTTTGCGTGCCCAGATTAAACGTTTGGACTCCGCACTCAGTAACGTGGTGAACGCTGTATCCTTTACCCAAACACAGGACGGCTTCATGAAAACGATGGATAAAGCTCTACGCCGTATGGGCGAGCTAGCCATGCTCGCGAAGGATGGCACCAAGTCCCAATCTGATTTAAATCTTTATCAAAAAGAATTTCAGCAGCTACAGGATTACGTGGATAATACACGAACCAAAGATTACAACGCTGTATCCATGTTCGGCTCGGCCACCCTTAATGTGACTGTCGATTCTGAAGGCAACACGTTTGCGATGCCACCAATCGACTTGGGGGCAGGAACCACTGTTGGAGCTTATAGTGCAGCGGTCACCAGTGCCGTCCAACTTACCACTTCCTCATATGCGGCCGAAGCACTGACTAAAGTGAAAGAAGCGATTAGCCAAATCGCGATTGACCGCGCCCAGTTGGGTGCTGTGCAGTCTCGCTTGAACTTCACGAACGATCAGTTGAATATCACCAAAGAGAATCTGCAGTCAGCCATCAGTCGCGTGGCGGACGTTGATATTGCCACCGAAGCAACGAACTACGCTCGCTACCAGATTCTGGTACAATCTGGCACGCAGATGCTTACGCAGGCCAATAATCTGCCTAATGCAGCATTACAGTTACTGCGACAATAAGTGATTCAAGACGGTATTCTCTTACCTGGTAAATGGATTAAGCCAAATCGGGAAGCCAGTTGTTAATTGTGTTGGGTTAAGTGCCGGTCGGCAGGTTTTCACAAACCTCCGGCCGGCTCTCTTTTACATCCTCCCTGCTAAACCCACTCCCACATCATCGGAGGGAGTATAGAGGCGGGGCCCAATGTCGTCTTAGCCACAGCCTGGGAAGGATATCACAAAATGGATATCAAACGGACGACCTAGCTGAAGGCGACTCAGGCGCACGCGCCCAAGCCCTCTCTCCGCAAGGTTGCTTGGTGCAGAACTTCCTTTTTACCCAGAGAAATTGGGCCCTGCACGAGCTAAACGCTCCCAGACCAGCCGCCACTGCCTAACTGTAAAACTGAAAATAAATCATTAAAAATATCGATTTCTTAAAAACAAACCACCGATTCATCATTTTTAACTATTTTTTAAGTTTTTTACTGAAAATAAAACTTGGCCCGCTATTTGCTGCTCTGGGGACATCAAGTTGTGCTTAGAAATGAAGGAACGAATATGAGCCAGGATAACGCTACCCCCAATCCGCTCGATGCCCTGCTACAGCAGGCCGATGCTTGCTACTCCCAAGACGACCACGTTGGCGCAATCGCCCCGTTAAGCGAAGCCCTCCAACTCACCAATCGTCACCCAATGATTATGCGTGCCTTGGGTACGCAATTATTTTTGGCCGGCCGCTATACTTGGTCGCGCCTGCTTTTCGAAGAACTCACCAATGCACAACCCGAAAATGTGGAGGACCACATTCACCACGCTATTGCCTCCTATCACGATGGAGATGCCGATACCTGTGCGGCGGCTCTGCAACAGGCTTTAGCCTTGGATCCCGTCCATGCCGATGCACTTCGTCTAACCGCGGATCTGGATGTCGCCGAAGGTCGTTATGAGGCAGCCAGCCAGAAATACGAACAGATCGCTGAAAGGCACGGCATCTCTGTGCAATCCCTGCACGGTTTGGCTTATTGCCAATTCAAAACCGGCCACCTAGCGCGCTCGGAAAACACCTATGAACAGCTACTGGAGTTCAATGCAGAAGATGATTTGGCCCAAGACAATCTGAAAGCCGTCCGAACCGCCTTTGCTCAACAGGGAAATAACACGGTAACTGAAGAGAACGAGTCCAGTGAAACATCGACTACCCCCGCCCCGGCAGCAGAGTCGGCATTGGAACAGGCGGATTTCTTTTTGCAGGCAGGAAACTCCACGGCTGCTCTTGAGGAATTGAAACAAGCGGTGCTGGCCGATCCTCAGGATGCCGCGTTGGTCGAAGGCTACGGAGCTCTTTTGTTTAATCTACAGGATTTTGAGGAAGCCCGGAATCAATTTCGGCATTTGATCGAGCTCGCCCCTTCGGATGCCAACGCTTACACGCGGTTGGCGATGACCTGTTATGAACTGGATCGTTTGGAGGAATTCGAAAGCGCTCTAGGTCTGGCCATGGAAATTGAACCGGAGAATCCCGGACTGCTCCATTTCCTCGGCAAGGTGAATTTGGAAGCGGACCGTTTTCTTGATGCTGGCCGGCTTTTTTCCAAGCTGGTTGAATTGGAACCGGACAACCCTAAAAATCTACTGGCCCTCGGTAAATGCCTGACCACGGGTGGCGAGCAGAATGCGGCGGTGGAAACTTTCCAACGCGTGTTAATGCTCGATCCGGAAAACGAAATGGCGATCTCCAATCTGGAAGCCTTGGGGATTACCGAATGGGTCGAGCCCTCAGAGCCAGCGGAACCCATTGCAGTGGAAGAGGCCGTTCTGACGGTGCAGGATATTCTCAAATCCATCGAGCATTGCCTCCAAACTGATGATCTACCCGGTGCCGTAGAGCAATTGACCCAAGGGTTGGTTCATCATCCGGATGACTTGGAACTGTTGAATGCCTTGGGCAATTTTCATTATCAAACCGGTCGGTCCGAAGCTGCCTTGGCAGCCTTTCAGCGCAAGGTGGAGTTGCAGCCGGAGAATCCAGAAAACCATTTGCAAGTCGCGGGCGCGGCGTTTGTGGTTGAGAATTTCGAACTATTCGAAACCCATTTGGAATTCGTGTTGAAAGCCCAGCCGGATAATCCTCAGGCACTCAAGCTGTTAGCCTCAGCCAATTTCAAATCGGAAAACTACGCGGAGGCGGCCAAACTTTATGTGCAACTAGCCGAGCTTTTGCCTGAAGATATTGAGGTAATTCTCGCCTTGGGTGTCAGCTTTCATCACGAACAGGATTCGGAGACAGCCCGGGCCTGTTTCAAGCGCGCACTCGAGCTCGATCCCTATAACGACATCGCCGCTGAAAACCTCAAGGCACTCCCGTCAGAAACTCCGACCGAAGAAACAACGGAGACCATCGAGCCCGAATCCCAAAGTGAAGTTGTCGCTAGGCCGGATCTCGAGATCCCCGGGGCAGCCTCCGTGGGCAATCTCGCTCAAGCCCAGATACTCCTAGGCCAAGGCCGTCGTTTGGAGGCCTGGACCGCCACCACGGAGGCGATCGAATTACGCACTTTTCATCCGGAAGCTTATCTGCATTTAGCGGAGATCGCCTTGGATGCCGAAGATGAACAACAGGCCTTGACTTGTCTAGAACGGCTAGTCAATCTGACTCCTCAATGGGAGGTAGCCCAACAAGCCTTGCAGTCGCTGCAGCAAAAAACCGACCTCACCACTTCCTCCCTCGATTGGCCGGCTCTTCCAAAGCTTTCCGAGAAACCCCGTCTGAGCGTCAGTATGATCGTGAAAAACGAGGAGAAATTCCTCGATCAATGCCTGGCCGCCCTTGATGGCGTGGCGCATCAGATTGTGGTGGTGGACACCGGCTCCACCGATCGCACGGTGCAAATCGCCAAGGCACACGGGGCTGAAGTGCATCATTTCGATTGGTGCGATGATTTCTCCGCCGCCCGCAATTTCGCGCTCGAGCATGCTCGAGGCGATTGGGTGCTGGTGTTGGATGCGGACGAGGTGCTTACTGCTGAAGGCCTGAACGGACTCCGGCAGGATATGGCCACGCCCAACCTCATGGGCTGCCGTATTCGGTGCGTGCATCTCGAGCCGAGCCCCGATGGCGGCTATCAGCCCATGGCCGATGCGTGGCATTACATTCCCCGTCTTGTGCGCAACGCACCGGGCCTCCATTTTGTGGGCATCATTCACGAACAAATTTTCTCCGCGACCGAGGTACGGGCGAAGGATTGGCAGATGGAAACGGGCTTCGGCAAAACGGCACTGGATCACTACGGATATGCCCAGGAAATCAAGACCAGCCGCAATAAGATTGAGCGGAATATCACGCTGTTGGAACGCGCCCTCAAAGATTCGCCTCAGGAACCCACGTTGCTCATGAGCTACGCTCTGGATCTCTACAATCGTGGTGATTCAGAAAAAGCTTTGGAGATCAACCGGCAGGCGTTCCAAATCGTCTCTGAATATCCCCCCGATGGCATTTCGCCGGAGGTGCGGGAGCGTTTGCTCAGCGTCTTTTCCAATCTGCTGTTGCAATCTGAAATGCACGAGGAACTCATCGAGGTTTCCGAAAGTCCGTTGGCCAAGGATTGCGGCCCCACCAGTTCCATCTTGTTCATGTATGCTCTGGGACTCTTCAAGAGTGGTCGAGTGGAGGACGCTGTGGATCCCCTGCGCGAATGCATTGCCAAGCTGGACGAGCAAACTTATTGCGCGCCGTTTCCGGGCTCCACAGGTGCGGCCCCGCACCATTTGCTGGCGGATTGTTTGGCCAAACAAAACCAACCGGGCGAGGCACTGGAACAATACCGGGTCGCATTGGATTTGAAACCGAACCATGCGGGCATCAGGCACGATTTTGCCCGACTGCTCACCCAGGAGGATCGGCCAGAGGCTGCCATTGCATTGCTGCACGAAGCAATTCAATTGGGAGCAATGAACATAACGCTTTGGTCGTTAGGTAGCCAGATTGTCAACGGGCACCTAACCGATACGGACATCGCATTACGCTGGACCGATTGCGCCATTCAGGAGGACCTCACGCATCCAGAGATTCGAAAGCAACGCGGGATTGCCCTGCTCTCAGCCGGGCAATTCACTGAAGCGCTGCCGTATTTCACGGACGCCACGCAACCGCATCACCCGTTGAATGAAGCGGGGCAAATCATGTGCAACGTGCTGACCGGCAAACCGGAAACGCTTTCCGACCCAACCAATGAAGAGACCGTGAGCACCGCATTTGTTAACTGGTATCGCCGGCTGCTTGAGCGTGGCCAGGAACAGGCGGCGCGTGAGGTGCAAAACCGGCTGGATAAACTGGCGAACACTCTGCCCACCGCCGTTTCCATCCTGCGCGAGGCCTTTGCCGAAGCGGATTAAGCGCCAGCAGTTACTTGGAAATAAATTTACTCGTGCCGCTCCCCGAGTTGCGGTTGGAGCCGTCTATGACGGTAAAGGTCCAGCTCCTTTCGCCGCGTTGTTTGACAAACTCCCGAATCTCAATGGCGCCCGGCGGCTGAACCGATTGCCAGTGGATGGATTTGGCCTGGGGATTCCATTGGCCCACGAAATGGTGCACAGGACCATCTTCAAAGAAGTACGCATAACGGTAATGCTTCTCCACCGCATCCCAGGTTTTTACCCATAAAAAATATTCCGGCCTGTTTTCGGTGTAGACCACGCCTTCGTTGATGATACACCGGCCACTGCGTGTCCAGCGCATGCGGCTTTGGCCTTTGAGTTTCACATCCCCGCTGGCGTGCTTGATGGTTTGCAACTCCTCCCACACCCCGGCCTGGCCGAGGCGCGCCATCTCCGGCACGGGCGGAAAGGCTCGCGGCGGCTGATCTATGGTTTCCCCAAGAAAATTCGCCGTGCTACGACCGTTGCTGATGGCTTGTCCTTTTTCGGTAATGTTGTAGGTAAAAATTTTCTCAGTGAGCTTGGGAAAAGTCTCGGTCATGGTGAACTCCAAGCCCGGGATATCGCTCGGGAAAATTAGGCCCCAGTCCAGCCGGCCCTGATTGGCACGCCAATTTCCCGCAAAGCCCTGCACGAGCCCATCATCCTGAAACCACACGCTCTGGTATTGGTTGGTGGGGGCCAGTTCGTTAAAGTGTTTTACCACCAGATTATGCTTCATGTTTTCGCCAGCGCGCACTTCGGATTCGATCAGCAAGTGATGTCCCTTGAGGCCCCAAGTCGCATGACTCACCGCCGTGGTGAGGTTGGTTTTACCATCGGGCGTAATCACCTTATTGACCTGCTCCCAAAAACCGGGGGTTTCAAAGACATTCAATTCCGGTCGAGCGCTGGCGTTGGCGTTGAAATTCTCCCGAGGCTGACTGGTTTCGGTTTTATCCTTACCACAGCCGGCCAGCACCAAAAGCACCAGCAGTTTGATCCCTTTTTTCACAGGGCCCAGTATAGCTCCTCGGTAAAAATGACGCGATTTTTTCAAAAATTATCTCGCGCAAGTTATTCACAGCCGTAAAATCGACCCATGCAAAACTCCGTACGACCATGGGGCTGGCTTGTCGCCGTGCTTCTCACTTTAAACATTTTCCTAGGCTCGGCCAGTGCCCAGGGAAAACTACCGAGTAACACGCGCCATCTACCAAAGGACGCCACCGCAATTATATCCGTCCGCATCGGCGATTTGCTGAAAAAAGGCGGTTATGAGGAATTCCTTCAGTCTGATCTCGTTAAAATGGCGAAAGCCGAGATGGTAGACAATGAACTCGCTCTTAAAATCCTTGATGATCCCGAAGCCAGCGGAATTGATCTTGGCGAGCCTATACATATCTTCATCAAACTTGGTGCTCCAGCCGAGGAATTTGGTGAGCCTACTGTAACCGGAGGCTTAATCACTTCTCTCAAGGATGCCAAAGCCTTGGACAAGGCAATTGATCTCATCACGGCTAAAGCAGGCTTACCGCTTATTAAGACAGCACAAGAAGGCTACACCCAACTCAGTATGCCCGGCGCTCCCGCAACCATCGGTTGGACTTCCAAGGCAATGGTGGCCGTGGGCAGCAGCGATCCCAAACAAATGCAGAAAATTGCCAACCTTCTGGAGAAGACGATCAATCGTAAGGCAAAGATCAAAGATGAACGTCTTGTATCTCTACTCAGCACCAAGGCCGATATGTCTGCATGGATTGAATATGATCAGATTGTGGGTCTGATGTCCTCTATAACTGGAGCTGAAGAAGCGTTTGGATTTGGGCTTACTGAGAAGCTTAGTAAGAATGCTGCCTACGCTCTGACCATGAATTTTGAAGCGGGCCGTATGGATATGGCTGCTGTTGAATACAATGAAACAGAGCTGATTGAGGGAGATTTGAGTAGAGGAGGCTTGGACAAGGCACTGGTAGACCTCATCCCGAATAATTCAATTATGGCTATGGGTTTCGCCATGAATATGAAACCAATGCGGGAAATGATGAATAAGCATGTACTTCCTGAACTGTTAGCACAAGAAGGTGTCGAGGAGATGGTCGCTCAGGCTGAGGCAATGATTGGTCTCACCTTGGAGGGGCTAATGGAAATACCAAAGGGAGATTTCTTAGCCGTTTGGGATGGTCTAAAAATGGAAGAGGGCGATTTTGGCCCGCAACCTTCACCACAGTTGATGCTGGGCATGACCGTTGAGAACCGCAAGAACCTCAACAAAATCATGAACAATCCACAGGTTCAGGGACTCCTCCCAATGCTTGCGACGGTCGGAATGCAAATTGCGCAAACAGAGGAAGGCATCTTCCTGTGTAGCCGTAACCATGCAAATGCTATTAATAATGGTAAAAACGAAAACCCGATCAAAGGAGATCATCGCGACTTAATCAGTAAAAACGATTTGGGAGGCTTCTTCCGCTTTGCTCCCTTGGTAAAAGTCATTCGTGGCATGGTTCCTCCTGACGCAGCTGAGGTCCAAACGGCCTTGGGCGAGTTGAACCGTCTGGACGAAATCACCATGAGTGGATCGATGTTAAAAGATGGAAAACAATCATCCTCGGTCTCCCTCACATTCAAGGATAAGAAAACCAATGCCCTTAAGCAACTTATCCAAACAGGCGAACGTATCTATAAACTCGCTCAAATGGCCGAAGCCGGCCGACCGGATTTTGAGCTGGAGGCCGAAGAAGAGCTTAATGCCGCTTTGGAGCTGGAATAGTCTCGATTTTAAGGTTATTACTAACATTACCGACCGTTTTAACGGTCGGTAATTTTTTTGAAAAAAACTAAAGTTCCCCTTCATATTGCCGAAGCATCCTTTGGACAGCGGAGAATAGCCAATCATGCAAGACGGCATAGGCAATTACAGCAACGCCTCAACAGAAATCGAGGCACTGCAGCAACAAGGCCTGCACTTCCAAAAAAAGGGAGCGCACGGCTCGGCCGTTGCCGTCTATCAGCGCCTGTTGGCCCTCGGGCAGGATGGCCCGGCCATCCGCTACAACCTCGGCTCCGCCCTGCTCGAGCTTCAAAATCCAACCGAAGCGCTCGAACAATTCGAGGCCGGAATCCAGCTCTGCCCACAGGAATCCGGCCTGCGCCTCGGGCTTGCCAATGCCCATAAACTCCTCGGAAACCCCACTGCCGCCGAGGCTGCCCTCGAGCAAGAGCTCGACCTCTGTCCCGAATCCATTCCGGCCGCCGTCAATCTTGGCTGGTTATTGGAGGAACAAAACCGCGTGCCTGAAGCCCTCGTCCAGTATCGCAAAGCCATGTATTACCAGCCCGACCATCCCATACTGCGCTGGAACCACGGATTGGCCTGTCTGATGCTCGGCGATTACTCCCGCGGCTGGCGCGATTATGAACACCGCTGGGCCGCCCGGCAAAAAACTAAGCCCACCTACGCTACCCCCGAATGGCGCGGCGAACCCCTGCGCGGTCGGCGCTTATTGGTCCATAGCGAGCAGGGCTTTGGCGATACGCTGATGTTCGTGCGCTTCGCCCAAATGCTGGGCCGCACCGAGGAAGTGCATCTCCAGTGCCAGCCGCAGCTCAAACGACTGCTCTCCCAACAGCTAGGGCTGGCAAGTGTGGTGAGCACCAGCGAACCCGCCACCGCTCACGATGTGCATGCGCCGCTCATGAGCCTGCCACACCTCATGGGTTTGGATCAGGAATCCGAACTGGGGAACCCCGCCTACCTAGAACCCGTGCAACGCTCCCTCCAACCACTGCCCAACGGCCACCGGCCCAGCATGCAACGCGTAGGCTTCGTGTGGGCCAGCGCGCCCAACAGCGAAATTGCGGATAAAAAATCAATCCCGCTCCATCAATTCCGTGGGTTGTTCGATACGCCGCACTGCCAGTTTTACGCCCTACACATGAACGCGAAGCCGAATGAAGTGGCCGAGCTACAGCGGCACCCCAATGTACACGACCTCCGCGAGTCGATTATGGATTTTGAAGACACGGCCGGTTATCTCAGCCAAATGGATCTGGTGATCACTGTGGACACCGCGGTGGCTCACCTCGCCGGCGCCATGGGAAAACCGACTTGGACGTTGCTGCCCAATGCGGCCGATTGGCGATGGCGTATGCATCGCTCCGACAGTCCGTGGTATCCTTCGATGCGGCTATTCCGCCAGCCGAGTGCGGGAGATTGGAATCGTGTGCTTGAGGAAATCAGTCACTGCCTTTTCAACCACGGCGCCCAGCTTTCCACGCGCCACCTCGCCGGCCAATTGCAACCGGCCGCCCTGCATTAGTTAACCCTGCATGGCGGTCGAAACCCACTGATCGAATAGGGTCTCGGGCAATACTGCTTGAAACCCGCCGGGCATGGCTTGGCCGCCGGAACGAAAGGTGACCGGCAATTCCGAGGCCAAGGCCACGTTCCAGAGTTTACTCCAGTCATCCGATTCATCGGTGTGCGTGAAGATCAGGCCTGCCAAGGGCAACGCGCTGAAGACGCGCGCCTGTTCGAGCAAGAGTTCCAAATCATACGCGCTGTTTAACACCAACTGCACTTCCGCCGGGCCAAGGGGTTTCAGGTGGGCGGCCAGTTCTTCTACCCTCGCTTCCGTCGCCGGCACACCGGGCAGATCCACAAACCGCAGGGTATCCTCTGGCACATCCAGCGAATCGGTCCATACCCGTTCCACGGGCACCTGCATCATTTCACCGTGCAGACTTAAAAACTCCGCCGTGTTGGGCTGCGCGCCATCCAAGCGCCACAAACGCGCCGGGCGCTGGCGCAGGAATGTTTCTTGTGTGACCCATTTGCACAACGCCGTGGTCTTGCCGACACCGGGTGCCCCCACCAATACACGGGCCGGCAGGCCGGGTTGTTCGGCGCGTGTGGCAAATCGGTGCCATTGCTCTACCAAAACCTCGCGAGCCAGCTCCATTTCCTCAATCAGGTTTCGCGGGCGTGTTCCGCCCAGATGCTTCTGCAATTGCTCGGTCAACACGTCGACGTGCTGGGGCCGCAATCCCATTTCTAACAATACCTGTACGCAGGCGGGCGCCGCCGGCGCGTCCTGCGTGCCGCCCACGTTTTGCATCATCTGAATGACATTGGGCGGAAGCGTTTGGGAGGGTTCGGCACCCTGCAGGGCGCCTTCGAGCTGTTGCACTTTGGCGGTTAACAGTTGGAGCACATTTTCCTGAGTCGATGGCGGCTCGGGCGCCGTTGCGAGCACCTCCACACGGGATTTTGACCACAACCGCTTGACGCCATCGGCGTGCAAGGGGCGTACATTGAGGATCACCGCATCGGGGCCAACCTGTGTCTGCACCTGTTCCAAGGCTTCCTGGGCGGTATCGGCAATGATCTTGATGGTGTTCATGCGCGGAACAAAAACCGGCGGCACCGCCCGTGCCTATTGAAGGGAGGGCACCGCGCCGGTGGGCACGATTTCGATTTTGGGCGGCAACTCCTCGTAGCTGAGGAACGCCAACTCAGGGAACTTCGCCGCAAAGAACCGGCGTAGTCCAGCACGAATCATGGACGAACACACGACCACCGGCGCCTGCCCCTCGGCGATCATGGGCTGGATGAACTGGTTTAGATGATGGGATAGGTGCTCGGCAATCTTTGGATCGATCAACAGTACGGTCTCCGTCTGCGAAGGACGGATACCTTTCACCAGTTCCTCCTCCAGCCACGGATCGATCGTGATGGCCGCCAGGTTACCTTTTTCGTCCTGATACCCTTTGACAACCTGAGCACCAATCGCTTTGCGCGCCTGTTCGCTGAGCTCGTCGGGATTCTTGGTCGCTGCCGCATAATCGGCCACGCGCTCCAGGATTCCCACGAGGTTGCGTATGGAAACGCCCTCAGCCAGCAGATTTTGCAACACCCGCTGCACCTGCCCCACCGAGAGAAGGTTGGGCACCAGTTCGTTGACCAGCGCAGGGTTTTGATCCTTGAGATTGTCCAGCAACACCTGAACATCCTGACGGCTGAGAATTTGGTAGCAGGTGCGTTTGATCGTCTCGCCAAAATGCGTGACCATCACCGAGGCCGCGTCCACCACCGTGTAACCGGCCAGCTCCGCGTTCTTGCGTTCCACATCGGTGATCCAAGTGGCTGGCAAGCCAAACACCGGCTCGGTTGTTTGCACGCCGGGCAAGACCTCGGTGCTGTTGTTCGTGTTCATCGCCAGCCAATAGCCGGGCATCACTTCGCCCGTGGCAATCAATTGGCCGCGGAAAATAAACCGGTATTCGTTGGGCTGCAGCTCGAGGTTATCGCGCAAGCGCACGGCTGGAATAATAAAACCCATTTCCTGAACAAACGTCCGACGCACGCCGGTCACGCGTTCCAGTAAATCTCCGCCCTTCTTGGGATCCGCCAGAGACAATAGGCCGTAGCCCAGCTCAATTTGCAGGGTATCGAGTTGCAGAAGCTCCTCCATTTTCTCTGGACCACCGGGCCGGCCATCTTCGGGCCCATCGCCATCACCGCCGCCTTCAGGCGCCCCGCCGCTGTCCTGATCCGGCCCCACGGGGCGTTCAACCAGCATCCCACGGGATTCAAAGTGCCGATACATGAACCCAAACAACATGCCCATGCACAGGAATGGAAACCAGGGAAGGATGCTCGTAACCAGCGAGAACAACGCCAGCATCAACATGGAAAAGGACAATACTTTCAGCACTTTCGGCTGCAGAAAAAGTTGCTGCGTGAGCGTGGCGCCAAGACTTGCTTTTTCTGCTGAACGAGTCACCAAAATACCGGCGGCAGTGGAGATCACCAACGCCGGGATTTGTGATACCAGCCCATCACCAATACTCAGGATGGTGTAGGTCTGCAGCGCCTGTGACACCTCCATGTTGCGCTGCAATACACCAATGCCGATGCCACCGACGATATTCACTAGCGTGATAATAATACCGGCAATTGCATCACCGCGCACAAACTTACTGGCACCATCCATGGAGCCGTAGAAATCCGTTTCCTTGGAAAGAGCATCCCGTCGTTTGCGCGCCTGATCCTCCTTGATCAAACCGGCATTCAACTCGGCGTCAATCGCCATCTGTTTGCCGGGCATCGCATCCAACGTAAAACGTGCCGCCACTTCCGCGATCCGGCCGGCGCCCTTGGTGATGACCACAAAATTGATGACCGTGAGAATGATGAAGACCACAAAGCCCACTACATAATTATTCTGCACCACCACTTCACCGAATTTCTGAATGATCTGCCCCGCCTGCGCCTCGCCCAAAATCAATCGGGTGGTGGCAATATTGAGGCCCAATCTGAAGAGCGTGACAATCAGCAGCAGCGTGGGAAAGCTGGTAAACTCTGAAGGGTCACGGATGTAAATGATGACCAGCATCACCAGCAGCCCCGACGAAATGCTCAACGCGAGCATCATGTCCAGCATCCACGGCCGCATCGGCAAAATCATGCACATCAACACGCCAAACACGAAAGCCACGAGACCAATCTCGGACCAACGCGATTCAAGCTGGGGAACGGGCGTATTCATGCGCGCTCACGCCCTCCCTTCGGGTGGGAGCCCAATGACGTTTCCATGACCATGATTTGAAAATCCATACGCATCCTTGCTGGATGCCTAAAACATAGCACTTCCGATGCCAGCGACTGCCCAGAGAAGGCTGTTTTTCCGGATTTTTTTCCTAAAAAGTGCCTCATGACATCACCTGTTGGCCGCGCGTGTAGTACTTGTACCGATGCGTGCGGTAGACGTATGCGAGGATTTCGGCCACCGCCGCATACAAATCCGGAATAATCTCCTGACCGACCTTGCAGTTCTTGAAGAGCAACCGCGCCACCGGCTTGTTCTCCACCATCGGTATCTCGTGCTTGCGCGCAATCTCCCGAATACGCAGGGCGTTGTAACGGGCGCCTTTGGCCACCACCCGCGGCGCGCCCATGGCTTCGCGGTCATACTTCAGAGCAATTGCCAAGTGGGTCGGGTTAGTCACGATCACATCCGCCTGCGGCACCTCGGTGTTCAGGGTTTCCATCAGCATTTGCCGACGGCGGCGACGTTGTTCGCCCTTCACCTGCTGGTTACCATCCACCTGCTTGTGTTCGTCCTTCACCTCCTGCTTGGTCATCTTGCTGTCTTCTTCGTTCTTCCATTGCTGATACGCATAATCGGCTGCCGCAATCACCACCATGCCAGCAATCACCCGCAAGGCCACGTCCTGGGCGGTTTGCCCCATGAACGCCAGTAAATGCATCAAGTCAGTCGATGTATAAAAAATCGGATCATTCAATACCTGTTTCAGCACCGGATACGTAAATCCAAAGATCACCACAAACTTCATCAGGCTCACCACCAACTTGGCGAGGGATTGGCTGCTGAAGATACGCTTGAATCCGCTGAGAGGATTGAGCTTGCTGAACTTTGGCTCAATGGCCTTAGGCGAGGCCCGAAACTGACTTTGCGTTCCGGACCCAATCAAGCCCCCCAACACGCCGGTGGCCATCACCGGCAAGATCAAGGTGCCGGCCGTCAACATGAAATGCTCGAAATGCCCCTGGAACGCCTCGTAATTCATCTGCGTCGTGCCCAGTCGCTGGAAGGTGCCGATCATATATACCCGAAAGGTCTCCACCATTTTGGGCGCCATCACCGTGAGAATCAGCAGCGCGGCCAACAGGAGCACCAACGTTTGCACCTCCTGACTCCGCGCGAATTGGCCGGACTCCATTAGCTCCTGGAGCTTCTTTGGCGTCGGCATTTCCGTCTTTTCCTGGCCTGTCTCGCTCTCTGCCATGCTACGCGCCTCCTCCCAAGAGCTTGGTGACCATCACAAAATCATTCGGTAATTGCTTGAGATAATTGGAAATCTCACGCGCCGACAACGACATCGTGAAGCCGAATAAAAAAACGCCCACCAGAACTCGAACCGAAAAGCTTTCCACAAACACATTCATTGTTGGCACGGCCCGCGCCAGCACCATCATCAGCAGATTGATCACAATCCCCACCGCAATGATCGGCGCCGCGATCCGTACCGCCACCACAAATGTGCGACCGCACAGCATCGTGACATGATCAAACAGCGCATTGCTCAACGTGCCGCCACCTATCGGCAGTGCGCCATAGGATTGCTGAAAGCCCATTAACAACTCGAAATGGATATCCAGTGAAAACAACAACATCACCGTCATCATTTGGAGAATCACCGAGGGCGTCGAAGAAGGGTTGGTTTCGCCCGGGGCAATCAAACTCGAAAGCTGCAAACCCAATTCTGTGCCGATGTAATGACCGGCCAAACCGACGGAAAAAAGCACTAACCGCACCACCCCGCCCAACAGTAATCCATAGCACACCTCCTGCGCCACCAACCCCACCGTGCCAATAATATCTCCGGAAGACACATCCGGCGGCAGCGCCACGCCGGGCATGGTCAGTAACGCCAAAAACCCGGCGACAGCCAACCGCAATCGAATTGGCATGGCGGCCGCCGAAAAGATCGGGAACACCGCCAGCATCGCGCCCGCTCGGACGAACACCAGAAACCAAGTTAGAAACAATACCTCCATGCGGCCTTTCTTATGACTACATCACCATCGAGGGAATTTTCTCAAAGATACCCTTGGTGTAATCCATCAGCGTACGCACCATCCACGGCATGATGAAAAATAGCAGTGCACTCACCGCTAACGCCTTCGGCACGAAGGTAAGGGTTTGCTCCTGCAGCGAGGTTACCGCCTGGAAGAGGCTCACCATCAGGCCCACCGTCATGCCCATGAGCAGCAACGGCGTGGCCAACATCATGATGTGTGCCATCAGACCTTTCATTAATTCGACAACATAATCCGGACTCATCGTTTTACCTTTCTCTCGTCATACTCTGAAACTCATGGCGAGTGACTGAACGACCAGCGTCCAACCGTCCACGAGGACAAAGAGCAAAATCTTCAACGGCATGGAAATCGTAACCGGCGGCAGGAACAACAGTCCCAAGCTCATCAGCACAATCGCCACAACAAAATCGATCAGAATAAATGGGATAAACAACAGGAACCCCATCTGAAATCCCGTGCGCAGTTCGCTTAGGATAAAGCCCGGCACCACCACGCTCATCGGCAGATCCTCCACTTTGGTGGGGCCCATCTTGGCCAGGCCCACAAAAAACTCCACGTCCTTCGGGCGCGCCTGCCGCAGCATAAAATCTTTCGCGTGCCCTTTCGCATTATCCAACGCCTCCGTCCCCGTAATGGCTCCGGCGGAGTAGGGCTTAATGGCATCAGCATCGATGCGCTGATACACCGGCTGCATGATAAAAAATGTCATGAACAACGCGAATCCTACCATGATCTGGTTGGCAGGCACGCCCTGCAATGAGAGCGCGTTGCGCAGAAAGGAAAATACAATGATGATCCTTGTAAAACAGGTCATCAACATCACCAGCGACGGCGCCACCGACAGCAACGTGATAATAAACAGCACACGAATAGCCGTATCGATACGCTGCGGTTCCTCCGGCATGTTCATGCCGATGTTCAGGTTAAAGCCGTTGGTGTTGCCGCCGGCCGCTTGGGCAAAGAGCCCGTTAACCGAGAACAGCAATACCAACATGACAAGCCAACCCCAACGGAAGCGCGGACGATCAACCACCAATTGTTTTGTGTTCGTCGTGGTGTTCATCACTTGCGCTCCAGCAGGGTTTTGAGTTTGCCGGCAAAACTGCCGGGGGAAAATTTCTCCGCCGCCTCGTCCAATTCCTCAGTGGCGTCCTCTTCCAGTTTCTCCAAATCGGTGAGGTAATTTGTGCCGGCGGGCGAATCAGCTATCAGAAAACGTTTGGATCCATACTCCACAACGTGCAATGCGTGGCGCGAACCCAATGAACGGGTTTCAATCACACTCAAGTGCGAAGACTGTACGGGCACCAAGCCAAACAACCGGCTTTTGCGAAACCACCAGGCGCCCCCGAGCAGAACCGCCATTACAATCATCAGCGCACCTACGATTCTGATCATCACCTCGGTCAAGCTCACCGGCTCCGGCTCGATCACTTCGCGATCGCCAGTATCCACTCCGTACATCTTACGGGAGGCCGCCGATTCCATCGGCGTCTTGTTGTCTTCATTCGCTTCGGCTGGGGAATCAGTTTCCGCCGGAGCTACCGGCGCGGCCTCCTCGGCCGCCATTAGGGGATTCGGTCCGGCCCAAAGCCAGACGAACATGAGAATCATCAGCCATCCGTGGCAGTTCGATTGTTCTTTCATAATCAACCCTCTCGGGTGCGCATTCCGTTGCTGTCGGCCCACCGCCTTCCGTGGCGGCAAAACATGCCAACACCCTGAATACAGCACATAACGTGCCACCTCTGGAATGGATGAAAGAATTCGACTGCCTTTTAAAGGCAGCCGATTTTAGCGATTTTTTGGTTAAAATCGCGTTTTATGAAGGTTTGGAGATGATCTCCTTAACTCGAATTCCGAAGTTATCCTCGGCCACCACCACTTCGCCACGGGCCACGAGCTTTTGATTCACGTACACATCCACATTGGCGTTGGCGGGTTTGTCCAGTTGCACCACTGACCCGAGGTTCAGGTTCAGCAGCTCCTGCATGGTCATCTTGCAGTTGCCCAGTTCGGCGGTGAGCTTCACGGGTACGTCGAGGAGGAAATCCAAATTCTGCACCTCGTTGCTGTTATCCGACGCGGCGGTTGCAGGCGGTTCGGCCACGGCGGTCGCTTCGCCGCCCTCGGGATTTGGGGTCGTCTCCTGAATATCTTCTTCTGCCATGGTATGTATCTCCGTTAGGATTTAAAATGTTCGTTAATTTGTACGGCGGCCTTCTGGTCCAGACTGCCCAAGCGCCCGGTGTATTTGGGGTGACCGGCCAGTTGCACTTCCACTTGGCCCAATCGTTTGGGATCCAGCGGAATGATGTCGCCCGGCTTCAGTTTCAGTAAATCGCGAGCCGTAACACTCAGGTCGGTCCACTGCGCGCTCACCGGCACCTTCACGTGATTATAAGCCGGATTCCAGTCCACATGCTCGGTCCAATGCTCTTCTACATCCTCATCCGCTTCAGCGTGAGCAGCGGTTTGTTGGGCGAGGTTGCTCAGGAGCGGGTCCAGCCCCCGCACAGGCAACAGCATTTGAATTTGATCCATGCAATCACCGACATCGGCGTTGATGGAGATGTGGTAAAAAGTTTCGTCATCCCCCGACACTGGAACATGTAACGGATCCTCTTCATGGCCCAACAAGGTCACGCGCAGAGGTTCCTCAAATTTCCAATACTTGGCCCACTCGCGCATCGTGAGCTGGGCTACCTGATCGATCATGGCCGATTCCACCTCGCGAATCACGCGATCGGGGTTCACGGCAAAGCCTTTGCCGCCCAGCATCCGGTCGGCCATGGTAAGGCCTAGATGCTTAGAAATATCAATGGCGCCAATGGCGTCCAGCGGCTGAATCCGAAAGAGAATCAAGTGCCGTTTGGCGGGGTATTCCTTAGCGTATCGCTGGAGATCCACAATTTCCATCGAGGATTGTTCCATGCTAAATTCAGTCCGTAAAAATAGGGATAAACGGGCGGCCAACGAACGAATGAGTACTTCGTTCAACTGTCGGAAACGATGCACTTCGGTGGAGGAGAGCGCCGCCTTTTTGCCGACGGTAAAGGCATGCACCACGCTGGCCGGTAATTTAGTTTGGCTACCATTCGGCCGGTGAATTTGAATGGATTGCTCGGGCGCCCCACTCTCGGCCATCGGCTCGCCTTCGGCCGTGGGATCTTCTGCAAATGCCGTTCGCAACCCGCTCAACGGAACGGTAAGATCCTTAAACAAAGTTGCGTGTTGATGATCCATGGGGCGAGGCATGTGGGTTTATTGCATGATCCACTTGGAAAAAATCAGTTCCTTGATGGGATGCGTATTGCCAAGTTGCTGCTCGTAGGCAAGCTTGAGCTGTTGCTTGAGGCGTTGCTTGGTGGCTGGATTCGAAAGCGACTTCACATCTTCGGCAGTAAGGTAATCCGTCGTCACCGCCTGGAGTTGCTTGGTTTTGCTTTCCACCGCCTTGATAAAGCCAGTGTCCTTCTCGTCCTCACGTAGGAGAAAAATTTCAACGAGCAAATAACGGGTACCGCTGGAGTTCGCGGGATTCACCACAATGCTTTCACCTTCAGGCACGATGGACACCGGTTTCGTGGGATCATCGGCCTCGGCGGTGGGATCAGCGGTTTCCTCGCCGTCCTCTTTCTTCTCATCGCCGTCCCCTTTCTTCTCATCGCCGTCCCCTTTCTTCTCTTCACCGTCTTTCTGAACTTGGCCATGGCTACCATTGGTGTCGGAGGCGGCTGCGATTGCCTTGGAAATTTGCTTGGGCAGGATCACGGCCACCATAACCCCAACACCGGCCACGGTAATGACGGCGGAGAGGAGCATGGGCACGAGCACGCTTGGGGCCTTGGGCTCCTGAATGGGAGCCTCCTCTACAGCCTCGGCGCCGGCCTCCACGGCCTCGGTTGCCTCGGCGTTTTGTTCCTGATTTTGTGCTTCTTCGTCAGCCATTTTAGGATTCCTCTTAGTTGTTAAATTATCGGTTTTAACGCTTGAGCGCCATCATTTCCTTTAAGATTTCATCAGCCGTGGAGATCACGCGGGCATTGGCCTGAAAGGCGCGCTGCGTGGTAATCATCCGCGAAAATTCATCTGCCATATCGACGTTGGAAAGCTCTAAGGAACCTGCAGCAAGCCGGCCAGTACCACCTTCGCCGGGGGCTTGGGCGTTGCTCAGGATTTCTGCACTGCCAGCACTGTCAGCGGTAATACCATAGGCTCCGGCGGCGGCGAGGTTGTCAAAGCGGTTGGCGCCGATCTTGGTGAGGGTCTGCTCGTTTTTAAAAGTTTGCAGCAGAACTTGGCCGCGATCGTATTGTGTGCCGTCGGTCAGTAGCATTTTGACTTTGCCATCCGCTCCGAAGTTGTATTGCGAGATACTAGCGCCACCCGCCACGGTGATGGATGTGAGAGTGCCTGAATCGGCGTATAATTCAAAATCGTTTGATCCAGCCGAGGTCA
>Ga0315320_10000998_pt1 | contig 23362 bp, 20 predicted proteins | sample M140m21515metaG_FD_203458 | JGI IMG/M metagenome (GOLD analysis project Ga0315320, IMG submission 203458) | Ammonia-oxidizing marine archaeal communities from Monterey Bay, California, United States - M1 40m 21515 | ecosystem: Environmental > Aquatic > Marine > Coastal | place: USA: California... | reverse complement strand
CAAAGCAAGACTATTGCTGGACATGTCACCAGAAAATGGATCCGCTTGGCCTTCCGTTCGAAATGTATAACCATGCAGGCCTCTTCCGAACATCAGAACTTGAACAACCAGTAGAAACGACCGGTGAAATCATCAACTCTGGTGACGCAAGTCTCGATGGTCCAGTCGAGAATGCACTCGATCTTATCCAACGACTAGCAACAAGCGAACGCGCAGAGCAAGTGTTCGTACGTCATGCATTTCGATTCTGGATGGGACGAAATGAAACACTACACGACCGCGTCGTTCTTCAGAATGCACACACGGCATATAAACAGAGTGGAGGCAGCATGAAGGCTCTTCTCACGTCACTTCTCACGTCAGATGCATTTCTTTACCGGAAACCAGAACAGAACCCGTCACCTTAATTGAAGGCTACTTGAATGTCTCGTCTATTTATCGCTCTGTTCGCCATTGTGCCATGCATGTTTTCATCAGTTGCGATGGCTGAGCAACCCAATATTGTGTGGATTTCATGCGAAGACATCAGTCCGCATCTTGGCTGCTGTGGTGACCCACACGCCATTACACCCAATCTGGACAAACTTGCCCAAGAAGGCACACGCTATACCAATGCTTTTACAACCGCTGGGGTTTGCGCGCCGTGTCGCTCGGCAATCATTACAGGGATGTATCAAAATAGTATCGGCACACATCACATGCGTTGTAACGCAACACTTCCAACATGGCTGAAACCGTTCCCTGTGCTGCTTCGAGAGGCTGGGTATTACTGCACAAATAATAGTAAGACCGATTATCAATTTTCGAAACCAGAAAAAAAAGAGATCTGGAACGTATCTGGAGGGAAGGGTCACTGGAAGAATCGGTCAAAAAAATCACAGCCGTTTTTTGCGGTCTTCAATTTCACAGGGTGTCACGAAAGTGGAATTGCTTCAGAGTCTAAATATAAATCCGTCACCGAAGAACTCTTACCTTCCCAACGGCAAAACCCAAAAGACCTGACGACGCTCCCCCCCTACTACCCAGACACCGCCATCACCCGAGAAGACTGGAAACGCAACTACGAACTTATTACCGCCATGGATGCCTGGGCGGGTGATCTTATCCAGCAACTCAAAGACGCTGGTGAATATGACAAAACAATTATTATGTACTGGTCTGACCATGGCGTTGGGCTCCCACGAGCCAAACGCTGGCTCTATGACTCGGGAACCCATATTCCATTCATTATTCGTGTTCCTGAAAAATTCCAAAAATCGCTTGGTGCCCCATCTCTTGCAACGGACGACCAACTGATCAGTTCCGTCGATTTTGCGCCTACAGTTCTCAACATTGCAGGCATTGACCCACCTTCCTACTTGCAAGGCAGAGCATTCCTTGGACTTCATCTCAGCCCACCAAGAGAGTTTGTCTATGGAGCACGCGACAGAATGGATGAACGCTATGACATTATCCGGACTGTCCGTGATACACGCTTTCGGTATATACGAAATTTCGAACCACTCAAGCCGTACTATCAATACATGAATACACCCGAGAAGGGTGCAACGATGAAAGAAATTCGCAAGAAGGAAGCCTCCGGTCAGCTTGATCCAGTGATGGAATTATTTTCAGCAAAAGAGAAACCAGTTGAAGAACTCTATGACACACACGCAGATCCATCTGAAATACGGAACCTTGCAGGCGATCCAGCATTTTCTCAAAGGCTTGATGAAATGCGGCACGCCCTTTCCGAGTGGCAAAACGAGATTGGCGACATCGGACTGATCCCAGAAGCCGAAATTGAAATTCTCGAGCAGGATGCAGGCTCGCGTTTTGAAATATTGCATAGCGCAACCAGAACCTCCCCAGCGGAGAATCGCTTGGCGACGCTTGTCGATATCGCCACATCGGCATCCGAAGGTCCTACCAGCATTCCGAAACTTCTTGATGCCCTTAAAAACAAAGATCCATCGATTCGTTATTGGGCAGCAACAGGTATTGGGAATATTGGTGCGGAAGCCAAGAGCACGCTCAAACATGTCGTAGAATACCTCGACGACCCATCACCGAGTGTGCGTATCGCAGCAGCCAGGGCCGTTGCCAAACTTGGCTCTCCTGAAGAAGCACTACCGGTCCTTGAGGCCGAGCTTCAAAGTGATCATCAATGGGGCCGACTTGCTGCCGCAATTGTCCTTGATGAAATGGACGATGAGGCCCGGCCTATACTGCCTTCTTTGAAACGCGCCTTGTTGAACCAGCCGAACAAGTACATTGTCCGAGTCACGAATAGAGCCATCAATGAGCTAGAGAACACTGACCATCAAGTTCCATAACAGCCAGAGTTCATTTTATGAATCGACTTGCCCTGAATGCCTTTGTGCTCGCAGGCATTGTATTCTGTCCACCATCGAGCGTCTCGGCAGATAACGAACGCCCTTACGTTGTTATTCACCGCCAGGGAGACTTTGGCTGTCATACTTTCCGTATCCCTGGAATCGCCAGAACGAAGACCGGAATATTACTCGCCGTCTATGACATGCGATATACCAGCCGGAAAGATCTTCAAGCGGATATCGACATCGGCTTATCTCGTTCCACAGACGGGGGTCAAACCTGGGAATTGCCCAGACCGATCATGGACATGAGGGAGTTTGGTGGTTTGCCGCAGGATCAGAACGGGTGCTCAGACCCAAACATATTAATCGACACAACCACAGGTGACATTTTGGTTACGGCTTTGTGGACTCATGCAAAACTGGGAACACATCAATGGCGAGAAGGTGGATCTGAGCCTGGGATTGATCCAGCACAATCCTCACAATTCATGGCTGTGCGGTCACATGATAACGGCAAGACATGGACCCAACCTGAAAACTGGACTTCCCAACTCAAAAACCCTGAATGGTTTTTGTTTGCACCAGCGCCTGGCAACGGCATCACACTTGCCAATGGCATATTAGTAATTCCCACACAGGGTCGAGATGCCACCGGCACACCTTTTTCCAATCTGATATGGAGCGACAATCATGGCAAAACATGGACGGTGTCAAGCCCTGCTCGATCAAATACGACAGAGTCTGCTGTCGTGGAACTGTCTAATGGGTCACTTATGCTTAACAGCCGAGACAACCGAAACCGTCAAGACAAATCAGAGACAAACGGCCGAGGGGTGAGCATTACTTCTGACCTTGGTACTCACTGGAAGGTACACAACTCTGACCATAGCGCGCTCCCTGAGCCTGTGTGTATGGGCAGCCTGATCTCCCATCGTCTGAACAATGACCGAACTGTGTTATTTTTCTCTAATCCTCATCATAAATCACAAAGAAAAAACATGACCGTTCAGATGAGCCTCGACGACGGAGCAACATGGGGAAAGCAGATTCTGCTTGACAATGATGGCGGTGCATACAGTTCGCTCGTTATGGTAGATCACAACACACTTGGAATCCTATACGAATCATCCAGAGCAGACCTCATCTTCCAAACTATTGACCTCAAAGAATTCGGGCTCTGAGTTCCCTAAAGTGACTCGCACAAACCTTCGCCATTCGGATCTGCCATGAAACTCTTCTTTTGCTTTACGACTCTTCTTGTTTTTTTTATTACGCAGCAACTCCAAGCATCTGAAAAGCCGAATGTCATCCTGATTCTTTGTGATGACGTCGGCTTTGAGTGCTTTGGCTCATACGGAAGTCAGGAGTACGCAACTCCGCGTCTTGATGCACTCGCAGCGAAGGGCGTTCGATTCGAAAACTGCCACTCGACGCCGCTCTGTACACCGAGCCGAGTCAATCTCATGTCTGGAAAGTCAAACGTATTTAATTACTTTGACTTTGGCGTGTATCCAGAGGGCCAGCCCACATTCGCAAATTACTTTCAGGAGCACGGTTACCACACAGCCGTTGCAGGCAAGTGGCAGCTGCTTACAAGAAAGGGTGGCATAACGCCCGAGCAAGCCGGCTTTGACACGCACTGTCTGTGGAATATTCCAGGCGGCGGCAGAAATCGCTACTGGAACCCTTCACTCGTACAGGATGGCAAACTACTTGATCTCCCTGAAAACAGTTACGGCCCCGACATAACCACTGATTTTCTGATCGATTTTATACAGAAAAACCAAGCTGAACCGTTTCTTGTCTACTTCCCGATGATTCTTCCCCATAACCCTTTTGACGTCACCCCGGACAGTGACGACCCAATGTCAAGGGACCCCAAACAAAACTTCATCGATATGGTGCAATACATTGACAAGAACGTTGGCCGTCTTGAGGACACACTCGCTTCACTGGGATTGCGCGAGAAAACTCTCTTCATCTTTACAAGCGACAATGGCACGAACGCACAATTGACGTCTGAACTCGATGGCGAGGCAATTCAGGGAGGCAAAGGTTATACGCACGACTATGGAACGCATGTGCCCCTCATCGTCAACTGGCCTGGTCAGATTCAAGGCGGGCGGGTCATAAACGATCTCATCTGTTTCTCTGATGTGTTTCCAACAATAGTGGACGCAGCGCAGCTCCCGGAAAAACAGATTGATGACGGAGATGGCTGGAGTTTCTGGCCGCAGTGTGAAGGCAAACCAGGTCGCACGCGTGACTGGATTTATTGCTACTATTTCCCCCGTCCCTCATCTGCAAAATACAATGACAAATACAGCCATTATGAAGTCAGCTTTGCACGGAATAAGCGATTCAAGCTCTACAATAACGGGGACTTATACGACACCACAACCGATGTGCTTGAAAAAGAACCCATCACGGCGACCAACCCTACAGCCGTTCCTGATTCCGCCCGCAACATACTTCAGGAAGCAATTTCCTCGTACCCTGCAGGCGGACTGAATGCGAACCGTCCGAAGCGAAAGCTGACTGAAAAAAAGAAAAAGTAATAAATGCCGTCACGCTATACACGGTGGCACAACACCATGCACGTACTCGACGCCCTTTGGAAAACCAGAATGCATACAGAACTCTTTGCGCTCTATTTCACTTGGCTCCGCGGCATGATCTGCATTTGCCTTGCGTGCTCTCCCAACGCACTCCTCATGGCTAACACGTCTCAACCAAATGTGCTTCTCATATTGTCTGATGACCATAGCGTGCCACACATTAGCTGCTACGGCGACATTAACACAACAAGATTTCATATCACTCCAAACCTTCAGAAGTTTGCAGAACAGGGAATGAGATTTGATAGGGCATATACAACCGCCCCTCAATGTGCACCATCACGCATTTCAATTTTTGCCTGCCGGTCGCCCGTGGGCCTTGGTGTCACACGATTTGCGCAGCCGGCTCAAGCCGATGCCCCATTTTTCACCGATGTGCTGCGAGCAGGTGGGTACTGGGTTGGCCTTGACGGCCGCCATCATCACCTTGATGGTCGCATTCGAGAGGCTGAGCATATTGACACGGCCCTCCGGAATGCCGGCATGCAGAATCTCAAAAAAAGATTTGATCACATTGTTCGTAGTGCAAAAACAAAAGGTAACCAACTTGATCAAGTCAGCAGCCGAGTTAGTGCCGCACTAGATACTGTTCCCGACAACAAGCCCTTCTTTCTCTATTTTGGGTTCAACCAGCCACATAGAAAATTTTCGGTCGATTACGACGGCATTGATCCAAATGAATTGAGGTTGCCACCTGACTGGCCTGACTTGCCGGAGGTCAGGGTTGACTACGCCCGGTATCTTGCGTCGGTGCGCGAATTGGATCGAGGATTTGGGCAGATCATGCAACTCCTTGCCGAACGCGGCATTGAAGAAAACACACTCGTTATTTTCATGGGCGACAATGGAGAGGCCCTGCTTCGCGGTAAGGGCACGTTGTACGCCCGCGGCACACACGTACCATTATTAATACGCTGGCCGGGTCATGTGGCAGCGCATTCCCACTCCTCCGCGCTTGTCTGCGGCACGGATCTGGGCCCAACGATTCTGGAAGTATGTGGAATGAAAGCTTTAAAAGGAATGACGGGCCAAAGTTTTGCTGATGACTTGTTCGGGAAGAAATCAGATGGCCGTCGTTATGTTTTCGCAGAACGCGGCTGGCACTTCGGACCTATCACACGAACGGACGGCCTCGATTTCTCACGTTCAATCACATCAGACCGATTCCACTACATCTACAACGCATTACCGGACCGAAGCTACACGCCAGTTGACATGGCTCACAAAGATGCTTGGAAAGCAATACAGCAAGCCCATACGACAGACCAACTCTCACCTCTCCATCAGCGACTCTATTTTAAAAATCCTCGCCCGATTGTTGAGCTCTACGACCTTGAGCATGATCCCTTGGAACTTGACAATCTTGCTGGGAACCCATCGACCAATGACACAGAAAAAAAGCTTCGTGAAACACTCGAAGCATGGATGATTCGTGAAAGTGACTTTCTACCACTGCCGACCCATGCGCTTGAAACTACAACAAAGTTCAAATAAAACTGATAATAAGGTTCCTAGATCCGTCACTGTTTTTTAAGCAAAACACCACTGATAAATTAGCCCTAAAAGAGGACCCGTCATGCCACGACTTTATTTTCAATCAACTATTTTCTGTATGGTAATTGGCTTGTATTTCATGAGCACACCAGTGATGTCTGCTGAAAGGAATGAAGACCAAAAATGGACACCGACAAAAATGTTTGAAAAGAAAGACACGAATAAGGACGGCTTTATAACGCTTGAGGAATTCAAGCAAGGGGGAAATGAAAAGTTTCTTCAAAACGCTGATAAACGTTTCGCGAAACTTGATACTAACCATGACGAAAAAGTATCACCCGCTGAACTGAAGGCTGGCTGGGATGACATGACGCGAAACAAAAAGAAGTCTTCTTCGCTCGAAAAGTAACACACGGCGACACAAATCGACACTCGACTCTTAACCCGAGTCTGATAGCCGAGTAACGCACACCTGCTATTCATCACACTTTTCGTCACACTACTCTGAGCGTATCACTGAAACTTCTCGTATCGATAGAATACCGATCAAACTGATCGACAAAGGCTCTCAATACAGTTGCACCCCTCTTAGTGAGGCGAATCAGCAACGGTAAACATTCCTGAAACAGCCACGGCTTTCAAACAAACATGTTTCTTATGTAAGGTGTCAGTCGAGTCCTTACCCGTTTGTATTCGAATCATGACTCGCTTCAGTCTTACGCTTTTGTTCCGTTTCTTCTCGTGGCTGCTTCACAAACTTGGTGTAACCCATAAAAACTTGGGATGTAATCACGCCCATTCCTGCAATGAGCGTGACTACAACACCGCAAACAAAGAGTGCGAAATCATCCATTAAAATATCCGCCTAGTGCGAGAATACTAGGAACCCATAGCCCAACGAAAATCCCTTGTTCCTTCGCCACGGCAGGGTCACCGAGAAACCATAGAGAAACGCTCAATACAAAACTAGCAAATGCTGCTATCAGAAAAAAAATCTGGTTTTTTTTCATTACCTATACCTTTTTTGTTAAGAGAGAAAGTCTCAAATTCGCGAGACACTACTGCACTGTAGGCTGTTGAACCATAGAGCACCATAGGCGAGGGCCTGTTCGGGTGAATATTCAGCAAACCAGTCATCATTGAGCTAGCCGGACACCGTATTAGCCTCGTGTACCAAAGCTGACAATATCAGGATGATCCAGTGTGTATCACCTCAGTCCGTGTTGTCATGGTTCCCAGGGCCGTGTTTACATTGACAGTATCTTCGACCAAAATTCGATCGTGTATGAGTCCAGTCACTCCTTCAAAAAACCGCATAGGGGTTCGGACATACATAGGCAACTGATTTCGCACCATCCCCTTATCCGGCATCAATTTTAGTATTATGCGGAATTCATTCTCCCCAATCTCAAGTGATTTGACCGGTTGCGGCGTAAGTCGAATCATCCAAAGGAAACCCGCATCATGAAACTGCCTCTCAGCCCCCCTGCCTGAGAAGCGTACTTCTCTTTTTACTGCTGGAGTAATGGCGTGAAAGCCAGCCACCCCCTGCCGGTACCGCCACACCCACGGAATGAGTGTCACAACAAAAACGCCTTCGCCCGGAAGCCCCTCATAGACAACTTTCGGCCGAATACATGGGAGGATGGCAAATGGAAGTAGAGCTAAGCTGACAAACAAAACCTGACAGATTCGATACACCATCGCAGAAATTGGACGGGAACGTGGCAGTTCAGGAACAACAAACTCCTTTGATTTTTTCTCAGCTTTCATCAGTTCATTATTCAAATTCATAATTTTTTCCATCACCACAGGCGACACTTTTCTGCCACCTAATGAGTCTGCCTGCAATTCACTTACCTGTTGCTGGATCAACTCCGCCTCACGCTTCACATCAACCCCAGCCTGAAGAAAACCTGCCTGCTCTTCGGCAGAAAGTTTGTCAAAAGCCACCCGCCGTGGATCTTTAGACTCACCAAACGACCACCACTGGATGCCAAGCAAGACAGCCATCAAGAATGCCCACATGAAGGCAACTGCATACCCATCTGCATTCGGCTTCATCCGAAGTTCCCGGCCGACTACCTCAAGTGAGTAGCCGCTTAGGTCAAGTGTTCTCGACATAAAACGTTTTCCTGTGACACAGGATCAGCTATCCCGGGCGTCATAACTTTGTGGGCCACCACATGCACTACTTAAAGCACGAAGTCTCTCAACAGCCTGATCTAGAGACCGATGATTCATTTCACCAGCGTCTTCAGCTCGTACCGCCTCAGCAAGAAGCATTACATCATCAAAATCTGCATGAGCTACGAGGCGATGCCTTGCCCGGTGCCCAAGCGTTCCAGCAGAATAAGCAGTAGCAGCATTACGCATCTCGATCAGCCACACCGTCCGCGGTGACACAAGGCCGTCCGCGGCATCCAAAATTGCCTCGATTGCTCTCCGACGATCAATCACCCTACCCGCTTCTACAAGCAACGACGCGGTCAGCAACTCTTCATCAAATGGCCGTCTTTGTTCTACGTATGAAAAAGACAGCAGCGTAAAGTCCAGTAGTGTCGCTACATGGTAATACGTCGCATCAAGCCGAACCGCTGCAAGCGGCCGTACCAAGGCAGCTATTTTGTCGAACCGATCACCGATAAGTGCCATGAGACCGCCAGAACGATCGTCATCATCCACCAGACGCTGCCGCGACAGTTCTCGCGTAACATCAGTCGAAGAGGGGAGTTCATCTTCTGGCACCCATTCACGAGCAAGCCGCCGCGCTGCACCAATACGAGACCTTCGGATATCTCCACCACGAACCAGACGCCGAGCTGCCTCTGCTGCTATCCTGCCTCGTTTTTTTTCATGGTGTGACATCACTCGTGTCCTGCTGCTGATTCTCATCATCAAGCAAACGATAGTGGAGATTCCTTAATCGACTTGCTGTCGCATACGTGGCAACACCAAGGGGCTCACACATAAACATCTCGGGGCGAATAGAGATTTCCCGCCCTGCCCTCTCTTGCTCAATGAGTTCTTTTCCATCTAACAAAACTGTTATTGCCTTCGGATTCACGCGGACGATGATCTCATACCAACGTTTGTCTTCTAACTCCATGTACGCATTGGTATCGTTCTCTGATGCATCAAGGCCATCAATTGAGGAAAGCCCTACAAGACCACCACCCCAACCGCCGAGAATAAAACTACACGCATCTTCGCCTACAGGAAACGTGAGCCCACAGAAGAAGTCAAAGCCCTCAACGCGCTTCGCTTCAAGAGAAATTTCATAGTTATCACGAGGAAAGTTCCCCTGCCAGGTGATCCCACTCAGCGGGTCACCCATACCTATCGAAATCTCACCATCAAGCACCTCTAGCGGACCATCGGTACCAAACGCACTCGACTGCCATTTGCCAAGCTCTTTGCCATCAAACAATGACTTCCATTTCTGCCCATCATATTCTTTGGCCGCCTGTAGCTCTGCCAATAATTCTGTTGCGTCATAGACGTAGTCAAGTGATTCGAGAACTGCTCCCACAGAAACAGATATCGCCCTCGCTCGTGCGCTATCATAGGCAACATCAAGAACTAGAGAATCTTGATTGCCATCAAAAATTACACCCACAAGCTCACTCGCGACGTTCACAACAGGACTTCCGGAATTGCCACCAACGATGTCTACCGTTGACAGAAAATTGAACGGTGTTTCGGTAAACTTGGAGCCTGATGATTCGGCTTCTGTATTCTTCCACGACGCTGGCAGATCAAACGGCGGATTATTTTTTTCTTGTGCAGCTTTGGCAAAAAGATCACTGACTATTGTCCACGGTCTGGCTTCACTGGCGCTCCCCTGAACGCCATCTACTCTTCCATACGCCAACCTCAGCGTAAATGTTGCATCAGGAGCAAACGGCCCAGAAGCACTCCGAAGCCTCAACCTGGTGAGTTCCGCATGTGCCTGCTTTTTTATCTCTGCATTCTCTTCAACAATCTTCCGTAACTTTCGTGACTCTCCATCAATATGCTTGGCGAGTACAAGCATCGTGTCGGAACTTGATTCAATAGCAGAAAGACCACCGTCATAAAGCTCTTTTCGTCGATCTGCCAGCCCATTTAGCGACCCGCCGCCACTACGCTTTCCGAGTGTTGTGCCGGCAACCAAGGCAACAGCCCGGTCAGCAGGTGATTTCCCATCTAAAACGTCTTGTACCAATGGGTCATCAAAACCAAGCTGCTTGACAAGAAACGTCAAGGAGTCTGTAAGCCCAAGAACTTCGTAGTCGTCATAGAGTGGTTGATCAGAAAACAGCCGAAGCTTGAGAGAAAGCCGGGCGGCCTCACGGTATTCTCGAAGCCGCTCACCATCAGGCTTCACGGATTCTGTTGCCACTCGTAACAGTGTCCTCGCATTCGAAAAAAACCGACTCCTAAATCCCATTGCCCCTTCGAGAAGATTGTAACGAACAGCAATATCATCGATAGCTTTTTGGGCTCGTTCAATCTTGGCCCAAGGGCTCTCCCGATGGCCCTCCTTCCACTGCCTCCTAAGAGCATCTTCGGCATCGCCAAGGCCCTCAATAATATCAGGACGCAAGACCGCCGACATCAAACCGATGCGTGATTTCCGGCTATTCTGAACTGAAAAAAGATCTTGCATTGCTCTCTGCTGCTGCACATGTCCTTCTTCAGCATAGGACTGCAACAACACTTCACGTCGATTCAGCCACTCGAGCACAAACGGTAGGCGTCGGTCACGCATAGATTGTATTTCGGCCATCGTCTTACCACGGTCTGTATGCCCAGGATGCCCCGCAACAAACACTACATCATTGTGCTGAACATCATTTTCAGCACACGCAAGAAATGATTTGACCGCAAGAGGCTGTCCTTTTTCATAAACTCGAAAGAAACAGATGTCGAGGCAGTGCCTTGGAAATTCAAAATTGTCTGCATCTCCACCGTAAAAAGCAATCTGTCGTTCCGGCGCAAAAACAAGACGGATGTCTGTGTACCGCTTGTATCGATAGAGATGATATCGACCACCACCAAACAAAGTGACGACATCACTTCGGAAGCCTGTCTTCGTGAGTGACTCTTGTTCAATGCGTGCAAGTACGGCACGTCGTGCTGCCAGTGCATCCGATGTACGTCCGGCACCCGCAACGGCTTCTTCCACACGCGCTGTAACATCTTCAATGGAATGAAGCACATTCAGTTCAAGATCAAGGCAGCGAATTTCGTCATCATGCGATCTGGCTATATAGCCATCACGAGCAAGATTTTTTTCGGGTGTCGAAAGCTTTTGAAGACTACTTGCAGCAACATGATGGTTGGTCAGCACGAGGCCGTCTGGCGACACAAACGCTCCAGAACCTCCACTGTTGAAACGAACAGCTGCAGACTGAAGGTGAGCCAGCCATTCACGCGATGGCACAAAACCCACGTCCCGAGCCAGTCGTTCTTCTGGCACGTCATTAAACAGCCACATTCCTTCATCGGCCTGCGCTGATAGACACGCCACTGTAACGAGAGCAATGCCCCCTATTAAAATGCCATGAATTCCCACGGCGACGAGATCAAACTGTATACGCTTCACCCGGCGATTCCCTCACTCTGCCTCAAGGCTTATTTGTTCATATTCCAAAATGTCAGTCTACCCATTTCCTTGATCTCTGAGCCGCACAATGACAACAGGTGAATAGCGAGATACGATTCACCTTGCATTCTAAGCATAAACATATGTACACTATTTGGTTCGCTTGCAGACTATGTCAGCTTCCCTTCACCACACGCTCTAAGGAACCCTCCTGATGCTTGCTCGACTCCAAACCTTCTCTTTGCGGGGCGTTGATGCTGTTCCTGTCGACGTTGAGGTTGATGTTTCCGGTGGCGCACTGCCCGCGACTATTCTCGTTGGTCTACCAGATGCAGCTGTTCGAGAAAGCACTCATCGAGTTGGACGCGCGATGGTCAACTGCGGCTTCAGTCGCCCGAATGATCGCATTGTCGTCAACCTCGCACCCGCTGATCTTCCAAAGCAAGCTGCTACCTTCGACCTTCCAATAAGCCTCGGCATCCTCGCAGGCAGCTGCCAATTTTCAGCAGAGCGATTTCACGACTACGCTGTTGTAGGAGAGCTCTCCCTCGAAGGCTCAACACGGCCAGCACGTGGTGCACTTGCTATGGCGATCTGTGCTGCGAAAGAACACAATCTTGAAGGTATTGTTGTTCCAGCTGCAAGCGCAACCGAAGCAGCTGTCGTAGAAAAAATAAAAGTCATACCAGTCACAACACTTCGAGAGGCTGTTGGATTTTTTTCCGGGAAACTTGACATCACCCCAGCAGCCCCGTGTGTTAACGAGTGCTTTGATAAATTCGGGACGTATGATTTTGATTTTTCCGATGTCCGCGGACAAGAAGCCGCAAAACGTGCGATGTGTATCGCAGCTGCTGGTGCACACAACGTCGCCATGCTTGGTCCACCAGGCAGTGGAAAAACAATGCTCGCAAAACGTATTTCAACAATACTCCCACCCCTCCGGACAGAAGAAAGCATTGAGACTTCTCAAATTTACAGTGCCCTCGGCCTTCTTCCATCAGGACAGCCACTTCTGGTGACGCGTCCATTTCGGGCACCTCACCACACCATTAGTGAAGCCGGACTCATTGGCGGCCGATCCATACCAATGCCAGGTGAGATCAGCCTTGCCCACAACGGCGTTTTATTTCTTGACGAGTTACCCGAATTTAATCGGCGTACACTTGAAGTGCTGCGACAGCCACTCGAAGACGGAACCGTAACCATAAGTCGTGCCCGTTCAACCACGTGCTTTCCATCAGCATTCATGCTTATCGCCGCGATGAACCCTTGTCCCTGTGGATACCGCGGAGATCCAAACCGTGACTGCCAATGCACAGTCCCACAGGTCGAGCGATATATGAGCAAAATTTCTGGCCCGCTTCTCGACCGGATAGATATCCACCTTGAGGTTCCTGCAGTTCAATTTGGAGAACTATCTCGACGACAAGCCGGAACATCAAGTGCTGTCATGCGGCAACAGGTGCGGGCTGCACGTGAAATTCAACATAATAGATTTAGAAAGAAAAGCTCGACAGGGCATATGTGCAACGCTCGAATGACAAGCAGAGAAATTCGCCACTATTGCCAGATTGACAGTAGTGCCATGGAGCTACTTCGTTCGGCTGTCTCAAACCTTGGACTCTCTGCTCGTGCCCATGACAAAGCTCTTCGTGTTGCTCGCACGATTGCAGACCTTGATACAGCAGAAACAATTGAGTCCCAACATGTCAGTGAGGCCATTCAGTATCGGCTGCTCGACCGTAAGCTCTGGACCTAATGGAAGAATTAAGGCCCGGCGCTGATACTCATCTCGACAGACCGCAGCCTACCGTGGCATATTGCAAAGGATACCATCTTCATTTGCTTCGTATGCTGAAAGTTGACTTGCATATCCTTCATGACCGCTTCGCCCCCAGCACGTTCTTTTTTGCCCGTGACCGCCGCTATTAAAATGCGAGTGGTCACTATTACAGTACTCGCAACACTCGGCCTTCTCTCGTTCCCCACTGATATTGCGATTGCTTTATGGATTCAAAGCAGTTCTCCGCCAAAGGAACTACTGCGTTTCCTCAACTTCGCTGAGGTGTTTGGGCATGGCATCGGTGTTGCCATGATCATAGTTGGGGCGTTCTGCCTCGACCGTTCGATTCAGTTCCCGTCTATCACATGGCCTGCAATCTACTGGCCAACGTATCAGCCAACTACGGCAAAGCGGTACGGCGCTCGTATGCTCGGTGGACTTTTGGCTGGACCACTCGCAGTCCTTCTTTTAAAACAGTTGATTGACAGAGCTCGCCCGCGAGCCACGAACTTCGATCTTGTGACATCGGTGCTCGATACGTTTGGAACTGCTGCTCTCGTCGCCGGCCCTCGCGGCAGTAGTGATCTCCACAGCTTCCCTTCAGGACATTCTGCAACTGCAGCTGCACTCGCAACTGTTTTAATTTGGAAATATCCACAAGGTCGTCTTTTCTTTTTTATTCTTGCAGTTAGTGCATGCATTCAGCGAATTTTCAGTATGTCGCATTATCCAAGCGACGCATTCCTTGGAGCAGCCTGTGGTGTTCTTGGTGCCACCATTGTTCTCGGGCGAGACATCCCAAATAACTTGAAATAAAAGCTTTTCATCGTTTTCAACTAGCCTTAGGGTCAAAACCTTCCCTCAAGAGCTCTCCAAATTGATTCGATCACCTCTCAGACATACCGATCTGCTACCATGCTTAATAACGTGATAAATGATCGTGTCTGAAACCTTTCTGTAAAAACACATTCGATGCCAGCAGCAAAACGTGCCAAAAAAGCAACCCGTGCCAAAAAGTCAACCAAAGCCGTTACACCGGATGCGGCAAAGAGCATTCTTCTTGTTGACGACGACGCAGAGATTATTGAATCAATGCGGACTATACTTGAAGCGAAAGGTTATGCGGTTTTAGTCGCACGTGATGGCAGCCAAGGAGTCGCGGTTGCAGAACGCGAAAATCCTGATCTTGTGGTTCTCGATATGATGATGCCCAAGCGAAGTGGATTTCTGGTTCTTGAAAAGCTGCGTCGGGAATATGATCGTCCTGTTCGCATCATTATGGTGACAGCAAACGAAGGAAATCGCCATCGTGCCTATGCGGAAATGCTTGGGGTTGATGACTATATTCGAAAGCCATTTGCAATGGATCGTCTACTTGAGAGCGTTCAAAAGCTTCTGTCGTGAATTGTAGACAGAACAAGCTATACGACTCAAAATCCGACGGCCCAGCTTCTCTATTTTCACATTCTGCCCTGAGATGTGCGAATTTAGACTTTTGAAAAAACTTCTGTTTGTCACCCGCTGCTGGCGGGTTAGAACGATAGAGGTCAAGGTTCTACTTTTTAACACGTAAGTCCAGACAACTGCAGCGTACGTTTTATTTTCCATAATTCCAAACTCGTTCTCTCATGCATCCTTTTATCAATAATCTAAGCCCACACACCGGACATGATTCAGGAAGTGTGACGCATGATGACGATGCCAAGGAGCGAGTACGAGAGGCAATTGACATTGTCGACCTCGCGGGCAGCTATATCTCGCTTCGTAGAAGTGGGAAAAATTTCGTTGGCCTCTGCCCTTGGCATGAAGATGCTCGACCTAGCCTCCAGATTAGCCCGGAACGGCAAACGTTTCGGTGCTGGGTATGCAATGTGGGTGGCGATGCTTTCAGCTTTTTGATGCGAATGGATCGTTTGGACTTCCGCGAAGCACTCGAACAACTTGCAGATCGTGCCGGAATCGAACTGTCTCGAGGGCGGGGACCAGGCAGCGATGTAAAGCGTTCGTTGTATGAGGTGTGTGGCTGGGCTGCTGATCGATTTGTTGACTGTTTTCAAAACACGTCCCTTGCTAAATCAGCACGTGAGTATCTTCAGGAACGTGGACTGACACATGAAACTCTCTCGGCAAGTGCCGTTGGCTTCGCACCGAACGAATGGGACTGGCTTCTTGGCCAGGCACAGGCGTCAGGCATTTCCACAAGTCACCTTGAACAAGCGGGGCTCGTTGTAACACGACAGGATCGGTCCGGGCATTATGATCGGTTTCGAGGCCGTATCATGTTCCCAATTTATGACCCACAGGGCCGTTGCGTCGCTTTTGGTGGGCGAGTTCTTCCAAACGCCCCCCCTGACGCTGCAAAATATATCAACTCTCCAGAAACACCGGTGTTCTCAAAACAATCTATGTTGTATGGCCTCGATACGTCCCGGGAAGCAATCAGCAAATCTAGACGAGCCTTGGTTGTAGAAGGCTATACGGACTGTCTCGCCGCCAGACAAGCTGGCATTCATGACGTTGTAGCTGTGCTCGGTACAGCTCTTGGGCAAAAGCATGCTCGTCTTTTACGGCGGTATGCTGATCGGATTGTTGTCGTGCTTGACGGTGACGACGCGGGCCGTCGCCGTGCCGATGAAGTGCTTGAAGTCTTGCTGGCAGAGCCTGTTGATATACGAATCGCGAGACTCCCTGCTGGCGTCGATCCATGCGACCAGTGCCTCACGGCAGGCCCTGAGGCCTTTGAGGCTATTGTCGAAGAGGCTGTTGACCCACTTGATTACAGAATGCGGGAAACCTTCGAAAGATTGCCCCAAGACGCCTCTGATGAAGTCGCTCTCAACGCTGTGGAAAGTGTTCTAAAAATACTTTCTGCGGTATCTCCGAGATCACCACTTCCACCATCACAGCGACAACTGAGGCAGGACCAGATTCTAGGAAAGCTTTCTCGCCGGTTTGGACTCTCCCGGAATGCCCTTCAGACACGACTCAAAGAGCTTTCAAGATCTCGACGGGTTGAAGACGCCACCTCCCTAAATGAGGGCCACTACATCGATGCAGCCGAACTTGTCCCCTGGGACCGAGAGGTCCTGTCCGCAATAGTGGCGGCACCCGAGGAAATTTCGCCCCTGCTTGACCGTATTGCCGAGGAAGAACTCACTGCAGAGCCTGCAAAAAAGATTCTTCGAGCCACCAAGAGCCTGATTGCTGCCGAAAAAACGCCGAATCTCAACGCATTACTGCTCGAATTGCAGGCCCCAGAGCTCCAGGGACTGCTCGTACAACTCGATGAGTCAATTTGTGAGCAGACTCACCTTGATCAAAATGGCCGCTTGCATCACCTTAGTGAGGCAGTGGACAGACGTCAGGCTGACAAAACCGCCTGGCAGACCGTTCGAACATTAAAAACCTCGCCGCTCCAACCGGACGACGAGGCAGCGATGATAGAGCAACTCGTCTCTGCGAGGCGAGCTGCTCAGGGTATGACCGATCCCAAGGAGGGGTGAGGGTGCCCATCTCGTCACTATACTCAAATCGTTTCTTTTGGCGTGCTGCCACTGACGATTTGGGGGGCTGTGTACGAGTGACTTGTAGAGTGCGTATCACCTAGTGATACGTCGGTGAAGGAGAACCAGTAGATGACAATAAATAATGCTTCGTCCGCAAATCGGCAGGACTCTAAAACGCCTCCCGAAGGTGTATCGCAATCAGAGCAGCCAGAGATCGGTGGTCTCGAAAACGCTGATCTAAATGGTTTAATTGCCGAAGGCCGTCGGACTGGTTACCTGACCTTTGATCAGGTCAACGAGTACCTCCCTGACGAAGCGATGGATCCTGAAAAAATTGATGCCTTACTTGTCGCACTCGATGGGAAAGGCATTGAACTTGTTGAAGAACTACCGGAACACCTTGAGCCCACTGCAACTGCACAGGCAACACCCACAACACAACCAACAAAACCCGGCCGCGCGCGACGCGATGAGGCAATCACCACCCCCCCATCAAATGCAGCGAATGATCCTATTCGTATGTATCTCGCACAGATGGCAGAAATTCCTCTTCTTACACGAGAAGAAGAGATATCGCTTGCCAAACGAATCGAAGTAACGCGGAAACGCTTTCGCCGTGCTATTCTCGGCTGTGGTTTCGCCATGCAGTCAACAGTCGAAACACTTCGACGAGTGCACGAGGGAAAATTACCATTCGATCGAACAATTAAAGTGTCGCTGACCGAAAGACTTACTAAAGAGCAGATTCTTGCTCGCATGCCATACAACCTTCCAACACTTGACCGCCTGATGGAGCAGAATAACGCTGACTTCAAACTGCTCATCAGCACACGAACGGAACGCGCTGCAGCACGACAAGCGAGGCGAAGATTTCGTCGGACACGTGGCAAGACACTCACGCTTGTCGAAGAACTAAGCCTCAGAACTCGTCGTGTTCAACCAATGATGAAGCTTTTGAAGGGCATGTCAGCAAGAATGGATAAGTTACAGGAGGACCTGCAACAGATGAAATCTGGTGTCCTTTCTTGTGATGATCGCGCAGACATGCGTAAAGAATTACGTGATCTCATGATTTCGACACAAGAAAGCCCAAAATCTCTTCGTAATAGGGTTTCGTCTCTCGACAAACTGAAAGCAGAATACGAAGCCGCAAAGCGGAATCTTTCCGCGGCAAACCTTCGCCTCGTTGTTTCAATTGCAAAAAAATACCGAAACAGAGGGCTTTCGTTTCTCGATCTTATTCAAGAAGGAAATACTGGCCTGATGCGAGCTGTCGACAAATATGAATATCGCCGGGGCTTCAAATTTTCGACGTATGCGACGTGGTGGATTCGTCAAGCAATTACACGGGCAATTGCTGATCAAGCACGAACGATTCGAATTCCAGTTCATATGATTGATCTCCTCACAAAACTTCGTGCAACTGCCAAGCGACTTCTGCACGAACTTGGACGGGAACCAACTCCCGAAGAGATTGCTGACTCAGCCGAAGTTCCACTCGATGACGCTCGGCGAGTCCTCGACATGGGCCGAACACCCATGAGCCTTGATCGACCAATCGGAGAAAGTGAAGATGCAAGCTTCAGCGAACTTGTTGAAGACTTTGGATCATCCAGCCCAACTGAATCAACAACGCATGGCCTTCTTCGAGATAAGCTTGATTCGCTTTTGAAGACTCTCACGTATCGAGAACGAGAAATCATTCGCCTTCGATATGGACTCACCGATGGATACACGTACACCCTTGAAGAGGTTGGACGAATTTTTCGAGTGACACGCGAACGAGTCCGACAAATTGAGGCAAAGGCAGTAAAGAAACTCCAACACCCAGTGCGCGCAAAACAATTGGAAAATTTTCTAGGAACTACAGTGGACTAATCCCCACCCGGGCCGTGGCCATAACCCACGGCCCGGAGTGATTCTCTTCCTGTAGTATCAACTGCCGTTTTTGGTGGCACCAGTCATGTGGTATCTTAATGAGACCTTTGGAGGCCCATAATGGCTGTTGCTACTACCGCTACCGTAATTCGTACACTTCATCGCATCCAGCGACAACTAACTGACTTGCGAAGTCAGTTAGCCGCAGGGCCGAAGCAGATTTCTATTCAGTCAAAGCGATTGCAAAATATTGAGGCGGAACGAACTGCTCTGGCAGAAACACTAAAAAAAGCACGGAAGCATGCTGATGAAAAACAGCTGCTACTCCGATCCTCTGAAGCGAAAATTAGTGACCTTGAAGCAAAAAGGAATACTGCAAAGGCAAATCGTGAGTACCAATTGCTCGGCGAACAAATTGATGCCGATAAGATGGCAATCAAAGTGCTCGAAGACGAAATCCTTGAATCTCTTGAACGTGTCGATGAAGTAACAAACCAGCAACCAGCCGCCACAGACAACGTCAAAAAAGTCGCTGAGGTACTTGAGGAACTCAAGAAACAAGTTCAAAAAGAAGCCACTCAACTCGAAGGAGAGATGACTCGCGTCCTGAGCAAACTTGAAGAAGTAGAGCGAGACCTCACTGCTGAAACACGAGAAGTCTACCAGCGTGTCGTGAAGCACAAAGGAGAAGACGGCCTGGCAGCATCAGAGGGCGGGTGCTGTGGCGGATGCCATCAACAATTAACGGGGAAAATGCTATCGCAACTCATGGCAGGGAATGTCGCCATGTGCCGTAGTTGTGGGCGGCTCCTCTACGAGCCTGAAACGACCTCGTAGACAAACCGCGATACCGCTTTGTTTCATCGCTGCATCACTATCGATGGAGAACACAAAGGAGATTTTTTATGTCTGATCGTATTCCAATGACAAAGGTCGGCTATGACAAATTGAAAACAGAAGTCGACCGCTACGAACTCGAAGAAATGCCCCAAATTGCGAAACGCATTGCAGCAGCAAGAAGCGAAGGAGACCTCAGCGAGAACGCTGAGTATCATGGTGCTCGAGAAAGCCAGGGTATGCTTCAGGCAAAGATAAATCTGCTTCGTGACAAACTAGCACGAGCTGTGATTGTCGAACGATCAAAGGAAGCGAGCAACGAGGTTGTTTTTGGCTCAACTGTCATTGTGAAAGACCTCGACTTCGGTGACAACGAAACCTTTGTGCTGGTTGGAGCAGGCGAAGAAGATTATGACGCCGGAAAAATTAATGTTGCAAGCCCCTTAGCACAGGGGCTCATGGGCAGCAAGGTGGGTGAAAAAATAAGCGTTGATGTTCCCGCAGGAAAAATGAACTTTGAAATTCTCGAAGTACGCTTTGACGACTAGTTCGCCCACATCACGAAACCACATGCTACGCCCAAATATCGGTAAAGGAACTGCAAAATGGTAATCGTGTCATGATCAGTTCGTGTGATTTCACCGGGGAAGAAAAGCTACGATATGTACAAAAAAATGGAATAATCGCCATCCTGATCCTCGTGCTCATCCTGAGCCACAACACTCAGACCGAAGCGAGAACAGGCAAGCCACCTCGTCCAAATATTCTCTGGATCATGCTCGAAGACTGGGGAACAGACCTGTCGTGTTACGGTACTCGGGCTGTACACACACCACACATTGATCGCTTAGCGTTCGAAGGTGTTCGGTATACCCGTGCCTTCACAACTGCGCCAGTCTGCTCCACATCACGGTCAGCCATGCTTACCGGCCACTATCAAAACTATACGCATACAAACCAACACAGAACTAATCAGAAGCGTCCTCTTCCTTATGGCATTGAACCAATACCACTGCTACTTTCCAGAGCGGGATACTGCACCGCTTTAGGATGTGGCCTAAGCAAGAAGACCGATCAGAACTTTACAAATAAACTTGGATTTACAGCGAACAATTGGTTTCAACGGAAGCCGGGCCAGCCCTTCTTTGCTCAAGTTACAGAAGCAACAACTCACCGCACGTGGAAACGAGACGAAGAAAATCCAATTGATGAAAATGATGTAGAACTCCCGTCGTACTACCCCGATACGCCACTCATCCGGCGCGACTGGGCAAACGGGCTTGAGCAACTCCAACTTGCCGATAAGACGATAGGAAAAATGCTTCAAAAACTTGATGAAGATGGACTGCGGGACAACACGCTGGTTATTCTCATTGGGGACAACGGTCGATGTATGCCACGTGGAAAACAGTTCCTATATGACGGCGGTATCAGCATACCACTTCTTATGCGATGGCCTGGTCGCATCAAGCCAGGGACAGTATGTGATAATCTTGTAAATACACTCGACATTTGCAAAACGATTATCGATCTTGCTGGAGTCCAACCACCCCATCCTCTCCATGGGATGAATCTATTTGAGACTGCAATCAGAAAACGCCCATACATATTTGCCACCCGCGATAAAATGGATGACACACATGACGCCATGCGAGCAGTCCGAAGTAAACGATACAAATATATTCGAAACCTCATGCCCGAACGGGCATATTGCCAATACAACGAGTACAAAGAAAAAAGATACCCAACCCTCGCCGTGCTCAATGTGATGCACCAGGAAGGTACCCTCTCGCCAAAACAATCACGATTCATGGCTGCTAAAAAACCGGCCGAAGAACTGTATAACCTTGAGAACGACCCATGGGAAACCAAAAACCTGATAAACGAACCCTCTCTCCAGAAAACGGTAGATGCCATGCGGCAGGCGCTTCAGACATGGCAGGAGGACATGCACGATGAAGGTGTCACTGATGCATTCCGGGAGGGTGGCTGGCCTGCCGACTATCCAACTCGATCACTCGAGGCCTGGAAAGAAATCGAAGAAAAATTTCGTCCATACGTTTTTCGTAAACCCGGTGAGAAAATTCGACCACCAGATGACTTTATAAGCCAAACAGGCTTGCCAAACCGCAAGCAGGAATCCCAAACAGAGTAGCTCGCAGAACATGCCGGCTCACGAATGGCCCGACAACGCGAGTTTCACCGCAATCCATGAAACAATGCGGAACCGATGCGAACCATCGTACTACCCTCTAGTATTGCGTCCTCAAAGTCACCACTCATTCCCATAGATAATTCCGGAAACCCGCCAGCGTCAGGAAATCTTTCGGCCAAGCAGTCACGCAATTCTCGGAGATGTGCAAACTCTCTCCGAGGTTCTTGCCCTGCCTCGGGGTGACTTGCCATTCCCATGAGACCACGAATAGTAACCCCGGGAAGTTCAAGAATCTGCGAGGCACTATCAAGCAAGCTACTTGGAAAGACACCGCTTCGTCCGACGTCTTCAGACAAATTTACCTCTATTAACCCCTCACATACCATCGCCAACTCTGTTGCCGAACGACTGATTGCCTCTGCAAGCCGAATGCTATCAATTGTATGAAAGACGGGTTTGTACGGTGTCGTCTTTGCCACTTTGTTCCGCTGCAAATGGCCAATCATATGCCACCGTACGTCGACATCCTCAGCAGCAAACGCCGCAGCTTTTTCCCAGAAGGCCTGCGGCCGACTTTCACCGAGATCTCGGCACCCTGCATTATAGAGTGCCATCGTCCGTGCCATATTGACATATTTCGTGACACCAACGATCCGTACAGAAGATCGTTCTCGGCCAGCTTTTGTGCATGCTTCGGCAACCCGCACAATGACCCTTCTCCAGTTTTCAGTGCAAAGAGACTGCTCTTCAATCTTCGACTTCCGGCTGTTCTGTGTGTTCATAATCAATCAATACAGTACGCGATCCTCAACTACTTCTAATAAACGCTTCACAACGCCATTTTGAGCTACACGGCCGACCAGAAACTCGGACGACATATTACAACCCAAGGCTGTGCGATTACGTGCCTCATCAAGTGAGCGATATACAAACCACTGATCGAGACACGATTGTACACGGAAACTAACTGCCTGATCAGCACGGACTGGTTCCCGAGTATCTGCTACTGTCAACTGCCGCCACGAACGCTGGTTGCTCTCCGGCTTCTCTTTTAAACGCTTGAGTCGCCCAGCATTGCAGTCAATCCAAAGAGGTGCGTAGATTCTTCCCGCTTGGGAATTCTGCTTCAATTCAAGCCGCAGGGCTGCCATATCAAGACTCCCAGCATCTGCACCCGATT
>Ga0315320_10000997_pt1 | contig 23374 bp, 25 predicted proteins | sample M140m21515metaG_FD_203458 | JGI IMG/M metagenome (GOLD analysis project Ga0315320, IMG submission 203458) | Ammonia-oxidizing marine archaeal communities from Monterey Bay, California, United States - M1 40m 21515 | ecosystem: Environmental > Aquatic > Marine > Coastal | place: USA: California... | reverse complement strand
AATAACCGCTGGACCTTCTGGTGTAAGCACAACATCTTCGAGCGAGCCAATCAACGAGCAGTCGATTTCTGCGAAGGCTGGTTGTGGGTCGGCGGGTGCGTCTGCAATGAATAGACCAAAAGCACCAGCGTTATCGCTATGATTATCGGTCTTCCAACCTGCCTTGGTTCCCGTTCCGTCGACATGATCAACGCCCAACAGACGAACGAAGGTTAGTGGTGACTGGTTTTTCAACCAAGCCTGTGCTGCGTATGCAGCATATGTTGGGGCAAGATAATTTCCAGTTCTGAAAACATCATCACCCCTTCCACCTGAAATTGGGTTGCCGAACATTTCGACGAATTCGGAAAATGATTCAATCCGAACAGGTCTCATTGCTGGTCCTCTCTCTGAACGCCCAATAATAATTGGACCAATTCCTTCCGGTGTTCTCGGTAACTGAGAATTATCAATCTCGTTGATGAAAATTCCGGGTGATACGAACTTAAATTTCTTTGCAGACATTTGCTATTCCTCTCCTTAAAAGCTTATAAATCTTTTCTTTTTTTGTAAAAACCTCAAAGACAAAAGAAAATCTTTGAGGATGTTTCTCTAATAAATAGTATGAAAATTGTGCAACGACCGAAAATTAACCTCGATATTTGCCACCATGGTGCTGATTGTTCTCGGCATCCCAAACAACCTTTTCTCTGGTCATCTTAACCTCAACTGCTGACTCCCGAACAACTGCTCTGGGTTTGTCTGCATTCGAGCCATCACCGAGCAAAGTAGCCAGAAGCCGGATGTTAACCTTTGCTTCATACTTTCTTTCGTCAGCACCTAGCTCACTCACATTCGATTCCGTAGAAAAGTCAGAATCCATAAATGCCTCGTACCTTAGACTGTCATAAGCAACAGAAAAATTATTAATTCCACCTCTTCGTGTAATGAATGGTTGTAGAACTTCATTCATTTGCTGTTGATACTCGGTCCAAATAGAAATCTCATACTGTATCTCTACATAGGCTGGCATTGGCACAGAAACCGTTTCGTAAACAACTTTTTCTTGTTTTCTTGTACGAAAGTTTGGCTGATTATGTTTTCGACGCACATCTGCTGATGAAAATTCAGAAGATTTTTTCTGACTGATTCTTCTCGACACTTGCAGGGAACCACCTTTGTGGTCAGCAACTTCAGGAATGTGAGCCCATGCTGTTCCCTTCATCGCAGGATCTTTTTTAATTCCTGTTCTTTGGAGTGTGATGACTGGGAGGATCAAAGCTCCCGAGGAGTCTCTTGCCTCTCTAATATTTTTAGAAACGTGTGAGCGTTCACCCGCAACCCATTTTACTTTCACCTTGTTCCAACCCTTGTTGGTTGTGCAATGAATGTTCATCACTTCATCAAGCCAACCATGCATAGCTCTGTCGGCATCTTCAATGCCAGCTTGACGGTACTCAACAAACTCTTTGGTGTTGGGATCCTCTCCTGTCGTTCTCTTAGGTTCATTCGGCATTAAATACACCCTCTCTAGTCTTTCTACAGGTTGCTTTTATCTCAAAACGATGACCATCTTGACCAAACAAGTATCTAGGCTGGGACAACTCAGCAACTTCATAATATTGTCCGTCGTACTGAACGAAGTCGCCCTCTCTTACTTGTAGATCTTGATCTTCCACCAGTCGCCTCTTATGAAAATGGACTGTAATGTTTGCAACTTTGTCAATTCCGTAATTTGTGAACTGCGTATCCGTCTCTTCTTTCTCAACAAGGACATACACACGGATAGGCGGCAAGAAAGTTTTGTTAATCGCCTCGCCATACAGATCGTGGAAGTCAGAGTGTTCCAAACTTACCGGATAATATAAAATTTGTTGTCCAATGACTCTTTCAATAAGTTCGTCATTGACTTGCTTGACCAAATCCCTCTCTTTCTTACCTACGAACAAAGGGGCGGGAGGGGCATCTGGCTGCTTCCACTTGTTATCTGCCATTTATCTTTCCTCCTGTTTGGTTCAGCCCGTTAAAATCGGCATAGGGACCAAAGCTTGGACTCTATTTGAGTTTTCAACCATCTCTGCATCGCCTTCCATCATCTTGCCGTAAGTTAATTCATCTAAAATTTCTTTTAATTCGTCTCGGAGTGCAATTTGTTCTTCTTTTCCTGCTGAAACTAGGTCTGTGCCGTTCAAGCTCACGTCATTTCCCGGAATTGGGATAGATGCAAACTTAGAACGAACCAACCCGAGCATTTCTTTAGATAATGACAAGGCAAAGCGGCGAATCCATTGTTTACCAATGGCATTAATGTTTTTATAGGGCACATTCTCGAAAGGAATCGTATTCATGTTGTTGATCCCCCCAGTTCCAATATTTCTATCGCCTTCTGGAGACTCAACCCACGTGTCTTGCCCTACTGTGTACTCAACCCACATCTTTTTTGGATATAAGCTCTCGTTAACTGGTGTTGGGTAGATCCTCAAGTAATTGTTCCTTAACTGATAAGACCAATGAGAGTGCCTTACACGAAGAGCGTCCTCATAAGCCATTGCCTGACCCTTGTTCTGCCATACTGGGACAACATTGAACGTTGAATCATCCGCATATTGACCATAGGAACTCAAGTTCCCTAAGACCGACACGGTGTTTCCAAAACCATAAAAGTTCCAGTTAGCGAAAGAAGATTTGTAGTAAACTTTATTAATTGTAATCTTGTTATCACCAATAGCGAGAGGAGTAACTCCATCTCTTAGCGTTGGGTTGCTGTCTGCGATCAAAGACTGTAAATCGTAGTCTTGAACACCTTCTGTAATGTTAAAGGAGGCAGAATATACTGTACCCGAACCACCCACTTGAACTTCTTCGCCAATACCTTCAGATACTCGTCTTGAATATGCGAAGTCGAACTTTGGATACTTTAAGTTCAAGTCTGTATCTTTGTTTACCGCTGGTTGTTCTGCGGCAGTTTCCCTCATCTGACCTGATTCGTCAAACGATCCCGTTGTTCCACCCAAAACATTTGATAAAATATTTTTTGATTGATGGATGTTAACAAGGTAAGAATATTCCAAACAAGCTTCTTCATACGCTGCGTATACCTGTTTGGAGGTTAGCTCGATGTCAAGGACATCTCCGCCTAATTTTTTGTGTACATAAGCAACCTGATCTGATGCTCCCTTTTGGAACAATTCGATCTCTTCAGCTTCAAAATAATCTGTGTCAACGTAAATCCCAAAGGGCAAAGCTGCTTCTGTAACTTCCGCAGAATTTCCTGCTTCGGGAAGAATAGATTTGCTCATTGTGCTTACTGGTGTTAATACTGGTGCCGCCATTCAATTTGGTACTCCGCTTGTTGTCCTGTGACAAAATTTGATTTCTAGAGTAAATAGTTTCTTAAAACAGAAAACCCCGCCTCAACTGAAAGTCGAGACGGGGTTTGCAAATTTTAAAGGCTATGCTTTAACTAAAGTTAGTGCTTATCCTCTAAGACCACGAACCAGAACGAGTCCGTACATGTCAGATGCTACAAGCTTCTTACCATAACGGGTCATCACAGCCTTGCGAGGAGTGAAGTCGTCCGGATCGAAGATCGTAGGAGTGACCTGTAGTGGAACGTATGGAGCGTAGACATATCCACTTTCGAGGAATGAACCACCCTTACGTCCAACAAGGATTACGTTACGTGGGAAGTAAGGATCTACGAAGAGATCGAACTTCTTACTGATAGAGCCAGTCTGAACAGCACCAACAGTTCCCTTGTCGTCATCGTGAGTTACAGAAGCTCGGAAGCCGCTGGTGAACTCAAGAATGTTAGCAACCTCTGGTCCACAGACCAAGAAGTTAGCACCACCACGAAGGGTCTTACGGTGAATTGAAGCAGAAACATCGTTGATAGTCTCAACAAGAGTCTCATACCACTCTGAAACAGTACCGGTGAAATCAGCAGTACCATCAGCCAACGCCGCTCCGCTTGAACGGTTTACGAACTGACCGGGGTTGCGTGACCAGTAAAGCTTATCAGCAGTAGCACCACGGATAAGGTCGCCAAGAATCTCTTGGTCAATCTCAAGCGAGATGTGCTCTGAAAGAACACCTGTCAACTCAACCTCTGCATCCAAGTTGTGGTAAGCGTTAAGATCCTGAGCAAGCTCTGGAGTCCAACGTGCCTTCAACTTACGAGTGGCAGCGGTGATAGCTGCTGAGTCAACCTGAATGTCGATCTCTGGGATACCACCGGCATTTACGCCGAGAGAGTTGTCCTCGAACTGCCATTGAGCAGCACCCTCAAGGGCACCAAGGGCACCTGAAGAAGCAGACTGAAGGTTATCGCTGATTGCAAAGTTAATCTCTACTGTGGCTGCCGCCTCGACCTCCGCTACTGAAGGCAAAGTATTCGCCGACAGGTCAGCACCGCCAGATGTGACAACAACCATCTCAAGCAAGTCGCCTGCGGCGGCATGTTGAGCGAATGTGTCACGAGTAACAGCATTTCCGCTAGAGTCAACAATTCTCGTCAAACGACGAACAACACGAGCAGTTACACCAACACCACCAGCACCGAAGTCAGCATGACCCGAAAGATCACCACCACCGACGGCAGTCATGTCAAGGTGGCTAAGACCAAGACGCATCATGCGGTTCATGTCTGAAGCTGCAACCTGAGTTACACCAGCAGCAGCAGCTTCCCCGGCGTTGAGGGTTTGAGTGCTTGCAACACGAGGGTCAGTTGACGGATCGTGCGCTGTTGCTTCGCCGATGTTGATTCGGACGACGGTTGCGACCTGACTACTATCGGTTGCACAAAGGTCAGCATCGAAGCTAAGAGATTGCTGCTCACCTTCGGTGAGGTCTCCATCAAGGGTAATATCCGCTCCGACACGCTTGATCATTTGTTTGGCGGGTGAGATACCACCACGGGCTGAAGTCAGACCTTGGCGAAGATTGTAGAAACCGTCTTCGTTTGAGTCAACATCAACACCAGTCATGATGCCAGCACCAGATGTGCCACCACCAAAGATTGAAGTACCATCAGTACCTGCGCCGTCTCGGCTTCCACCCTTGGTGAAATCCAAGAAGAATACAAGACCACTTGGCAGACTCATTGGCTGAACCGACACAAGTTGGTTAGCAAGAAGACCACCGAATACACGACGAACGATTGGGAATGCTACTGCGGCATAGCCGTCAACATCACCAGATGCCATCGTGGTTGCTTCACGAAGAAGCTCTTTAGCTTGGTTCTCAAGAAGAACCGCCATTGAATTTTTGATATAATCGTTACCAAGTCCTTCCAGAAGACCGGTCTTTTCCCACTTGTTAATAAGTGCTTGACCTTCTCTCTGGAGATTGCGCTTGACAACGTTCTCTGTTAAAGTTTTAAGAACTGACATTTTAAATTTCCTCCCTTTATATAATTGAATATAATTTGTCTTTTACTTAATTCCGGCTAATCGTTGCATTCTAGTAAGTGCAGGTTCATTTGAAACCTGTGCCTCATTTCGACTGCGGGGCAAGAATGGTGAAGATGTTTTAGTGACCGCTTCGCTTAGTGATTTTGGTGAACGCTTTTCAGCAGTTCCCCGCACCGTGCTTTGAAGAGTTTCATAAATAACCTTCGCTTCTTTGGTTGTTCGTGCGCCGGAAATAGCTTCGACAATTTTAATTTTTTGTCGCTCATTCAGGGAGTCGCTATTTAAAACACGATTTTTATAAACAAGCTTAGCGTTAGACAGATTAACCTCTGTTAAACGTGCGCTCATTTGACGAACAATACTAGCCAACTTTTTATTTTCGCTAGTAGTATTGCTCATGTTTTCTTGAAGATCCTTCACAGCTTTTTTAAGCTGCTTGTTCTCTTCAGCAAATTCTGTATCACGGGCTTGTGCTGTGGCTGCATCTTCAATTTCCTCTTTATCACGAGGGTTGGCAGCAGCACCGCCCAAAGTTCCACTTGGAACAGGCTTGACATCGACCTTTAACTCTTCCTCTAGTGCAGCGGCGAGTTGACTAAGAACAGACTCTTCAAGAGCCAGTTCGTCTTCCTCTTCCTCTTCTGCACCAAGGGGTTCTTCGATTCCACCCAAAGCGTCATCGGTTCCGGGCATAGCGTCGCCGCCTGCCTCTTCTGCGTCGATTTCTTGTCTCAGGGCATCGAAGTCGATAACAACTTCTTGGTTCTCTTCAGGGCACGGGCAAAGACGCTCTCCGTCTCCCATTGCCGCTGGTACATCTGGCATAGAAGCATCCATAGCAGGCTCTTCTTCTCCGAGTCCGCCGCCGAGTCCAAGCTCGTCCTCCTCTGCCTCAAGTAGGGTATCTACCGCTTCTTTGATATCATCAGCATATTTGCCGACAAGAGCGGATTCGGCATTTTTAATCGCAGCTTCTTTTAAAGCAGAAGCGTCAACGATAGCCTGTTCTAGTAAAGATGAAGAAATTTCTGTAGCCATTATTTTCCTGTTCCTATTGTATGTTATGTTCGGTTCAAACCGTTAGCAACAATAAATAGTTGGTGAAATGTGAAAAACCCACCAACCTGTTTCAATAAATAAATAGTCTAAGGAAAAAAAATGACAGTTGAAATGTTGTTTTATATTCTAGAAGCTGTTAAAGGCAATTTTTGCAGTCGAAAGACCGGCACCGACGAGAGCAATACGGTCTGCGCCTGAGATTTCTAAAATATAATGACCATCTTCTGTGAATGTTGCAGGGACGTAACCTGCTGGTCCGAGTTGCATAAGAGGAGCCCATGTACCAAAAACATAATTGTATGCGTACACCGTAACGTCATCGGTGTGGTCAACTTGAATGTGGGCATATCGGCTTGCGCCTGCCCAATATCCGTTCTTGCCGTCATCGGTACTGTTAAGACCAGAAGCAAGGTCACCAGCAGCGACGATGGTCACATTGCCCACTACTTTGGCAACCTCACCTACAGCACTCGAATCAGCATTGCCGATCGGGTTTCTTGTTCTCATTCCTAATTTTGCTTGCGACATCTTCTGCCTCTCCTTTTATTTGTTGCTCTTGTAATTAGTGGCTTAAATTTATAAACGACTATCTTCTGATCTTGGGACCACGAGAACGTCGCTCCAAAGCTTTCTTCTTTTTTCTTTCGATTCGCTGCATCTCAAGTCTATACTTTTTTTGCTTAGCCAATCTCTTATCTCTTTTTGATTTAAACCGAGGTTTCCCTAAAGGAGACTTTTCTCGAATCTCTTCCAATAAGCCATCACGTTTGCACTTTTTACTAAAAAGCCGAATAGCTTTTTCAATGTGCATCCTTCCGACTACAACTTCTGCATTTACTGGTTTGTTTGCCATATCATTTCCTACTCGTTAATTAACGCTTTCCACGTTTTGGAGTTTTGACCGACCAAGCCGGAAATATCAATACCCGGATCACTAGCTTCTCTATTTGCTAGCGGTCCTGCTGCTTGAGTACTTCCGGGCGAGCCGCCTGACGATAGAGGGGTTGTGCCTTCAAAGACATCAATTCCTCCAAAGTTTTCTCGGCTGACCTGCTCAGCGAATCTTTTCTTATATTCATGAATTTTACTGCTGGTTTCTGTGCGACGACTGTCGGCAGCTTCTTTAACGAACTGCCTTTCTACTGGAGGAGAGTTTTCCTCCCTTAGCGGTGGGGGATTGTTATTACCCAAACCGTGAGCTACTTCTGATACAACCTTTGAAAGTACACCTGACTCGAAAATCACCTCCTTAATGCACTCCTTGATTAAAGGTTTAAGAATTTTTTTTAGCTCGTTCTTATTCATCGATTTTCACCTACAATATCATTTAGAATACGATTGATTCTATCTGCCTTGGTATAAACATCTGTTTGTCTCTGCATTCCCTCTTTCACCATATAGGCTCCCGGAGTGGAAGGTTCAGAAACAAAATCAAAACAAATTAGCTGGAAGTCGTCCTCAACGATGGTGTTTCCGTTCACGTCTTCGTGAACAGAGCCAAGACCACGGGAAGAGATTCCAAGCTTTACGCCACTATGAACTAGGGACTTAAGAATGCCTCCGGATGGGGTATCAAGGATCTTTACCTTGCCCATCACGCTATCGCCATCCCACCAAACTTTGGTGACCATGTGTGATGCATTTCTCAAATTAATAACTGAGTCTTCTGGGTGATCTAGCTCTCCCAAAGCTCTTGCCTCTCTGACAATCTTATCATAATTACGGACTTCTCTGACTAGAACATGTCGAGGATAAACTCTTCCGTTTCCGTTCAACTGATTTGCTTTTTGCATAACACCAGTAAGGTACATCGTACCGTTTTGAACTTCTACTTTTTCTTCTTCTGTGAGCAGGTCTTGACAAACACCACCCTCACATAGTTCATAATATTCTCTTAAGAGATATTTCTGATCCATCTTAAAATTCCTCGCCCTTGTTAAAGTCTAAATAAATAAATCTAAATTCATGCGGCCGCAAGCCGCCCGAGCCTGCATCCATTCTTGCAGAGTCTAACTGGCATAAGCATCCAACGCTTGTTTCCTTGATTTCCGTAATACATATCATCACCTCCAATTCTATGGTTTGGGTTTGTTAATCCGACAATCTTTTAGATTCTAGCTTTTCTATCTTGATTCCACTATCACCAAACACCATGTTCATGATGTACGATGTACCAGAAGATAACCAACCTAAAATAAAAGGATTAGCCAAATTGTACTCAAAATTAAATAGTTCTGTTTTATAATTTATCCCCCACAAAAGAACTCCAACCCAAAATCCCATACACATTGGACAATGGAACAACTCACCAAATCCATGTAGCCATTCCTTTGAGGGTCGGACCTTGTTGAAGATCGAACCATACACAAGTAGCTGCGTAAGACCATACGCAGTTAACACAAAATAAGTTAATTCTATCATTAAAACCTCAGTAAACTTGATACATACTGGATGGAAGATGAACGTTTCTTCCCTTCTTAGGGGAATGAAGATCCGAACTGTAGGCTGTCGTTTCTTCCTCTGCGGGTTCTAACACCCTCTCTTCTTCCTCTGCCTTATGAGCAGCGTCCCACATAAAATAGGGCTTCTCTTCTTCAATAAATTTACTGATTGAAAAAACCACAGCCTGTGTAGGATCCGCAATCTCTGATTTTGCAGGGTACTTTGCCTCCATCGAGCCATAGACGTTTCCGCCCATTACGGTCTCTGGGATGATCACCCCTTTTCTTCTCAAAAATTCAAACATTTTTTGTTGCACAGCGTAGATCGAATTACTCATCTGCTTCTTAGCAAAACAAACAATCTTTGACTTCTCTGGGAGGACAACAATATCAATATCCATATGATCTTGGATCATGATGTTGCCATCTAGAGTCTTTCTCGCTACCAACTCAACTGTAGCCTGTGGTTTGGGTTGCTCGATCTCTTGCGGTACCTGCTCTTCTGTTCCCGAAACTTTGAACGTGATTGCCATTAGTTTGTGACCTCCCGTGCTAGTTTCTGGATCTTTAGCACCTCTGTGAGATATGAACTATCAATCTCTCGCTCTCGGAAACTATCAAGCACTCCAAGGACTTTCTTTGTGTTTGTTTTCATGCTCTCGTCTGTGCGGATCTCCTGCATGGAGAGCGAATTCTCCACTATGGTCTTCAAGCGTTCAAGCTCTTCATTCAAGTATGTCTTGAGTGCGAGCCCGTTGTCTGTAAAGGAGAAGATGTGTCGAGTTAAGACCTCTTTTTGCTCTTCGAGTAGAGAGTCATCATATTTTTTATTAAAACCCTCAACGAACGTTTTGTAGGTCAAGTTGTCAATTGGTTCCATTGTGGATGCTGTAGACTTAGCGTTGCTAATGCTGGCTGTAATCTGGTTTTCCAACAGCACCTTTTCTTTAATAGATGTTTTTTCACTAAAAAGTTGTGCAATTGTAGCATAGTCCTTATAAGAAGGGACGAAGTTTGTATAGACTGATGTCCCAATGCCCTTGTTGATCTTCTTAATAAGAGCACTCTGTTCTTTAAATAATCCGGAAGCAGAAATCTTTTTCTCATGGGCTCGCCTCGCCTCTGAAACCAACCTCTTCACATCTGATTCACTAAGGTCACAGTTCTTCTCTGTCAAGGTGCGGTAAATGTCAAGCTCTTTGCCAAGCTGGGTTGATTGCGAAAAAGATTCTTTTAAGAGGCGGACAATCTCATTCTTTTGTCCAGATTTCTTTTCCATGATCGCTTTAGTCAACTCTTGGATCAAGGCTTCGTATAGGAAAGCGGTGTTTCTTTTCTTGTTGTGTCTAAACTTAGACTTGTTCTTTTTAGTCATCTTTTTTTCCCTCTAAACTGCTGAGAAGGTTCTTTATGTCAGAACTCAGTTCTTGAGCCTTCCTCTCTTCTTCAGTATAATTAGTGTGAACATCTCCATTATTCTCATAAATACCTCTCGCCAAGCCAGCAAGCTCGTTTCCACCCTTAAAGACGTTTCTCGAAGTGGAGGAGGCTGTTTCATCTGACCAATGGCTCTTCAGACTACGTTGCCTTGCGCCCATGCCTCTAGAGTCAGACTTTTCTGGGTGATAGACCTTGCCCTTCGATCTGGCGGTAACACGACCGCCATCGGCTCTTTTAGCAGGAGCGGCAAGAAGTGCACTATCATCGCCCTCGTCATCGCCCTCGTCATCTCCGAGATCTCCGAGGTCACCGTCGTCACCTTCTTCATCGTCTCCACCTAAGCCGCCTAGACCGCCGCCGCCGCCATCGTCTCCCATGTCGTCGCCGCCTTCGCCGCCCTCTCCGGCAGAGTAAAGTGCTCGGAACTCCTCTCCTTCGATTTCAGCGACTGCTTCTCTGTGTGCTCCGACTTTTGCGTCGTGCATCATCTCGTGCTGAATTCTCAAGTAGTCATCTTCCGCAAGACCAAAGATGTTCGTTGCGATCCAACGCTTACTAAAGAAGTCTTCTGTAGCTGCGCCTGCAATATCAAACTTCGTTCGCCAATGCTCCAACTCTTGAAGTTCTGCAATCTTTGATGGGTTCATCAATTTAAGCTTGAAGTTAATTAAATCAGCACCACGAAAACCAAGTGTGTAAAGGTGAACGATTCCGACCTTCTCCATCTCAGAAACAATAATGCGTTGCAGTCTCTGAATAGTTCTAGCAAAGCGAATATCTTTTTGAGCTAAAGTGGTCTTGTCCTCGTCGGCTCCGTCTCCACGTGCCAAATAAGATTGGGGTACCTTGAGTGCTGAGAACAGCTTATCTCTTAAATACTTTACATCGTCAATGTCTCCAGTATAGGTTCCTCCGGGGAGTGACTCGATCCTTGTCCCTCCTTGTGAGCCTCGAACAGGGACGTAGTAGTCTTCATCAATGCTCATCGGGTTGTATCTAAGATCGACACGACCTGTATTGGGGTCGACAACCTGACGACGCTTCATCGATGTCTGTACTTTTTCTACGAACTGCTCCACTTCGTTTGGGGGAATGTTCCCAACGTCAATGTAAAACACACGACGTTCTGGTGAGCGGACAATACGATAACTCATCATTGCGTCTTCTAAAAGAGTCAGTTGTCTCCAAATTCGTCGTGCTGGTTCAAGAATAGATGTCCCATACGGAGCATATTTGTCGTTCCCTAAAACACGGAAATGGGCAACCTGCCAATTCTCAAAGGTCATTCCGCCCTGATTCCATTGGAACTGGACGTAGTTTGGATTGGTCGGGTCTTCACCCTCCAATCTCTCAATTTCATTTGAAGGGAGACCGATGCTGTTAATAATCCCCTTTGTATCATCAATATCTAGATAAAGGAAAAAGTCTCCATATTTGCATAACGTTCGACACCAACCAAACATGTTAAATTCCACGTTTAAGATATTTTTATACAAAGTGTCGAGAACTTCTTTTATTTCTTCATTCGGGCAGTCGATCTTCATCATGGGTCGAAGATCTGAAGAGGTGGTCATCTCGTCAGCATAGACATCTAGAGCAGACGCAATTTCAGGAGTATACTCCATTTGATCAAAATCTCGATAGCGTTCTGCTCGCTCTTGCTGCGCCATGTAGTTTACACTCAATGAGCCAGCTAGGTTGTCGTATTCTTGTTTTCTAAACGCTTGACCGCTAATATCATTAAATCGGGTAGACCTATTTGCAAGCTGTCTCTTTTTAAACTTACGTTGGGTCTGCGCTCGATAATTTACAATCGGACCTGAAAAAAGCCTTGTAAGCCTCTTGAAAAGAGGTGATTCAGCGTTCTTTATATTTTTTGTTTTATCTGCCATTTCTATCCCTTAAATATCCAAGAATAATTTTTTACTTCTTCGATTGCATCTCGACGTTTCTGATCTCCCGTATATCCTACCATACCCGGTATGGTTGTGTTAAGCTCTACTTGAGATTTCGTTATCGCACCGAGGAACGCTCTCTTATACTCTGAGTCTCTTTGGTTTGCTACTAGGGCTGTGTCTCTGACCCAACAGGCAATTGCCAAGCTCAAAACTAAGTCATCGTTATAACTCTTCATTGCTTCTGGCTTCCCGTTGTTCCAAACAAAAGTAGTTAACTCGTTAAAGATTCTTCTAGAGTGTATCTTAATTAGTCTATTTCTTATGAATTCTTCTAGTTTTGCGATTATCAAAGGTCTCGTCTTCATTGACGTTGTAAACCCCGCAATGCAGTTAGAGCGAGTTTCTGCAACGTGTTGCTCAACATACTCATGAGTTGACTTAACAGAAAAATATAAATTAGGGTATGATTTTTCCGAAAGCTTCGTTAAGACTGAGTATCCAACGTTATTGTTTTCCACCACCAACATCGCATTACCAAACTGCCCACCAACATCATAAAGAAAGTCTGCAAACATATCTAGGTCTACTTTCCCCTGATACTCTGCAACCTGCTCCATATTTGTCACATCAATAACATGAAACGCAGAGTAGTCAGTACCATCCCCACGGGCAACGTCAGCGACAAGAAGATAAGAATTTTCTGGTTCATAGTTTTTCCAAATGTGGAGGTTTCTATCAAACCCAGTCCTATACTTCGGTTCCTCAAGAAACTCCTCAAGCTTCTCTAAGTCTTCGGGATGAATGACCGTTTCACCCGACATATTAAAGTTACATTCAAGCTCTTGAGCAATCTCTCTTCGAGACATGTTCTTGGTCTCTTTATCGAACCACGACTGGTCTCGATCGGGATGGGCATCCCACATGATTTTTGTTGGGAAAAAATCATTAGAAGCGATGTCTGCATCGACATACGTCTGGTGAAACCAGTTACCAACACCATTTGGAGTGGATAGCGCAATACAACGACCACCTGTTGATAGGGTGGGATACAGACCCATCCAGAGGTCATCCAACCCCTCAACGTGAGCAGCCTCATCGATTACGAGCAACGACAAAGCCTCTGAGCGACCAGCGTCTGATGAAGTGGAAGATGCCTTAATCTGTGAACCATTCGACAACTCAAAAGAAGTTCTATTATCTACACTAATTTCTGCAATCTTAATCCATTGAGGGAGATTCTTCATGACGTTCTTGACTTTTTTTACCAAGTTGGCTGCTGTGCCAAACTTTGTAGCCATAACGAGAACGTTCTTATCTTTGTGAAAAAGCATCATCCAAACAACATAGCCAGCACAGAGGGTTGAAATACCCAACTGTCTGGCTTTGAGGACAATATTAAAACGGTGATCATTAAACGACTCCAAGAGTTCATCTTGGTAGTCGTAGGTTCGGAACGGAATCTGCCCCTTCATGGGGTGGGAGATCCTACAGTAATTATTTAAAAAGTAAGATGGATCGTTGCCGCAGCGGACGATCTCTTTCAACACTTGCTGTTTCGATAATTGATAGGACATTCATTACTCTCGTTACTCTTTAATAATCTGACGGGTTGTAGTCTTCTACTTCATCAGATCCACCAAGTGAAATACCATGGTCCGTGGCAATGCCTTGAAGGAGTTGATGAGCCAATCCTCTTTCCATTGCTTGCACGAGATTTTCAAGAACCGATGTCTCTCCCATCGCCTGAGTGAGTGCATCCAGCATCTCGAACGTATCGTCATTAGCATCCTCTGATAGGTCTCCCTTGCTGCGGATGTTAAACTTCGTATACTCTTCCTTAATAATCTCTTTGAGTCTTGATTTTGAAATCTTCATTTTTGTTCTCCTTTAGGTCTTGTTACATTTTTAGGCTTCTTGGCACTATCACGTCCCAACTCAATAAACTTTTTAATCGCACTATCCAATTTATCATCGGACTCATTAGCAATAGGTTCAGCGTCCGAGCCATAAGAAAAATACTGTTTTGCCTGAACCCATGACCTATGTCCGCCAACTGATTGAACCAGCACCTGCGCCTCTCCCTCTTTCTTGAGTGTCAGGGAAGACTTGGTGGCGGCTCGATACTGCTTTTTAATAAATTTGGAAAGATCTGCAATCATCTGCTCGATGTCTGACTCGAAGGAATTGTTGTGTACCTCTTTCATGGTTACTTCCCCATGATAGTGAATACAGAGTTGATCGCCGTGAAACGAAACGTTGAACCCGTCCATAACTCTTTTGTCGTGGAGTGGGATAATCCCGTCTTCGCCCTCTCGCTTGAGCCCAGTCATAACCGGACTGCCTTCCTCATCAATTGCGCCATCATGCTTATTTGATAGTGCTTGTGAAATTCCTCGCACGATTTCTAGTGTGTCTGCCATTATTTTACTCTCCTAAGTCTTCTTAACTTTTCTGCAAGTGCCTTAGCCTCTACTTTGTCCATAGCTGCCTTAAGCTCCTTGTCTTTGGTTGTTGCTGAAATCTTTTCCCACTTTTCCATAGAAACGTCCAAGATGTCAAGTAACGCTGCTGAAATTTTGGGCTCTTCAACTTTTGGCTTGGCTCCTTCGGGGCTCCCTTCGGACTCCGCAGCACCCTCGATCTTGTCTGCAAAGTCTTCAATTGCTCCAAGCCTCTCTTCTGCTTGGTCGCCCTTCTTCCCAGCTTGAGCCTTCATAGCGTCGATCTGTTTCTGGATATCAGCCATCATCTGCTGGATCTCTTCAACATCTCCACCCTGAACCGCTGCCTTCATCTCTTCCGGTGCAGGCGCATCCATCTTCTGTGGAATTTCTTCTTCGCTAGAATACCCATAAAGGTCTGCCACGAAATCTCCGTAGTTTTTAATCAGCTTTCCATAACCCTTCATAAAACCCTTGGCTCCGCCTTTGATCTTGTCAAGGAAACCTTCATTGATCTCGCCACCTTCGGCGATGTAATTGCGGATCCGGTCGGCGACCTCACTACGATACTCTTCGACGTAAGCGGCTTGAAGTTCCTCTAATGAAATCTGATTTGATCTTTGTTTTTCTTTAAGTTTCATTTGGTCTCCATCCTTTTTTCCATCGGTCTTCTCGCCCATCGACATGTTCAGCCCAGCAATCGAAACAGCAATTATATTTAATCATATAAACATCGTCTGACTGCTTAAAAGAATAATTTTTACAAACAGGGCAAGTTCTCGAATCTTCTTCTTTACTAAGTAGTTTCTTAGAAACAAAAATGCCGTTGATTTCTACTCTCTCTTGTTTAGCTTTTATCTTTTCCCGTTTTAAAGAAGCCTTTTTCGACTGCTTTAGGTACTCCGCCTCTTTCTCTTCGTCCCAGTCGCTTCTAGGATCTTTCGTTGCCTGCTTGCCATATTTCTTACTTATAGCTTTTTCAAGTGCAGCGATTTCGTCTAAACTTTTTTTCATCACATATCTCCTGCTGGAACAACTGCATAAACAATTCCGATCGCTGTAAGGGCTCCAGCAACAAACCCTACAGCCACCCACAATGGGGTCAAGTCATTCCTACGCATCTCTTGCGAGCGAATAAGCAACTCATTTGTCCTCCCAAGTTCTGATTCTAAAAATTGATTCTGTAGGCGCAAAGTGTTCAGCGTCAAGCCACTCCTTTCATTCAGGTATCGCACTTGTTGTTCTAAATATAAATTATGTCGAGACTGCATCGTGTCAAATTCAATATTAATTTTAGCAAACTCTTCCGGAGACATGAGTATCGTGTCTGAGCTAGCGGTGAGTCTTTGTCCCGACCGCAGCAAGGAATACTCAAGTGTAGGCATACGCAACGTCAGTCTAGGTGGTAAAGTCAACTCCGAGCTTGAAGTTGTTTGCTGCCCTTCTGGTTCCTGAGCCATTGCCTGTGCGGGGATCACCATAGCAACCACCAACAACAGCGTTGTAATTTTTTTAATTTGGAACATCAATCTCTCCGAAACTTTGAGGTGGGATATATTTGAAAGAAGGTGCGTTCTCCCTTAAAAAAATTACAAGCTCTTCCTCCGTTAAGTCTCCCTTCAGAGTGTCAACTGCTTCACGGATCCTCTCTTCTTTGTCCGAAGTAATCTCTCCATTTTGCTCCTGTATATCTCTATCAATCTCTCTCATCTTCTCTTGAAAAGTCTCGATCAATTCTCTCTGTCTTTCATCTTTCTCTCTACGATCAGCGTCGGACTCTTTTTTAGACCTCGCTAGCTCTTCCGACATGTCTGCTTTTTTAATTAAAAATAGAGATGCGATTGCGCCAATGGCTGCTAAAAAAAACAACCATTGGTCGCAAGCGAATTTCCATGCTTTTTTTAAAAACAATCCAATTCCCATTATTGCACCTTCTTCATCTCAGCCCCGTGCTTCCATTGAAGCGCAAGATCAACAAGAGCCTGTGAACCAATGTAAACAAGAGTTACAGCCACCCAGTCGCTACTGGTGACCACTCCATACATGCACAACCCTGTGGCTGTACCCCATGCTAGAAACTTACGAGAAATGAATCTCTCAATATGTTTATCAGCAAATGCTTTTGCTCTACTCATCATAGTGTCCTCCTATAAGCTCCCGAAGGAGCCGACAAGAATAAATAGTAGAAAATTACTGATTCACGAAAGCAAAGCCCTTCTTTTTCTCGATGACAATTTGAGAATCTGAAGCATCTTTTAAAGAATCTAAGTGAGAAATGAGAAGTACTGTTTTAAAATGAGCTTTCACTATATCTAGGATTCTTACAAACCCCTCCATATTCTCTTCGTCTAATGCGGTACCGGGTTCGTCTAGAATAAAAGTGTCTCCCTTCGGCATCGAAGAGACGTTTAATAGTGCCAACCTGATTGCCATAGCAGCAATGGTCTTTTCCGCACCGGAGCCCATCTCAAGTGGGCGAGCGTCATACTTGGGGTGTTTAATAAACAATTCCAAATGTTTTGTGTCGCATTGAAGGAACACTTCAAAATCAACAACATTAGCTAACACGCTAGCGATCTCTCCATTGAGGACAGGCAGTTTATTCTTAATAATATCCAGAGAAATGCCGTTACCGTGCATACACTTCTCGTATAGATCGTGTGCTGCATAGTCTTGCCTATACTTCTTCAGATCTGCTTGTTTCTCGTGCACGTCTTTAAGTTTTTGTTCAATCGAACCGTTCTCTTTGTAAAGTTGCATGACCTTTTGTTCACACACAGCAAGGTCTGCCTCATGCCTTTCAGCTTGTAAAGATAATGCCGCTTGTTCAGAAACCAAGGCTTCAAGGTTTTCAATCGCCTCTCGGTTTTCTTCGTACTCTGAAATTTGAGCGTCAAGTTCTTTAATGTCGTTTTTCAATCTGATGATTTGATTTTTATTTTTAGCAACTTGCAAGTCCGCCTCTTGAATCTCGGACTCACTTTCAGTCTTCTTTCGCAGAAGCATTTTATGCTTATCCAAGTGCTCCCTAATCTGCGAAGGTTGAAGAGTCTCCAGTTCCGATTCTAACTTCTGGTGAGCCTCCTTCGCTTCTTGAATCTTAGTCGAAACGATCGGAATATTGTTTTTTGCATCCTGAGCATCTCTAACAAACTCATTACTGCTACAATATTGACACTCTGGATCATACTCATGCTTTGATAGCAATTTCTCTTTCTTTAAGAATCTCTGCAACTCTTTCTCGTGAGAGCCTTGAAGTGTCCTAGCCTCCTTCATTTGCTCCTCGATCGATGTCACAGAGTCCTGCTTTTGGCGAAGACCTTCGAGGTCAAAACTCTCCAGAAATGCGCCTGCCTTCTCAACAAACTCACGATTCGTTTTTATCGTCTTCCCAAGTTCTCGGTTCTTACCTTCGGAACTCGTGACCTCTAAAGCAGCAGAGTCTCTGCGCTTTGTAACCTTAGCGACATCAATGATTTTAGCCGGAATAGAATCAATAGAGTTTTGTATTTCTGAAAGCTCGTCTGATGCAGACGAGATCTGAGATTTTAACAAGCGACACTCCGCTTCCTGTGTCTCGACTTCTAAAGAGTTTTCTGCCAAGGAGTTTTCACACTCAAGGATCAACTCTTCAAAATCAAGTTCCTCAAGCCGCTTTAGCATCGACCTAAGATCTGACGCATCTTCTTTTGCCAACCTATGTTTTCTCTCAAAAATATCCAAATCTAGAAACTTTGCCAGAATTTCCTTTCTCTTGGTTGAACCTTCGGCAATAAACGAGAGGGATTCTAACTGAGATGCCATGGACGTTAGAAAAAAGTCTTCTGATGTTCCAAAGAACTTTCTAATATTCTTATCAGTACCGTTCCTGTCAAGCCCGTTAAGAGACTCAACCTCGCCCGTCACGGCATTTTTTACATAGAACTCAACATCAGTCTTAGCCTCTGTGGTCTCTTCGCCCTTCAAACGCTTCGTGTATTTTTCGCTGCGACGCTCTACAGTTAGAATGTTATCGCCAATTTCGATCTCTACCTTGCCTCGACCCCAGTCTTTATCTTGATTAATCGTGTTGAGGTTTTTCCTATTTCCTTTTGAAGTTGTGTTATATAGTGTATAAAGTAGGCTGTCAATAATGCTAGACTTCCCTGAAAAGTTCTTTCCAAAAATGCCAACGATGCCAGCAAGATCGCTAAAGTCTACCTTATTGCCCTCTCCGTAATTAAATAGGTTGTCCCACTCCAGAGTCTTCAGTCGCCAATTTATATTTCTTTTTACCGTCTCGTTTTCTTCTGCAAGAATATTATACTTTTTGTTTAACTCGTGAACCCTGCTTATCGTTGCGTCGGTTGCTTCATAACCCTCAAGGAACTTGGTGATCAAGCTTTCTTGAACCGCAGTATCTCTCAGGTCTTCCTGAACCAAATCTCCTGCAACATCCGAAATCGTACCTTTGTCGATGGCTTTGTTTAGGAAAGTTATTGAAGTTGGTTTAAACTTTGTTTTAGCAGCGTCCACCGCACGGCGGAGCTTATCAAGGGGGATACTATGGTTGCAAACCAAGCGCAATCGTGCGCCCTCTGATAACTTAATGTTCTTTGGAACCCTGCCAGCTTTTGTAAGCTCAACTGTGACAAACGGCTTGGGGTTAGGAATCTCAATGTGCTTGCACGTGAACTCATCCTTATTCTTGATGTCCCACAGCAAGAACCCCTTGTCATTCGTTTCTCCATGGTTCTGTTGGATTGTAGAGCCCGGATATCGAACCCGACCGTCGTCATCAAGAATCTGGTTCGTCTTATGAATGTCTCCAAGGAATGCAAAGTCGTGATTATCGAAAATATCAATATCGTGATCGCCGTGTTCCATCACCCAACCAGTATCAGTTGTCACTCCTGAAACATACCCGTGATAGAGTGCAATGCTGATGAGTTCTTCTGGTGGTTTTACCCAGTTTTCCTCATCGAACACACTCAAAACATTCAGGCAAAAACCCTCTCCAATGTCGTGAGTGCCAGCGTTCTTAAACAAATGAAGGTTCTTGTGCCCCAAAGCATCAATGATTGGAGAAAGAGCATCTTGGCGATTCTCGTTCTTTAAGTTACCATCGTGATTACCTAAGATAACGTAAGTTGGGGCAATGTCTGCTAGGTTCTTAAAAAAATTAGCAGCCATCTCCACAAACTCCGGAGAGATTTGCGTTTTGGTGTGGGCAATGTCTCCACAATGAACAATACAGTCCACCCCCTCTTGACGCAAGGTCTCGTAGATCTTGTTAAAGACCTCATTATATTCTTCATGGTATTTTAAATTTCGGATATGAGTATCCGCAATGTGAGCAAACTTCATTCGCCCTCCTTCGTTAACTTAAGTTAAATTGCCGCTATTGACTTACTAAAGTGCTCTTGCACAGTCATCGGTACAGCGTTGTTTTTTCTTTTTTGATATTCTTCTCTTGTCATCTCGCCTACATCGGAATATGGTGATATATCCACTTTATACAATTCTATGTCAAATGTCAAGAGCTTTTTTATTAAATTCATTGCTTTCTTTTCAGCGTCAGAATCCATAGCAACATAAACCGGGGTGTCGTGCTTGACGATTTGACGGAATAATTTAGAGTCGTCTCTTAGCGACGAGCCCAGAATAGGCACAGCGTTACCCGCAACGACCGCATCAAAAACTCCCTCAACAAGAGACAGGTCTGACTGCCAGTCAACATAAAGCTCGTTAAATACAATGTTTCTCTTGGCTGGGGGGTTTGTATATTTCTTCCAAGAGTTGTCGTAGGCTCTTGCAACAAAATAGTTTACAGACCCACGGATGTCAAACGACGGGAACAAAACACGGTTCGCATATTCGCCCGTGGCGCAATATCCAACCTTCCACCTTAGAACATCATCCGTATTCAATCCACGTTGAGCTAAGAACTTCAAAGCAGGGATTGCCGAGCTTGGCAAGTCTCGACCAGTTAAAGAGACGAACTCGGAAGGAAGCGGTGTTCTCTGTAACTCTTCCTCTCCTGACGCTCCCCAGTCCAGAGCATCCATAAAGACTTGCTCAAATGAGCTAAGGTCCACCAGACGCTCATCCAAGAATTGTTGCCACTCGTTTTGTTGCTTAAAGCTACCGAGGCGACGTACAAGACGGTATACGGTTGAGCCGCTATATTCACAGACCCAACACTTAAACTTATCCTTGTTCAGGTTCACGGAAAGCTTCTTTTTATGGTGGTTGCACTTCGGGCATTGAAACAGATGTTCCTTGCCAACCCGAATGGGCTCTCCCAATATTTCTCTTAAGATTCTAAGTTTCTTTTTTGAATCTGACACTAGCACCCGCCCTTGCAATAATTAAGCTGTCCGCACGATCGTATGTTCCCGCTATGGGATTACCATGTTTAGTATACTCTATCACAAAGTTGGGTTCGGTGTCAAGTAAAAATTGTAAAACTTTTTCTTTTGCATTCTCGCCTCTCTTTATCGTTACCCCGGCTGCTTTTCTTGCAGAAGTCGCTGCCAACATTTCAGGCTCAATTTCAAAGATATCGTAGCATAACCAAGATACAATGCCGTTAAAACGTGATAGTGTTGATAGTGTCTTCGCAGACGAAAAACCGCTCCTAAAGCTCTGTAGTGATTGTTCTATATAAATATAACCTATATCGAACTGTTTGTCAAGCTCAAAAAGATTATTTTTTACAAATAAAGCTTTGTGGTAAAGTGAGGGGAATTTTTTTTTATTTCGGGTGTCCCATGATTTGCAAAACAAAATCTCGCCACCCTCGTCAATTACCGTTGCGCCAGTAATTGATGTAGAGATGTCTAGTCCTAATAACATTAAAAATCCAGTTTTAGTTTAAAAGTCAACTCTCGCTCTTCTGTTTTTCTAATCGGCGTTGCCAGTTTGACAATGCCAATAAGATTTTTTTCATCATCGTAGATTCCAATTTTTGAGATCCACGTCTGTTTACGAAAATTTCCTTCAGGATTATTATACGGTGCTTTTACAGTATTGTTAATCTCTAAATTATTTTTTTCGATATATTCAGTATCCGTGATTCTAGTTTTAGTTTCCTGACCGTGTTCAAGAAAAGTCGGATTGTTTGAATGGTTGAGTTCGCCTTTTGGGGCATGAGCTAACATTGTCAATGTTGGAATATAATTTGTACCCGCAAAAGAAAGACCCCACGACCAGTCGGGGTTCAAAGTAACGCTTGGGTCTGCAAGGTCCAAGCCCGCTGCGATGTTGCAGGTTTTATCCAACTCATCACCCAGCGACGCAAAAAAGACCCACTTCATCCACATCGGGGTTGGGTTATAAGGAGCCCCAGAGCCTACCGGTTTGGTTGAACCCTCTTCACAAGACGGGCAAATTCTAAAATAACCGGACGAACTTTGTTCGTAATACGGAGACTTCATCGACCAAAGACCATTCAGCAAGATAAACCCCTCGTTGTACAAAACCACGCCTGCAACCTTGCCGTAATCAGGGTGGGGTTGAGGGCTGCATGTCTCGTATGTCTCCGGAAATGTCTGAACGAGTTCTCCATTTTTATTAATATCTTGGAGTCTTGCAAACAGCTTTCCTTGGTGATAGACCTTTAACTCTACTGTTCCCTTCTGTACCGAGGAACCGTAAAAAATAGAAGGAATGCTCACAACTTTAACCTCAGACTTTTCATATCTAGAATAATCGTAATGTTTGCTCAAGTGACGATAGCTATTTAAAGTATTTTTTAACGAGGTGATATGCCTTCTTTTTGTATCTGCAAGGTCAGGTGCTTGGTAAAAGTCATAATAATAATCAGAGTTCACCGTTGCAGACATTGGGTAGCTGCTGGACATGATGGTACCGTAGCCAAACGATTGAAAGTCTGATGTTGATACAGTCTTAAAGGATGTTAGTGAGCCGCCCTTAGTAATAAAAGGGTAGATCATCGTTTGTTGACCTGTATCGGTCTCTGCGTCGTATGTGTGCTCAGACAGCTTTCTGTCTACATTCAATTCGTGGAGACTTAAGTGTCCAGAAGGAACGTGAGTGACGTTTTCTGACTTAGAATCTTGCTCGCCAAGTTGTGCCTGAGTTCGATTGTAATAAGTTACGCCATTATGAAAATGAAACTCGCACTTTGGATGAGTCTCTATCTCATTACGAAAAATGTCGTTTTGACTAAACTCGTAATATGGCATCCCGATCGCCTCCTTGACATCTTAATAGTCCAACCGTACTCGCAAGATCATTTCGTTCGTAGGATCTTTCTTAAGAGGTTCAGAGAGCTTCGCTACTGCCAGTAATTCGTTATCCGCAGAGTAGAGCCCTACCGTGGTGATATATGAAACTGGTGCATCTAGCGTACTACGCTTTACACGAATCTTACTGTTGTTTCCTGTGGAGATACCTGTTGTTGGATCGTTCTCTCCAAGGTAAGTCGGGTTAGAGCTATAATTAAAATCGTTGTGGTTCACACGACAAAAATAAATTGTGGAGTTCAACTCTGTTGTATTGTTGAACTTGATATCCCAAAGTCGGTTTCGTAAACCATTACAAACCTTCTCAATTGAAGAGGTCGATTGAGATAACGCTCCGTCAATACCATTAAACGCAATCTCGTCGCCTGCTGCAAGTGCAGTCCAGTCTGAAGGTTCTGTGTTGCCGTTTCCATATTGAGAGGTCACCACAGTACTGCCTCGGTCATCCTTCGCCCA
>Ga0315320_10000996_pt1 | contig 23376 bp, 36 predicted proteins | sample M140m21515metaG_FD_203458 | JGI IMG/M metagenome (GOLD analysis project Ga0315320, IMG submission 203458) | Ammonia-oxidizing marine archaeal communities from Monterey Bay, California, United States - M1 40m 21515 | ecosystem: Environmental > Aquatic > Marine > Coastal | place: USA: California... | reverse complement strand
GGATCATACCTAGCTGTAAAGAATCCACAAGCTAAAGCATCATGTGGATGTGGCGAATCGTTCGCTGTTTAAGATATTTAATCATACTAAATACAATATATAAAATAGGATACGAACGATGGCAAAACAAATTGTAAATCTAGGTAGTTCAGCAAACGACGGAACAGGTGATCCGTTAAGAACAGCCTTTGACAAAATTAACGATAATTTTAATGAATTATATAGTGCTGGAGCGGCAGGTACAAACTTAGACCTCACTGGAAACAGCATAACCTCAGTAAATAGTAACGGTGATATTACTTTAGATCCAAATGGAACTGGTAAAGTCGTAGTTAATACTGGTGCTAAACTAAACATAGCTGATCATACAGACAATGCCATCCTATTCTCAAATTCAGCAGGTGATGTAAGCAATGATTCCAGAATGACATGGAATGCTACATCGGGAACACTTACAGTTGAAGATTTATCAATCCATGCTAGTACAATTTCATCTACTTCAACTAACGAAAGCATTACACTTGATCCAGCTGGAACAGGTCACGTAGCAATAGCAAGTGATCTAAGACCTACTGATGATGCTCAAAAGAGTTTAGGTAGTGCTTCAAAACAATGGCTAACAATATTCGGCGGCACAATTACAGCAAGTTCTTCTGTAAGTGCTGGCTACACACTACACAATCCAGGTTCAGCTCCAAGCTCACCAACAAACGGTATGATCTATTATGATAGTACAGCCCATAAGTTCAAAGGCAGAGCCAATGGTGCTTGGGTTGACTTACATTAATAGGTAATACTTAATGGCATATACAAGACAGATTATAAACGTAGGAATAACAGCAGACGACGGATCTGGTGATTACTTACGTGACGCTTTAATCAAAACAAATACTAACTTTGAAAGCCTATGGCAAGTTGGTGCTGTTGATTCTAATTTAGATATATCAGGATCAACAATAGCAGGTACAGTTACTAATGAAGATATAATTTTAGATCCTTCAGGTACTGGTAAAATTGTAGTAAAAAGCAGTATTGAACCTGACACTACAGCAACGTATTCATTAGGTTCAGCTACTAAAGAATTTACAAATGTCTATTCAGACTTATTAACAACAGACACTTTAGCTTTAAAACCACTAACATCAAATCCAAGTAGTCCAGCAGATGGTTACTTGTATTACAATACATCAACAGATAAATTTGTTGGTCGTGTTAATGGTGGCTGGTTAAACTTTCAAACGGTTGCTGTTGGTTCTGACAATAAGTGGACAACTTTTAATGCTGAGTCTGGCTCAACTACAACTAATTCAACAACAGATACATTAACTGTAGTAGGTGGAACAGGTATTAGTACATCAATAAGTGGCGACACTTTAACTATTAATAATACAAGTAACCCACAAGCTGTTACATTTAACGTAGTTGACGATGGTTCTAATGCTGGAACAATCAGCAACGGAGAAGACTTAAAAATTGCTGGTGGTACAGGTATTACTACATCAATGAGTGGCGATACTTTAACTATTACTAACTCATCTCCAGGAACAGTTACAGCAAGTTCAACAACAGCATTTACAAATAAAACTGGTAACATCAGTCAATGGACTAATGATGCTGGTTATATTACAAGTGCTATGACTAGTTGGACATTAGTTGACGATGGTTCAAATGCTGGAACAATTAGTAATGGCGAAGATTTAAAAATTGCTGGTGGTACAAATGTTACTACATCATTAGCTGGAGATACTTTAACAATTAACAGCAGTGGTTTACAAAACCTAGTTGAAGATACATCACCAGAGCTAGGCGGAAACCTAGATACAAAAGGCAACATAATTCAAACAAGCACAGGCAAGATACAAATTGGTGAAGCTATTACAGGTGGACTAGGTGCTAGAGTTCACGGCATGGGTGTAAAGTTTGATAAGAGTGTTGACAACTCAGGAAGACATTATTCAAGTGTATTTGCTAACAAGCAAACATTAACAGCTAATATTGATGCTAACAATAAAAAACAAGGTCAAGCTAAAGATAACACTTTAGAATTAGCAGGGTATACACACGGTGCTGATAATCCTACTGATTCAACTAAAAACTTTGGCGATTACACTTATACTATTGTTAACAACAACCAATCGTCAGCAGTAACAATTAATGGTATAACAGGAATTTATACTAAAGGTGAAATAGATCCTGGCACAACTGGAGCCATTAATGCTACTAATATAATTGGTGTTGAAGCTTGGGCATCAGCTGATGGAACAGGTACAACTACAAACCTAATAGCAGTTAAGGCCAAAACAGATAAAGGTGGATCAACACCTGTAACTAATAGATATTCTTTTTATGCTGATAACGGTGACGATACTTTATATAATAAAGGCCCTGTGAAGTCTGATAATTCTATAACAGGTACTACTGTTAAATTAACTGGCGATAGATTTAGTGTAGCAACAACATATACACCATTTGATGCTACAGGAGACAGTGGTGACAAAGCAGGCGATATAGCTGTAGATTCTAACTACATTTACTACTGTACAGCAGATCATGACGGTTCTACTAACATTTGGAAACGTACAGCTCTGTCTACTTGGTAATAATCCAAACCCTTAAACTAGATAAATACTTGTATGAGTAGACCCGTATGGACAACACCCGCAGGAAGTCTTGGTACAATCCAAGAAAACGAATATTATAATCTACCCGTTGTAGCAACAGCAGGCGGTTCTGATATCGTATACACTCTTATTGCTGGTAAACTACCACAAGGAATCATCATAAGAAGAGATGGTGTACTAGAAGGACAACCAACTACTAAAGTAGATGTAGCAGGTATTCCTAGTGAAGTAGGCCAAGATGTTTTAAGTACGTTTGCTATTAGAGCCACAGCAGATGGTATTGTAAATGATAGAACATTTACGTTGATAGTAACAGGACAAGATGCTCCTGTGTTTACAACTTCAGCAGGTAAGATAGCAACAGTTATAGACGGTAGTGAAGTAAACTTACAGCTTCAAGCATTTGATCCAGACCCAGATGACACATACACTTTTAAACAAATAGGTGGTGAACTACCTCCTGGTATATCAATGGATTCATCAGGTAAAATTACAGGGTTTGTTACACCTTATAAAACTCCAGGGTCACCAACAGCAGGTTACGATGAAACATTTTATGATCAATATGCTTGGGACTTTACTAACAACTTTATTAGTAAAGCATATGAATTTACAGTAGAAGTAACAGATAGCAAAGACACAGCAATTAGAAAATTCTTTATTGATGTGGTAGCTACAACTAACCTTAGAGCTTCATATGACGCTATAAAAACTTCTAGTACATTGTTTACGGCAGACTCTGCAGAAAGACATCCTCCTGTTATAAAAAACAAAACTTTAACATTTGACAATGTGATACACAGTAACTCATGGTTCTTAAAAGTAGAAGGTTTTGATTTTGATGACAGTATTATAACTTATAGTATTAGTGACGGGGCATTACCTCCAGGTATGTCATTAGATTCAACATCAGGTTGGATAACAGGAAACTTACCTGCTATTACTGATATTAAAAAGACATATAAATTTAAAGTAAGAGTTACAAAACAAAGTTTCCCAGAATACTTTTCAGAAAAAGAATTTACACTTAATCTTGTTATTGACAGTAACATTACACCTACTTGGACTACTCCAGCAACGTTAGGAACAGTTATAAGTGGTGAAGCTAGTAGACTTTATGTTGAAGCAGTTAGTAATCAATTGGAATCATTTACATACAAAATTAAGTCAGGCGTTAACAGTGGATTACCTCAAGGCTTACAACTAGAAACAGATGGAACTATATCAGGTGTTCCTAGTTTTGCTAGTTTCTCAAACGATAATAATTCAACTACATACGATAAAAAAGCAACAACTTGGGACAAAGGATTTAAGGTAACTATTCAGGCAATTAACGCGGCGGGTAGTATTAGAGCTGAAAGAGAATTTACAATATTAGTTAGAAATGAAAACTATAAACCATACGAAAACATTTACTTGGTTAACCAATCAAGCAAAACAGAACGTGCTAAATGGTTAGAGATTGTTAATAATTCTGATAACATACCTCATGATTTTGTTTATAGACCAAACGATCCTTTCTTTGGAATACAACGTGATCCAAAAATGTTATTAGCACATGGATTAAATCCAAAAGTAAGTGCTGAATATATGAAAGTATTACAGAAGAATTTTTACAAAGTAGATTTTAACTTTGGTCCTTTAAAGACAGCCAAAGCTATAGACCCAGATACTAACGAAGTAGTATACGAAGTAGTATATTCTGAGATAGTAGATAGGAATACAGAATACAGTTCAACAACTGGTAAAATGATTCCTGGCAACGTAGCAATTAAGGCCAACTCAGCTACAACTATATCCAATTATAATTCAGCATTAACAGTTGATGAGATAACTAAAGGTAACACTAATTTAATTACAGGTGATGTTAAAAACAAAACTAACCTTTATCCTAGTGGGCTTGAAATTATGAGACAAGCCTTTATAACAGGTGTAGGACAATTAGATAGTAGGGTATTGCCATTATGGATGAGAACAGCTCAAACACAAGGTGATGTTTTAGGCTATGTTCCAGCAGTAGTATTATGTTATGCTAAACCTGGAAAGTCAGCACAAATTAAGTATTATTTAGACAATGATACTAGAGTTGATCTAAGAAAGAATACATTTACAGTAGATAGGCTACTTTGGGATAACAGTAGAAGTAAAAACTTTAATAAGGCTACTCAAACGTGGAATAAGACACCAGAAACTACATATGATAATGATTCTACCACATTTGAGGGCTCATATACCAGCTTTTTTGGTAATGTTGACAAACGTGAGCAATCTTGGAACGAAGGTGATCAATATTTGAAGTTCCCGAGAGAAACAATTATGGACACACCGAACTAAATACAGTATACGGAGAATAGAAAATGGCAAGTAGTATTAACCCAAACAATATCAGCGTAACTTTCCCAGTAGCTGGGCAAGACAATGATTCACAGGGCTTTAGAGATAATTTTAATAATATCAAGACGAACTTAACGTCAGCTAAAACAGAAATTGAAGATATACAAGCAAAAGGCATATTTAAAAGTGCTTTGACTGGTACAACACTATCAAATGATGGTGCTGGTGCTATACTAGAAGATTTTGAACTTAAAGACATCTCCGAAACTAAAGTAGACAAAGGTACTAATTCAGGATCAGTAGCAATTGATTTCTCAGCTAGTCACTTCCAAACAGTTCAAACAAGTGGCGATATTGCTTTAGCATTTTCTAACTTTCCAGCAAGTGGCAAAATAGGCCACGTTACAGTTGAAATTAACGTAGCAAGTACAGGACATAAAGTAGAATTACCTACAACTTGTACAATTGGCGTTAGTGAACTAGCTGATTATAACAGCTCAACTAGAAAAATTTCATTTGCTACAACAGGCAAATATAGATTTAAGTTTTCATCATACGATAGCGGAACAAGTATTGCTATTGAAGACTTAAATAGATCTCCAAATAAAGTACACGGTGATACTTTCCAAATTGGTTTGGCATCCTCTGCCAAAACAGGCGTAGGTTCAGCAGGCGACAAAGCTGGAATGATAGCCATTAACGCCAATGCTATATATGTATGTACGAACGACTATGATGGTTCGGCTAACATTTGGAAAAAAGCCACACTAGCCGCAAGTTCTTAATCCAATTAATTGAAAATTTTTACTTGACTTCGGTCCTCCGAATCTGTTATAATATAAACTATATTATAAAAGAGCATGGAGAGATGAATGACTATTTTAAACAACTATTCAGATTTTGTTAAAGAAGTTACTAGCAAAGAGTCAGGTAACACAAACGCTTTAACAACACACCTAAAAGTTTTAGAAGCTACTACCGGAAACAATATGGCATTACTTCTAACAGGTGCTATTGGATTAGCAAGTGAAGGAGGAGAGTTCAGTGAAATTGTTAAAAAATGTGTATTTCAAGGTAAACCATTGGATAATGAAACTGTCTTTCATTGTAAACGAGAACTTGGTGATATTATGTGGTATTGGATTAATTCTTGCAGGGCATTGGGCTTGGACCCTAATGAAGTAATAGAAGAGAATGTAAACAAATTAAAAAGTCGCTACCCCGGTGGCGAGTTTGATGTTCATTATAGCGAGAACAGAAAGCAAGGCGATTTATGATTGACCTAATAATTGGTTCTGATCACAGAGGATACGAACTTAAAGATAAAATTACAGAGTATCTAACACCAATTGACAAAGATGTAAAATTTAATATCACAACTTTTTTAGATGCTGGTCCACATGATCATAAACAAAAAGTAGACTATCCTGACATAGTTCAGTCTATAACTAAAGAATTAGAAACACCTGATAAAAAATCAGCAGGTTGGGCCACATTTAATAGAGCTATTTTAATTTGTGGTTCGGGCTTTGGTGTATGTATGGCCGCTAATAGACATCCATTTGTTAGAGCCGTTACAGTAAGGTCGCCACAAGAAGCTAAGATGGCAAGGCTACATAACAACGCTAATGTTCTTTGTTTAGGTGCTGACTTTACAAGTCCTAGACAAGTAAACAAAATAGTAGAAGCATTTCTAACTACTGAGTTTGAAGGCGGGCGACATACTAAAAGGTTAAAGAAGTTTGGATATAGTTAAGCCACAGCCTGATGAAATATTTAAGAACGACAATGTGTCGCTAGTAAGGTATGATGCTAATAAAAACGTTATGGTTAAGAAGTTATTACAACGTAAACCATCACTTGAATGGTACGATTGTTACAGACGTTTTCAACAGCAAAATAACAAATACCTTAGAGTAGAAGAGATAGGTGATGATTATTATTCTATGGAATACATACCTAACTATGGCACAGTAGCACAATGGGTCGATCATAAAACAATACTACAAGACGTTCCATTTACTAAAGAACATGGAATAAACTTGTTAAAGACATTAACTACTTGTTGGAATGATGGATTAGAGTTTAGTAAAAGTTTGCCAGACAATCAGTTTTGGTGCCATTGTGATTTAGAAACATGGAATGTATTAGTGTTAGAAGATTTTAGTTTTAAAATAATTGATCCTGATTCTTGGAATATCGTTAATGGCTATGATACACTAGATCAAGGCTTAAATAATGTATGTAGAGAAATAGGTTTTAATAAAATAGGAAAAGTAAATGTTTAACCCTTTATCACCAAACTTAACAGATTTAAGTATAGACGATTTAACAAAACGTATGAGCAAACTTCATGCTAGGTTGGCTGAAGCGACTCAGTTTGGTAGACAAGAAGTAATAGACCAAGTTCGTAATATGCTAGTTGAAACATCAGAAGAACTATCTAAAAGAAGCCGGGATCTTACAAAGAAACCAGACGACAAAGACAAGCCAAAAAGTAGAAAAGATCCGGAAAACATGGACCCTTATGACATTGGCGAAAATGATTAACTGGACAAGAGAATTTACATCAACTGTAATCAGTGATAAAACTATACTGCCTAATAATTATGATATTAGGTTACACATATTAATTAAATCTAATAACTTACTAAAACAAAACGTAGCCTTTGAACGTGTTAAATTCTTTACTGATTTCTTATTACATAATTCTGCTTTTATAGATTATAAATCAAAAAGAAAAACTAGTATTAGGAAACAATTTCCTGCTTTAAATTTAATAGAACTTCCTACTCATGTGTTTGATCAAGCTGTAGCTATTGCTTTATTTTGTAAACTTGAATCAATATGTGAAGGCATTTTTGAAATAAAAGCAATAGAAGTTTCAAGTGATGTAGGCGACCATGTTTCTTATGTGTATGAAGACGACCAACCGTTGTTAATGTTTGAAAGATCTAAATGGTTTAAGCAGTATGATTTTTTAGACCCTTGGTGGTTTAGACCAGATTTAGCAACATACGATAAAGTAACAAAGAATAAAGAAAACCAAAAAGTAGAATGGTATGATGGAACATTTAATTGGAATGACATTGGATTAGGTTGGGAAGCCAAAGAAAACCCAATAGACGAAAAAGTATCCAAGTTAGCCAAAAAAGTAATTAAAGGACCTTGGAGATGGCAACCAAAAGTTATTCCGGGTGGAAAAGATTGACATTAACGTGGAAATACAGTATAATAATAGCATGAAAGACAAGTTTGGTAGAGTATATTTTACAGAAGACGAAGCTGTACGTTTGGTGTATAAGAAACCAAAGGTATCGCTAGAAGATCTATTGTTAAAAGATCCTACTAAATTTAACAAAGCAGTAAGTGATTTATATAGTGACTTACCAAATATAAAACAGTATACTGACTTAGAAGAAAGCATAGAAGAATTTGATAAAGCTAGACAGCAAGATTGGTTTATGCCTAAAGAATATATAGACTTTGACATAGCCAAATGGGTATTAGAACAATGTAATGAAGATGCTGAGTTACAAAGAGCTGGAAAAGAGTTAATGGCTTATCAAGACAGAGGCTTAATGCCTTTATTAAATTTTATGTATTATCTTGTTCAAATTATGAAGAAACATAACGTAGTTTGGGGAGTTGGCAGAGGATCTAGTGTAAGTAGTTTCGTATTATATAAGATTGGTATTAATAGAATTAATCCTATGTATTACAGTTTAGACTTCTCAGAATTCTTAAGATAATATATACATATATAACTAGGAGAAAAACATGGCAAAAAGAGAATACAAAACAGCGAGTGGTAAAAGGATTGACTTTGACACTCTATCTCTTAAAGGCGAAGAGGTAATTGCTGTGGGTAACATGGGTGTAAATGCTCGTGGAGACAAATTAGGTGAAGGTGGCGCTGTAGTTAAATCACGTGAAGAAGTAATGGCAGACTATTACAGAATTCACAATGGCACTATTCCAGAAGATCGCCCAATACCTGATGGTGTTCCAGAACAGGCTCCCGAAGTTCCTCAAGCAGATTCAGTAGATGTAAAAACAGCAGTAAGCAATGATCCTATTCTTTCAGAACTAGATGATGAAAATCCAGATGATTTTATCTCAAGTAATGAACTAGCATCAGCATTGGCTTCAACAGCCCAGGAAGTACAATCTACAGAGAAACCAACTGTGACAATGCCTGAAGAAGATAATCACAATCAAACAGAATCGGTTGTAAATGATTTAGGACATGACACATCAAACTATAATAAAGGTGAAGTTAAAAGTACCCCCGAGGTTGAGGAACAGGCTGTTAGCGAAGAGCCAAAAGAACAACCACGTGGAGGTTTAGCTTCAGCGGTAGCAAAAGTTAAAACTACTAAACCTGTTGTGAAAGAGAAGACCGAATCACAACAAATAAAAGATAAGCCCGGAGTAAAAAGAGTATAATGGATACTAGTAAGATCGGTGGCAAAGTACAACAATTAAATGCCATCAAAGGTAAACTTATTCCTATAAAGGATAATGTTATTATCGAAGATATGAACTTCGGAGAAAGAACAACATCAGGTGGAATTATTATTCAATCAGATGATGGAACAGACGAAGGGATTAAAGCTCGTTGGGGTAGAGTCTATGCTAAAGGACCAGCAAACAAAGACGACTACAAAGTTGGCGATTGGATATTAATTGACCACGGTCGTTGGAGTAGAGGAATTGACTTTGAAGATTCTGATACTGGTGAAATTAGAAAACTTAGACGAGCTGATCCAAAAGATATTCTAGCAGTATCAGACGAATGCCCAGAAGAAGTATTTGGTTCTATATCTACATTTGAGCCAGCAAACCCAATGACAGTAGGGGACTAACTGAGGAAATAATATGTCACATAGTGTTGAACAACTATACGATAAAATTAAAGTACTACACACAAAAGGTTTAATGATTCATAGGGAAAGATATCGACAAGTCGGAACCTATGACAAAACTCAAGTACAATATCAGCTAGATGATATTAGAGCATTAGCAAGAGAGATAGCCAACGGCTTAATTGACTTGGACATTGATTTCTCCAAAAAATCTTCAAAAGAATAGTTGACAAACAGCCAGTGTTTATAGTATAATACTTGTATGTTTGAGTATTTTAAAGACTGGAACTTTTTAATGTATTTCTGTTTAATTACAGGATTGCTATTTCAAATCGGAATGTGGAGTTGGATAATATACGACACTAGATTCTTTACAAGAAAATGGAGCATAAAGCAAGATGAAACAACTTTGGACTGAAAAGTATAGACCTAAGACAATCAACGACTATGTGTTTAGAGATGAAGCACAAAAGAATCAAGTTCAAGGATGGATTGATCAAAAGAGTATTCCACATTTATTGTTTAGTGGTGCTCCAGGTGTAGGCAAAACAACACTAGCAAAAGTTTTACTAAATGTATTAGAAGTAGATGAGTATGACATACTAGAGATTAATGCTAGTAGAGAAAACTCTGTAGATACAATTAGAGATAAGATTACAGGCTTTGTACAAACAATGCCATTTGGTGACTTTAAGGTTGTATTACTAGATGAAGCAGACTATATTAGTCCAAACGGACAGGCGGCATTACGTGGTGTTATGGAAATGTATGCCAACACAGCAAGATTTATTTTAACTTGTAATTATCCTAACAGAGTTATTCCAGCATTACATTCAAGATGTCAAGGATTTCATATTGAGAAACTAGACATAACAGAATTTACAACTAGAGTAGCTAAGGTAATGTTAGACGAAGAAGTCACACCTGACTTAGATGTTTTAGATAGTTACGTTAAAGCAACATATCCAGATTTGAGAAAATGTTTAAACTTATGTCAAATGAATACAGTTGATGGTGTGTTACAAAATCCTCAAGAAAGTGATAATGCTACAGCAGATTATAAACTACAAATGGTAGACATGATTAAAGCTGGTAAGATTAGAGAAGCTAGACAGTTATTGTGTAGCCAAGTACGTCCAGATGAAATGGAAGATGTGTTTCGTTGGATGTATGATAACTTAGAATTGTGGAGTGATTCTGTAGAGGGTCAAGACAAAGCAATTCTAACAATTAGAAAAGGATTAGTTAATCATGCTATGGTTAGTGATCCAGAAATTAACTTGTCAGCAACGTTAGTAGAACTAGCTGAACTAGGTTAATAAATACTTAAAAGTACTTAACCATGTTTTTAGATCCCAAATTATTAAGAAGAATTACAATAGAGATTACGGCAAACTGTAACAGTTTCTGTCCACAATGTTTGAGAAGAGTCTCAGGCGACATACCTCATTTAAATCTAAAAGAAGGCGACCCTAACCCAGCTATTAAAGTAGGTAGTGCTGGTAATATGCCTATGAGTACTATTAAAAATATCTTTACTCCAACAGTAATGGGAGGACTTAAAACACTAGATCTAAATGGTTCGTTTGGTGATGCTATTAATCATCCAGACATGATTGAGATACTTCATTATATTGCTGATGTAAGTGATAGTGTAAAGTCACAGAGATTAAAGAACGGTCGTAACAGTAGAACTGATTTGTGGGTTAGTACTAACGGTGCTATGAGAAACAAAGAGTTTTGGACTGACTTAGGACATTTAGCAAGTCAAAGATACAATCCTAATAATTCAGAATTAATATTTGCTTTAGATGGTACAGATGATAAAACACATCAATTGTATCGTAGAGGTTGTTCATATGAAAAAGTTTTAGAAAATGCTCGTTACTTTATGGAAGCCGGTGGTAAAGCTATATGGCAAATTATTGAATTTGATCATAACAAACATCAAATAGAAGAAGCAAAAAGATTAGCAAAAGAGTTAGGCTTTGTTAGAATTGATGTAAGACGTAGCAGATGGGCAGAAAGAATTAGTAACCAATTAAGAGAAAAAGCAATTGAAACAGGTGTAGTAAGTGTAAAAGAAAAAGAAACAGACTTTGATCATGAAGGCTTTAGTAAAGTTAAAAAGAAAAAGTTTGAAAACAAATCACATAAGCCACCTGAAGATCATTACAAGTCTATGGAGGCGAAAGCTAAAAAACTTGTTGTAGAAAAATTTGATAACAGTATGGAAGACTATGCCAACAACTGTAATATTTGGTGCTCATGGGGTAACGAAGGCAAGTTACAAATTGAATGGGATGGTCGTGTACACGTTTGTTGTCACTTTACATCATACTTTGCTAGAGCATGGCGTAAAGACGTAGCAAATCCAGATGGTACACCTAACAATACATATCATAATCACTATGTTTCTAAATATGACGACAAGTGGAATTATACTAGTCATCACACGTTAGAAGATGTACTAGGACATAAGTTTTTTCAAACAGACCTACAAGACAGTTGGAACAATCGTACTGATGACAAAGAGAAACCTAGAATGGAAATCTGTGTAGACAACTGTGGTAGTATTGTACAAGAACTTAGAAATAAAAAAGAAGATAGAATTTCATTAGATGGAGGTGTTACAACATGACCGATAAAATTGAAGCAATTAAAACAGCCTGTTTAGAAGAAATAGAAATATGGGAAACAGACGCTCCTGTTACAGATGGAACTGAAAAAATCTGTGAAGGAAGAGCCGAGTTTGCTCATCAAATTTTAAGGTTGTTAAAAAGAATGGAGAAAGATACTAGTGGTGATCAAAAAACTTTACAACAAAAAGCAATCGAAGCCAGTGCTAGGCGAAATGAAGTCTCATCACAGTTTGGATCAGAGTGGCACCCATTATGAATCCTGAAGACGATCAATATCAATTAGAGCTAGACTTAGATGATGTTAAAGCAACATTAGATAGTTGGGAGGACAGTTCGGGTTATTCTACTACAGTAACAAGCCCGTCGGGATTAGACGTTTCATTTAGCTACGATTCAGACACACTAACAACTTCATCAACGTCAATTACAGAAGTAAATGAAAAAGTTGATGATATTGGAGCAAGGCTAAACAACATTGAAAAAGCATTAGGTATACCTCCAAAACTTGATAGAAATAAAGAATTAGAAAATGAATACCCACATATCAAAGAAATAGCTGAAAAATACGAGCAAGAAGTAGAAAAACACATCACTTTGAAGCTACTTACACCAGATTTACCTGAATAATCGCTAAAATATCTAAAAAACACCACATTTCTGGTTGACTTTTCCTCCAAAGATGCTATACTATATGTATAGTTAATAAAAAAGGAGCAAAAAATGACACAGTTTGACAAAACAAAGTTTAGTTACCACGGTGGATATTTAATGTATAATGGCACATATGAAGGTCAGCCTACATATGAAGAAGTATATGGTAGAAAAGGTATTCATCCTTCACGTTACGGTATGCCAGTAGAACTTTTTATTGCTAGGTTTAAGTATGTATTCTTTCAAGGTGCTTTTAAGAACTTCCTAGTTAAAAACTTTACAGTTGAAGAATTTGCTGAAGGCTACAAAGCTGGTAAGTCACCTTTAAGTATGTTAGAGGAAAAAGGTTTTATGACTCCTCAAGCAAAGAAATTGTGTAAACAAAACGGTATGACTCCTACACAAGAAAATTATAAAATTTGTATTCATGCTATAGCAGAAGCAAGGATGGCGGCATGATGTACCTAAGAAGTCAAAAGCCATTAAAAATGTATGATGCTAGAGAAGTGCTTGAAGCATCTGTTATGGCACAACGTATCAATGGCGAATATCTAAAAGAATCTAAAACAAAATATCACAAAGAAGGTGAGCAACCAACAGAATGGATTGTAACTAAACTTGCTAACAAAAGTATAGTTTATGCTCACTTGCTAGGCAACTGTCGTGATGAGAAAGATGCTAAATTTGTTAAGAATTTAGATATGACAATTACAGAAGACGACAAGCAAATTGTTAACGAAATTCACGGACACTATCAAGGTAAACTGTTTAGTGCTATGGGCGGACAGTTAGATCAATACACAGAAAATATTTGGAAGGTGCTAGATAAAGAAGAAGTATCTGCTCAAGAAGTAGGTTTGTTAGTTAGTACACCTTCAGCTTATTACAGAGATCTAGCTAAAGAAAAACTTGAGGAAGTTATTACTTCTCAATGTAATGATGAGTATGTAGGTTCAGTTGGAGATAAAATTGAAGGTACTGTTAAATTAGTAAATGTTTTTTATTCTAAGAACTATGAGTCTTACATTTACACAGGAATTTATAATGACAAGTTTCTTGTTAACTTTTGGAACGGAAATGCTTTAGGCGAAAAAGATAATGTTTTAAACATTAAAGGAAAGATTAAACGTTTAGGCAAGAGTAAAATTTATCAAGGTGCTTGGGAAACAAGTTTAAATTATGTAAAGGCAGTAGATGGCGGAGAATAAAAGATTAAAACTTAATGACAAAATTAAAGCTCTTGATTCAACAAGAGTTTTTAAAAAGATCACACCCAAACATGACCTGTCTTGGTTTGTTAAGTGGGTATCTGTTATATTAATTCTAGTAGCCACATCGGCTAGAGCTACAGGAACATTACCACACATTGATTTATGGTTTGGTTTATTTGGAACACTAGGTTGGTTCTGGGTAGGTTACCTATGGCATGATAGAGCATTGATATTGCTCAACGGTGTTCTAGTAACACTAATCTTTATGGGTTTATTAAAATACTACTTCGGAGGTATATAATGAAACTAAACAAATGGACTGACGTAATAGTTAAAGCAGAAAGTAAAAAGGATATGACTTATTCTTTTACATTTAAAAATCAACAAGGCCAAATGGTATGGGGAAGTAAGGTAAGACCTTTGCCTAATGCTAGAGAATTTTTAGTAGGTTGTGGTCAAAAGAAATATAAAGACTACGACTTTACGGCTGATAAGACTACAGGCGAGTATTGTTATATGTTTAAGGATCCTGCTGTAGCAACGTTATTTGAATTGTGGTTTACAAAAGATTCACCACAAGCAATGAAACACACTCAACAACATACTTGTCCAGAATGTGGACATAACTTTTAACGGACTATAAAATAATGTATAAACTAATAAGTGAAAACGAATTCAACAATCTATTATACAAGGAGAATAAAATGAGCATTTTCGAAGACGTAGGTTTTGATGATGTAACACGCCAAGCAGAAGTAAAAGAAGATTTACAATCTAAGATATTGGAAGTTACTTTTACAAAGAAGAATGGTGAGCAACGTGTAATGACTTGTACACTTATGACTAGTGCTATTCCATTAGAGGCAAGACCTAAACCGTTGGAAGAGGGTGAAACACCTAAACCAACTAATCCAAATAACCAAAGTGTTTGGGATATTAAAGCTGAAGGTTGGCGTAGTTTTATTTGGGCTAATGTTATATCAGTTACGACCGCTGAAATAGAAACAGTTTAGTAAATACTGTTATGCTAGTTTTTGTCACACCAACACTAGAAAGTGATCGGCCACCGCCTTATTCTTATAGAGCGAGAGCTACAGTACCTTCAAGTAAAATAAATGACAGCAGAGTCACAGATGATATTACATCTTTAAAACCTGATGATGTAGCAGTATTAGGTAAAAAGCATTCTAAAGAAGATGCTCAGTATTGTATAACAAATAACATCAAGTATATTGTAGATGTTGCTGACGATAAGTTTAAAACTTTTAAACATTGGTATTTTACTATACCAAATGCTAATGCCGTTACGACAACTTGTTACACTCTTAAAGATTTAATAAAACAAGAAACTAAAACTGACTCAATTGTTATACCTGACCCTACAGAAAGACCTAGAGGCAAACCAAAGTTCGATCCCAAAGAAGGAAATGTGAATGCTTTTTATTATGGATCTGATTCCAATCATGCTAAACTAAGATGGATAGTTATTAAAAATGATTTAAACAAAATTTCAAAAACTAATGTAAAAATAATGACAAACATAACAGGTGATATGCCTAAGTTACATAAAATTGTCAAAAAGATTCCTGGTTATTTTAACACGACAAAAAAAGAAAGAGATACTCTTGATAAACAAATTCTAGAAGAATATAAATCATTAATACCATGGGACTTTAATAAACAAGGCGAACTAGTAAAAGAAGCTGACTTTGTTTTACTACCTGTTGTTAGTGACAGGCATTCATCTTGTAAAGGTAATAATAGACCAATTGATGCTTTACAACAAGGCAGAATGGTATTAACAACGCCTGGTATACCAAGTTATCATGATTTAGAAAAGTTTTTATACATTGGTGACTTAGGCAAAAAGTATCAAGAAATGTTAAACAATCCAGAAGAAGTACTTAGAAAGATTAAAAAAGCACAGGCATTTATTGATAGGACATACACGCCTAAGGCTATAGCTAATAAATGGGAAGAAGTATATAAGACTGTTTAGTTTGTTTCTTTAGTTCTCTTTTTATTGACACCAGCACACATTTCTTTTACTTCAGCAAACTCTGGTCCAAGATCTAAATCTTTATATCTGGCACACATTTTTAACATTTCTAATTGCTGTCTAAGTAGCTCGTTTTTTATTATAGTTTCCTTATACTCTTTTGTACAAGTAGTTCCTAGTGGTATAGATAATCTAATTCCTACAGTTCCTCTATTGGTATCACTTTTATAATTGTCATTATTGCTACTTTCGTCTACATTATATTCTATGTAAGGTTCTAGTGTAGCTGATGAACAATGTTGACCGTAGCTGTTTAAGTATTCGTTGGCCGCCTGTGCTGGTCTCATTGAAGCACAAAATAACCAAGTAACAATTAAACCTATTAACAATCCTTTTAGAAAGGATATAAGAGAACTCATTGTAGGGTGGGTTTCTCTAAAATCTTTATACCACTCAATCCAACTTTTCATTAATAGCCCCCGTCTAGTTTTCTACCAAGTTCTTTCATATCAAATGTTAACTGTGATACTGAATCTCTTAAACTGTAATACGTTTGTTCTAATGCTCTTAATTCAGCTTCACTGGCTAATTTATATGTTCCGTCTTGTAGAGTCCTAACGGTAGCTTCTATTTGAGCAATTCTTTTAGCAAATTCAGTCATCTCCAAAACCATATCTTCTCTGCCTTGGGTATAAAGTCCTTTCAGTGCTTCTAGCTCAATTTTTGATTTCTCTATTTCGTTATCTAATTTTTGATGAACACTACTGTCATTGCTAGAGATTTGCCCTGACAATGCTTGTATGGCTATTGTATTCTGCTCCAGAGTATTTTGGAGTTTAGTAATGTATACTAAAGATCCATATAGTCCTGCTATTAACGGAATTACTAGAGCTATTCCTCCAAGCCACTGTTGTATTTTCATGTAGTTTCTCCTAAAATTACTACTGTATTTAATGGGCAAACTGTAAAAAATTTTACGGTCATATTATAAAAAATTGGTTGACAAACAGCCCATTTGATGTTATTATAATAACATAAACAATAAGGAGCGAAGATTGAAAAAAGTAATTTTAACAGACGTAGATGGTGTTTTACTAAATTGGGAATACGCCTTTGATACTTGGATGAACGAACAAGGATTCAAGACTGTAGATGGCGAGCAATTTGTATACAACATGGGTGACCGATACGGTATCGAAAGACAACAAGCTAAGAAGCTAATCAAAATATTCAACGAAAGTGCTGTAATAGGATTTCTTCCTCCTTTACGTGATGCTGTACAATGGGTAACTAAAATGGCAGATGATGGTTGGACGTTTCATGCTATTACTAGTTTAAGTACTCAATATCATGCTAAGAAACTTCGTAAGCAAAACTTAGACAAACTATTTGGAGAAGGTGTGTTTACTGAAATTAATTGTTTAGGCACAGGTGCTGACAAAGACGAGGCACTAGCAAAATATAAAGATAGCGGAATGTGGTGGATTGAGGATAAAGTAGAAAATGCTCAAGCTGGCGCCGAAGCAGGATTAAAACCTATTGTGATAGAACACGGGTTTAACATGAACGAGAAACATAAATTTCCAGTAGCTAAAACCTGGAAAGATGTATACAAAATAATTTCAGCTTAAAGATTTTTAAGTCATAAAAAAAGAGTGAGGTTCGGTAGGCCCCACTCTTTCTTTTTGAATACTTACCCTGCTGGTAATTCAGCTGGTGTAGGGCCTACCAAGCCTGACTGCCATAAAACTATAGCGGCCACGACAACGATGCCTGCCCATATCCATTTGTTTTTTAATAAATTCATATTAATCTTCCTCCTCTATAAATGAAGATTGGGTAAGGGTGTCTGATGATATTATTCGCCTAAACGAAATATAATCAAAACCCATACCCAGGTCAAGGTTTATAATTTGGTTCTATCTTATTTTGATTTATAAATGTGATATAGAATCCATACAGCAACCAAACCAAGTAACCCTTGATCTGAGAAGCCTCCTAGAATGCCTTGAACGTTAGCTATTACACTAATGTTCGGCCAGAACGGAATGCCTTGGCCGTTAAAAAGTACTTCAAGCACGATGCCTAAAGCTATTAGGCTTACGCCTGTGTCAGCTAGAGTCGATGCCCAGCCTTTTATTTTTGCCATGATTTCCATAATTGGATCTCCTTTTTTAATACTGATAAAAGTAATCAGCACAATTATTTAAAGGTTACCCAATCAATAGTTATAACATCTGAAATGGTTTTTGCCACCTAGAACGGTGGTTTGGAAAGTAATATTTTTGTGGGTTAACTGTTATCCACAGGTTATATGGTCAGTTAACCCACATTTTGTGTTAAACTCTAACTCTCGCCATATAAAGTCAATACCTCCGCTACTGCCGGGTGCCGTTCTATATCTTTGTTAGTGAACTGACAGGATCTAATGTATGTCATCTCTTTTTCTTCTGTTAAAGATGTAAGATTTAACAATCCATTATTAACATCTTTCCTATCGGCCTGCTTGACGTCACCAGTTACTACTATTTTAGAATCTTCACCTAAGCGGGTAAGTAACATCTTCATCTGACTTGGAGTGGCATTTTGCATTTCATCTGCTATGATCCACGATTTTTTAAAAGTTCTTCCTCGCATGAATGCTAGGGGACTAATCTCTATGATTTCTTCTTCTAACATTCTGGTTATTTCTTTAGGACTGTAGTATTCTTTTAACACGTCAAATAGGGGTCTTGTCCATGGTTCCATTTTGGCGTTTAAATCACCTGGTAAGAATCCATGCCTCTCGTCATCAACGCCCACAGCTGGTCTTGTTAAGACTATCTTCTCAACTTGTCCTAATCTCAAAGCTCTTATAGATGCCAACATAGCCAAGTACGTTTTACCTGTACCAGCTGGCCCACTAGTTATAGCAATAGAACAATCAATATCTGTTAAAATATCAACATAATGTTCTTGTGCTAATGACCTTGGGATTATCTGCGGTGGTTTATTCCGAATATTCTCGAAATTTAGTGTATTATCAGCATAAGCTAGGTTATGCTTGTTTTTTCGATTTTTCTTTGACATAGTGCCTCCTATAAACAATGTCTAAATATAGTGGCAAATAACTATCCAATTGTTCAGCGGATAATCAGTTTCCACTATAAGTATTTAAGAAGGTAACACAGAAACATACAGGATATACAATATTCCGGTTTTAAGACATAAATACAATATACATTTAATTAGGATTACAAATGAAAGCATTAGACATAGCAGAGACACTTAAATCACTATACAATTCAGATAGCTTTACAGAAACACTAGTAGACTTTGAAAGAGTATTAGATGCTGTACACATTTATGGTTATAAGAATTGGAAGGAAGGCGAGTTAGTGCTAGGTCCTGTTACTGAAAGACATTGGGTAACAGCTTCATTTATGTGGCCTGAAAAGAAGATGCCTGATCCAGATGGTGCTAGAAGATTATTAGACTATGGTGCCAAAGTTTCATTTAGAAGAGATACATTAGAAACTCCTGCTAAAATGACAGGTGATCCTCAAACTGATATGGACAACATGGAAGAGGGCGGACGCTATCCTAAGATGTTAAAAGACAAAGTTTGGGTTGTAGAAATTACAATGCCAAAAACATTAATGTCTGAAATTTACAGAGGCAGTATTGAAATCGAAGGCGACAGTTTTGATGTTCAAGATATCAGTACAGCACAAGAAGAAACAGTACAAGACACAGGAGTAACTGATGGGACTTAATCACGGAGACCTTAGAATGACAATCAGCGACCATATTGACGTAGATCGTTATAAAGCAAAAATGGGAACTGATGAAGATGTCTGTGTTATTAATTTTGCTGTTGAAAACAAAGAAGCTGGACAGGACCTAGTTGACTTTTTAGAAACAGGTTATGAATGGATACTTGATGCCGCAATATCTCCAGGAACAAACAAACACGGCAAACACATGGTTTTCGTAGAAGTAGAGCGTGACCAAGACTTATACGACAACGTTGGCTATATGCTTAAAGAAGTAAGCAAAGTATCTGAAACTGAAAACTGGTTTATGAGATACGGAAAAAGTACAGTTAGCAAAGAAGTTTCAGAAGAAACTTTATCACAAATACCTAACTCCAAAGAAAGCTATACCTCTTTTTTAGCTGATTCTAAAGTAATAGACAATATCAAAAGAGCGATTAACGTAAACTGATCGCTATAAGTATTTGGTAGCAATATACCAAATTAGAAGGATCAAAACATGAGCTTTAAGTTTGAATTTACACAAGATAAACTGGCGAACATATTATCTAAAAATAAAGAAGTAGCAGAATGGTATTCGCTTATGAATACAATGCTACCTAAATACGATATTAATACAGAAAGTCGAGTAGCTGGCTTTTTAGCACAATGTGGACACGAAAGTTTAGAGTTTACAGTATTAAAAGAAAACCTAAATTATAGTTCAGATGCTTTAAACAGAGTATTTCCAAAATACTTTGAACGTGCTGGTAGAGATGCTACTGAATATCACAGACAGCCTGAGAAAATTGCTAACGTTATCTATGCCAACAGAATGGACAATGGTGACACAGCATCAGGAGATGGATATAGATTTAGAGGTAGAGGTGTTATACAATTGACAGGTAGAGCAAACTACACTAACTTTGGTAAGTCAATTAGTAAGTCACCAGAACAAGTAGTAGAATACTTAGAAACTAAACAAGGTGCTTTAGAAAGTGCTTGTTGGTTTTGGAGTACAAATGGATTAAATAGATATGCTGACGCTCAAGATATAGTTGGCATGACAAAAAGAATTAACGGTGGAACAATAGGGCTAGAAGATCGTAAGAAACATTATGCTCATGCTTTAGAAGTATTTGGCGAACATTATGATCCCTCCAAGGTTGAAGCTCCATTAGAAACTGTTAGAAGAGGATCCAAAGGTCCTACGGTTGTAAAAGTACAGAAGGCATTAAACATTACACCAGCAGATGGTGACTATGGGCCTGGTACTGAACTTCATGTTAAACGTTGGCAACAAAGCAATGGTTTAACACCGGACGGCATTATGGGTCCTAAATCATTAGGAAAATTATTAGGATAAAATTATGGGTCTCAAGTTATCTTTGATTATGTTTGTAATAATGTGTGCCATGGGCGGTGGTGCCTATTGGTATTACAATGACACACAAGAGAGGATGGCAATCTTAAATGAGAATAACGCCAAACTTGAAACAGCAGTAGCAACTAACGAGGCGGCCCTAGAAGCTCAAAGAAAATCGTTTGAAGCAATGGTAGTAGAAAACAAAAAGCTACAAGAAGCTTTTACTGAAATTGAATCAAGAAACAAACGACTCGAGAATAAGTTAAGTAGACACGACATTGGTAACTTAGGCAAAGTTAAACCAGGACCCACTGAGAACATTTTAAATGGCGGAACTCAAAATGCTCTTAGATGTTTTGAAATTATTTCAGGTTCGCCCTTAACAGAAAAAGAACTATCAGCAACAAAGCCTAGCGAAATTAATCCAGAGTGTTGGGAAGAAGCTAATCCTAACTTTGATCCTTCAATTCAATCAGAAGCATGGAAAAAGAAAAACTTATGAAGAAAATAATATTAGCTTTATTTTGTGTTGTAATTTTAGCAGGCTGTAGTACAACAGCTCAAAAAATTGAGGTTAGTGCTAAACCTATCGAGAAACCAAAATTAGTAGTACCTGATGCTAGTGTACTAAACTTAAAAAAAGTTGAATGGGTTGTTATTAATGAAGATAATGTACAAGAAGTATGGAAACGTTTATCAGATGATAAAAAAGATATAGTCCTCTTTGGACTGACTGATGACGGTTACGAAACACTTGCTTTAAACTTGTCAGATTTAATGTCACATATTCAACAGCAACAGGCAATCATAATAGCTTACAAAAACTATTATGAAGACGCCGAGAATGCTTTAGACAATGCTCAAGAAGAAAATGATAAAGTTAGAAAAGATCTCGAGAAAGAAGCTAACAAGAGCCTATGGGATAAAGTTAACCCGTTAGGTGACTAGTGAGCAAACTTCACGTTATAGCAGATCAATATTATAACTGGCCAACAGAACTAGCAGAGAAACAAAACTTAGAATTAAATTTTGTTATGGCTGGTATTAGCTGTTCTCCTTTATACTGGCTTGATGCTGTTTATAATATTGATTATAAACCAGGCGATAAAGTTATTGGCCTTATGCCTTCAGCTGAACGAGATACTTCTTTTAAAGAAGTTAACCCAAATAAGCCTGACATTGATAGGGTTGTACACTTAACAGCAATCGACCCCGGTGTACATAATAACTTAGACAGAATACAATTTGTTTCTTCTTTAGTAGTCAAAGCATTAGAACAGTATGGTAAAGATAAAGATGCTTATTTTTATGTGTTTCAAGATCAAATTTGGAATCATAAAGACGGGTATCATTGTATGTTCCGTAAGACTTTAGATGACTATAAAAGTGTAGATTTTGTAGCAGATGTAGACCCAAATACAGTTGGCCCTAACAATAGCAATCAAGGCCTTTCTCCAATGAATATGTGGCTATCAAGACTATCAAACACCCCTTATTCTGATTTCCCACCCACAGCTGGGCCTGATGTATTTACTGATATAGAAGGTTCTAGCCTTTTTGTTCCAGCAATTCTTAACTCATTACCAAAGGACTTTTTTACTAAATAGTAGTAAAGGAAGTAGACTTATGTGGGAAATGATAGAAAGAATGGCATCTGATAGACTCTGGATCTACACAGCATTAGTAGGTTCACTATTTGGATTAGCTTTTTCAACTTATTTTAAAGGTACACGAATTGGACTTTGGATGTATGCCAAGTTTGATCTAATTGTTGACTTTTTAGTTGAGCGTTGGGGTTGGACATGGTTACAACAACCAGAAGATGCTTGGCGTAAAAAGTATCCTCACGTTACTAAAAAGATGGACGAATTAGAAAAGCGTATCAAGAAACTAGAAACTAAGACACATACTAGGTAGGAGATAAAAATGGGTGAGTTTGATCAATTAGGA
>Ga0315320_10000995_pt1 | contig 23377 bp, 20 predicted proteins | sample M140m21515metaG_FD_203458 | JGI IMG/M metagenome (GOLD analysis project Ga0315320, IMG submission 203458) | Ammonia-oxidizing marine archaeal communities from Monterey Bay, California, United States - M1 40m 21515 | ecosystem: Environmental > Aquatic > Marine > Coastal | place: USA: California... | reverse complement strand
TTAGATGAACTAAATTGTTTATCTGGTATATATGATGAAAAATATAAAAATCAAAGTGAAGATTTGCCAAAAAATTATCGAGTATTTAAAAACTACCAAGATCTTATAGAAAATAGCGATGCGGCAATAATTTCCACCCCAGCAGTTACTCACTTTGAAATTGCAGAAAAAATTATCCCGCACCTTGACCTATTGATCGAAAAACCTCTCTCAATGACTTCGCAAGAATGTTTGGGACTACTACAAAAGGCCGAAGAAAATGATAAAATTATACAAGTCGGACATCAGTTACACTTTCACCCGGCAGTTATCAAAATGAAAGAATTAATTCATTCTGGAGAAATTGGAAATATAAAGTGGATTTATAGCAACAGATTAAATATGGGCAAAATTAGAGATAAAGAGAACGTATTGTGGTCGTTTGCTCCTCACGATATATCTTTAATGCTTACTTTCTCAGAATCAAAAATTGAGAAAATTCAAATTCAAGGAACAGATATATTGAATAAAGGAACTGAAGATACAACGCTAAGTATGTTTAAGTTTAAAAACAATATTGAAGGACACATTTTTGTTTCTTGGTTTCATCCCTTTAAGGAACAGAGATTTGTCGTAGTTGGAGAAAAAGGCACGATTACATTTTCAGATACTGAAATTGATAAACTTAAAACATACAATACAAAAATAAATGACAAAAATGAAATAATTGAACATACTGAACAAATTGTTGATTTTGAAAATACTGAACCATTAAAAAACCAAGCAAAGTACTTCCTTGATTGTCTAAATTCAAGGTCAATTAATTTAAATTCAGGCCAACATGGTTTAGATGTTATCGAAATTCTTGAAGAATCGAGTAGATTGCTAAATAGTCGAAATCTATAAAATTAAAAAACCTTAGATCCTTCTAACTTAGTTACTTTAATTTAATCTATTTTTGTAGTTTAAAAACTTTTTTACTGTTGACGTAGCCTTGTCAAAAATAAATTGAATTACAAAATCAGGCAATGTGCTTGCCCATCTTTCTGGATGAAAAACTAAAACAAATGATTCATTTTTATTGTTGTAAATAAAATTTTTTAAATCTTTAGTGGAGTTAATTTTTTCCTTTACCAACTTTGAATTATTTACTTTATCACGAATATTTGAATTAGTGACACCCCAAGTTCTACCTGTGTCAGTAAAGTAATAAATATCTTTATAATCAATACTCAAATACCCTTCACCAATTAGCTTGAAAGACTTGAAATCATGAGAGAGCCACATGTCCCGATTGTCAAATTCAGACAGAGGACTCCCATGCATTGTAATCGTATCGACTTGAGAGATATTTCTAATTTTTAACAAATTTTCTTCAAATGATTTTAATGCCTTGGTGATAACTCCTTTAGAGTCAGAATAATCTTCGTAATGGTAACCTATTTCATTTTGCATATTTGAAATTTTCTTAATGATATCTACTTTGAAACTGCTTTTTGTTATTCTAAAGTTAAATGTCCCACTTTTATTCAAACGATTTAGTTCGAATGCAAAATTAAGAGAGTTTTTAGCTTTTCTATCAACATCATGTCTCAGCAGAACACCTTTTTCAGGTTTTAATTCAAGCCACTCTTTAAATGTATATGTAGGAATATTATTCTCATAAAAAAAAGTAATCAATTCAATATATTTGAAAATAGTAAAGTCATATCTAGAAATCATTATTTAAAATTTAAATTTCTAAACGAAACGATTCTTTCAATTGTTTGATCGTAGTTCATGTTGATTAAATCAAGATACTCTTCAATTTTTTCAAATCTAGGTTCATTCTCCCTTTTGACAATTCGTAATGCAGTCTTTCGGTCCATAACATTTGATAAAACTTGATTGTTTCTAAAAGTATCATGTTCAGAAAAGTCAACAAAGGATTTATATATAAAGTTGTAAAAAGGAGCGGTTCCATCTCCAATACGCCAAGAAGATGGAATTGTTGGATCGGTCTCCCAACCGTATTCACTAATTAAAGTTTTGTTAATTTGATCTTCGTCCCATTTTTCATACTCAAATAATTGTAAATAGTCTTTTTTCTCAAAATATGAATGTTTAAATCCAAGAACAGCCTCTATTAAAGATTTATTCCAATATTTATTATTTGACAGAACTTGTTTTAAGTAAAATAGAGAAAGCTTAATTTTTGAATTAAATTGTGAAACTGGCTTGAAATTTTTTAAGTTATTCTCAGAGTCGTAAAGGTTCTGGTTATCCTTAGGATCATTCATACCAGCAAATCCAGTTTTAAAAGAAGTAAACTCATAAGGTGCTGACCCATATCCAATTAAATTAATGTTATTTAAAGCAGCTGTTTCATTTAAGACTTTAAAAAACTTTTTGTCCCCGGCCATAAATAATGGAACCATACCTAAATGTGGTTTGTTCAACCATGCATTTACGTATTGATTTATATATTTTCTATTTTTAGGAATGTCAGCAGCAACTACGATGTGCTCGACTCCCAATGCTCCACATATTCTTGCTTGGTTTCTTCTTGCTAAATCCGTTACCATTCCCCAATCATAAGTTACTGCTACTGGATTCATTTCATATTTGTTTTTTAAAAGATGTAGCATATAACTCGAGTCTCTACCACCAGAAAAGCCAACTAAGATATCGGGACTACCATCGATTGACCGATGACAACTGAGCTTTTCTTCAAGAATATGCTGAGGCTGTGTTTCAAATTTTTTAAAATTTTTGCTAACATTTGATACCCCATCTTTGTCAAATTTTATACCAGGCATATTAGAGTTCAATATACCTAATTTACATACTTGAAGGTCTGTCTCTTTCCAAAAAGACTTTTCTAGAGATTTTATTTCACTTAATAAAGGCAGTGAAAAATTTATTCTTGGTTGAGACAGTGATACATTTGAAGTTACCATATTTTTGTTCTTTAAATCAAATATCAATGAACTACCTGGACTCAAGTGAGAGATCTTTGACTTGTTAATCAATTTCTGAATTTCAATCAGAAATCTTCTTTCTGATGAAAAAATTAACTCAAAGGAGTCTTCAAAGTAGATATAATATAGATTTCCACAATTAGTGGCTATGTCAAGACTCTTTTTATTAAAAGTTGCAATTGTCGTCTCTCCTTCAATTTCTGAAAAAAGTTCTGATAAAGAGTCTTGATTGTTAAGTTTGGTCAACAAAGAATGATACCTTTTTACTAGATACTCTGAATCAAGTTCTGATGTTTTGGCTATATCCTTATCAATGTATAAATCTTCGTAATTGCATACTATTCCATTATGAACAAGAACCTGATCTTGAATCTTAATTGGCTGATTGTTTGTATTGTCATTACTCTCACCATTTGTTTGAAGTCTTGAGTGCCCTACTAAAACTTTCTGAGTCGAGATATTTTGAAATCTTGATACTGTATGTTTGAAATCTTTATCTTTATAAGCTTTCGTTGATCGATCTATATATTTTCTCACCTCTTGGCCTTTATCTGACTGCAGGGAAATGCCGCAAGCTTCTTTTCCTCTGATCTCTGATTGTTTCCATAGAGATTTAAATATTTGATCTTCGTTATCCTTATTAATTTGACTGTTATTTGAGATATATCCGTAAATTCCGCACATATTTATATCCAAAAAGAATTTTTTATTAGTAACATAATCATATCTAATGATAAACAATAATAAAATCTCTGTCATCATTCCAGCTTTTAACGAAGAAAAGTTAATTGCCAAAACTATTAATACCATGCCCGAAGAAGCAGATTATCTAATTGTCATTAATGATAAATCTAAAGACGGAACACTCGAAATTGTTGAGCAACTAGCATCAAATAATAAAAAAATTATATTAATTAATCATGAAAAAAATTATGGTGTTGGTAAAGCGCTTAAAACAGGGTATAAAAAATCCATAGAATTAGATTCTGATATCTCTGTTGTTATGCCAGGAGATGCCCAAGCACTTCCTGAAGATTTTTTAAAAATTGTAAAACCTGTGTCAGAGGGTGTTGCTGACTACTCAAAAGGAAATAGGCTTAAGCACAAAGATGTTAAAGAAATAATGCCTAAATATAGATATATTGGAAATACTTTTTTATCACTTTTTACAAAATTTGCTTCGGGTTATTTTCATATTATGGATCCTCAAATGGGCTATACAGCTATGAGTAACCGTGTTTTAAAAAAAATCAATTTGGATAGTTTAATTGAAAGATACGGATATCCGGGGCACCTTCTTCATTTACTAAATCTTGTGGATGCAAGAGTTTGCGATGTAAATATAACTCCCCACTATGGTGAAGAAAGAAGTGGCTTGAGGGTTTGGAATATTTTACCTAAACTTACATTTCTGCTTACCTACCTATTTGTAAAAAGAGTTTTTTCAAAGTTAATAGTTAATAATCTTGGTCCAGCTGGTATTTCATATTTTTTATCTTTCTTGATATTTTTTATAATCGAACCATTCTTATTAGTAAGACTAAATACTTTATACAATTCTTTAGACTATGTACCTGAACTAACATTCATACTTGTTGTTAATTTTTTACTCATATTTTTTATATTATTTCTTTTTGCGCTAATGTTTGATATTCAAGAGAATAAAGAAATTTCTATAAAGATACCAGATATTGAATAAAATAAAAGACACTTCAATAACACTTTCTAGTTTTGTATTAAGTGGTTTGCTTGGGATATATTTATATTTTCTTCTTATCAAAAATGGAAGTATAGATTTACTTGGATTCTTCAACATACAGTATCTTTTTATTTTTGTTATTGCACAACTGGGAATGTACGGAGTACATTATTCAATACTTAGAGAAGTAACAATTAGTGATAGTTTAAACAGAGATTTTAATATTTTACTAAGTGGCCTTTTTATAATACTTCTTGGTACTTATGTAACTGTAAGTTTTCTAGAGTTTATAACTAACCAGATAGGTTTTGTGTTGATGTTGGACTTTAATAAAATTATATTGCCAATTCTTCTCCTGAGCTTAAATAAGGGAATTTATTCGTTTATTAACGGTAAACAAGAATTTATTAAATTAGGGATTGTGAATCCGTTTAGGATGGGAGTTTACTTATTCACAGTAATAAAGCTAAACGACCAAGGATATCTTTATGATGAAGAATTGTACAATGTTTTTCTAAATGGTGAATTAGCAGTTTTAATTTTACAAATAATATTATGCTTTTTCATATTTACAATAAAAGACTTAAAATTTAACAAATACGGGTATATAGCAATACATCTTAAATATTCTCGAAAAGCATTCTTAACCAGTTTTCTTGCAGATATAAATCTAAGAGTAGATCTATTAATACTAAGTTTCTTGTTGGGAAATAGTTTTGTAGGTTTATACTCTTACACTTCTTCAATTGGTGAAGGTTTTGTTGGAATACTTAATGTGGCTAAAACTGTCACTACACCAAAGTTAACAAATCTAGTAAAAAATCTCGAGTCATTTAAAGAATACAAGCAAAAAATATTTCGTGTATGTAATTTAATTTCTTTGGTTACTGGAGGGGTGATATTGTATTTATTTAAATATTTATCTAGCAAGATATCTTATCTAAATATTTATGGTGAAAAAGCTTTTATAAGTTTATCAATAATTGTTATTGGTTTTTCACTGCTATCGTACTTTTTTGCTTTTGAACATATTTTGTTGCAATTAAATTATCCAAAAGAACATTCAAAATGTCTTCTTTTTTTATTTGTTACTAATGTATTACTTAATTTTATATTTATTAAGATATTTGGAATTAACGGAGCAGCAGTTGCAACCGTATTGAGTTATTTTTTATACTTCTATATGATAAATTACTATCTTAGAAAAAGATTAAATATTCAGATAATGAGTTTGCGTTAATTAATTGTTTAAATGTTAATATACACATATGGAAAACATACCTCTAGTTTCATTTGAAGGTGAATTAAAACTACTAAAAAATAATTATTCTAAAGCATTTAATAATCAACTTTCAAAAGGTGAGTTTATCGGGGGCAAAGCTGTTAGTAATTTTGAGAACAAGATAAGAGAAGTTTTCTCTATAGATAATGTAATAAGTGTTGGGAACGGAACTGACGCTTTAGTTATTGGACTTGAAAGTGTCAAAAATAAATTTAAATTATCAAAAGGAAAGGTTATAGTTCCTGCTTTTTCTTTTTTTTCGTCATCAGAAGCAATTGTACAAGCTGGTTTCGAACCATTGTTTATAGATGTTGAAAAGTCAACAGGAAATATCGATACAACACAAATTAATGATATTCTCTCAAGTGATGTTGTTGGGATATTGCCAGTTCACTTATTTGGAAAAAGCTGCAATATGGAAATGTTGAATAAAATTAAAAATGAAAATGAATTATTTATTGTAGAGGACGTAGCACAGGCTTTTGGAGCCAAATTCAACAATCAACTGGTGGGAACTTATGGAGATGCTGGATGTTTTTCATTTTTTCCTTCAAAAATATTAGGTGGGTTTGGTGATGGTGGAATGATCATTACAAATGATGACAAGATTTCTGATTTTGCAAGAATGCTAAAAAATCATGGATCTAAAATAAAATATGAAAATGAATTAGTCGGCTATAACTCGAGATTAGATTCACTTCAAGCAGCTATGTTGTCAGAAAAGCTTAATTTCATTGATAGCTTTATCGAGAGTAGAAAAATAGTTGGTAATTACTATATTGATTTGCTTAAAGATAATGAAAATATAACTTTAATGGATTATAAAGATTCCGTATTTAATTATTTCACCATTCAAATTAATGAAAAAAGAGATGAACTAGCAAACTATTTGCAAAGTAAAAATATTAGCACTGCAATTTATTATCCTAAAACTTTACCTTCGTTAAAAGCACACGCAAATATTAAGCAAGAAAATAAGTTTTCAAATGCAGAATATTTATCAAAAACAGTCTTGTCTCTCCCGATTTGGTCAATGATGGAAAAAGATATTGCTGAAAGAGTTGTACATGAAATAGATAACTTTTATAAATGAAAATTTCAATTTTTACCACTATGACTAATCCAGAAAAAAGAATGGATCCATTTAAAGAAGCCCTAGAGTGCTACAAAGATTTTGCTGATGAAGTAATTCAAGTTGGAGATAACTGGCCTGAGGAATTTAGTTTTGACTATATTGGAAAAACTTTTCAAGAGGGTTTTGATAAGTGTTCTGGAGATTGGGTTGTCAGGATGGATATTGACACCTTTTTTCACGAAAAAAATATAAATGATTTAAAAAATATCTTGTTAAAAAATCAGAACTCACCAGGGGTAGTTTTCCCGAAATATCAAATTTTTACACCTGAAAGATTCAATGTTAAGGCAAAAATGTGTATTGCCTTTAATAAAAAAAAATTCTCATCAATAAAGCTAAATGGTGGCGGAGATCTATGTGATCCAACTATTAATGGAGAAATATTAAATCAATACAACCTTCCTAATGAGAAAATACCCATTTGGAATTATGATTCTGTTTTCAAAACTAAAGAAGTTATATCTAAAGATAGGGCTAGGTTTGCTAGAGCATGGGAAAGCTACTTTGGGGATTGGGGTGATAGAGGTGGAGGTACTGAACTGGAAGCTTTTAATGCATGGTTTCAAATGATAGAAGAAAGGTATAGTAAACACACATTGAAACTTAAAATAAAAGATCATCCTAAATATATAACTCAAAAATTATTAGACCTTGATGAAAGTCAATTTGGGTATGATGCGTTTGGTTTAAGAAAAAATATAAAAAGAAATCCTGTAAGTTATATAAAAAATTATCTTAATTACCTAACTTTATAGTGAAAGTATTTAAGAAAAATCATCTATACCTATTTTTTCTTTCATTTTTATATTTTTCATTTTTTTTCTATTTAACGGAGCCTTTTTGGGGATTAATGGATGACGCTACTTCATTAAAAACAGCATTGCAGTTCTCAGAAGATCCTATTAAAACAACATATGAATGGGTAAAACACCATAACAAGAATGGAATGTTCAGACCATTTTTTGCTTTCCAACAATTTCTACAATTTAGTTTTTATAGTTTTGAAAATCCATATCCAACATTTTTATTAAATATATTTATTGTTTTAGTGGGGATTTATATATTTTCAATAAACTTTATTAGAAAAAAAAGTATTTTAATTTTTTATTCTCTATTTTTTTTATGGCCATATACATATGACTGGTTATTTTTACCATCACTAAATTCAAAATGGGGATTAATTCTATTTGGGATTTGTATTGCATTAAAAGAAAAGGCTTTCGTAGGTGTAATTAAATTTTTATTAGGAGTTATTTGCGTGTTGATAAAGTTAAACGTAGTTATTCTTTTACCCCTGAGTTTTTACTATGAACAAAAAAATAATAATGAACTATCTACAACTTATGGCATGATATTGGGACTAATTATTCAAACATCTTTTTTCTTTTATTATCCCGACAGTTATTACAACACAGGCATATTTGAAACAATAAAAAGTATTGAATTCCTTACAATACAAAATATATTAGTACTTATTATTGTTTTGGTTATTTTATTAGATATCTTGTTTGTTGAGAAAACTAAAGATGGAAGAATCAAAATTTTTTGTTGTCTTTCATCAATTTTTATTGCTTTAGCTATATTGAATCTCAGAAATAGCTCATATGCATATTTAGGTGCATTACTATTTTTTCCAATTGCCACTTATTTAATTTTCATATTTGAGAGATTGGATAAAGAATTAAATCTAAAAAAAAGCTACGGAGTTGCATTATTAGTTTTTTCATTAATCTTTTCAAATATATTCTTCTTAACACCAAGATTACAAAGATGGAGTGATTTAGATAGTATTACATCTTACGATTTCGCTTCAAAAGCGGTTTATTTTTGTGAAGAAGGTCAAAAAATGATAAATATTTGGGACATTGAAAAAAACAATAAAGAATATTCATACTTTGTCCTATATCCCGATATTTATGAAAACATTTATATGTGGACTGATAATCATAAAGACCAATTTAGATTTATTGAGTTTGATGAAAGCTCTAAAGTCTCATTTAATGTTTTATACGTTATTGACCCATTTTGTGATGAATCAAAGAAATTTTTTGATGTAAAACTCGATAAATGTAATCTAGATTATATTCACAATAACGAAATCAAATTAGTTAAAGTGAATTCATGCTAAAAAATTTTTTCACTTTAAGTTCAAAAATGCTGTGTAAAACACTCCTGTTCATAAAGTTATAATCGATGAAATCAAAAAAGTTAATAAAAGAATATCTTACTTTATTTGATATTAATAATCTTGAGAGAATATCTTATAGACAGGATATCAATGGTTTACGTGCCATTTCTGTCTTAGGAGTAGTTTTCTATCATGCTGACGTATTTTATCTAAAGGGTGGATGGTTAGGCGTAGATATATTTTTTCTAATTTCTGGATATTTAATATCTAATATAATCATTTCAGAAATGAACCAAGGTGTGTTTACTTTTAAAAACTTCTACATCAGAAGAATAAAAAGAATACTTCCTGCATTATTTTCGACATTATTCTTTTCTTCTTTTTTTGCTTACTGGATATTGAGCCCCGAAGCCATAGTTCAATATGCAAAATCACAAATTGCATCAATTTTTTTTGCAGCAAATTTCTATTTTCAAAATTTAGATTTCTATAACCTAGCTCCTACAAAATTTATGCCTCTGATTCACACTTGGAGCCTAGCAATAGAAGAGCAATTTTATTTAATTTTCCCAGTTGTTATATTTGCAATATATAAATTTTTAAATAAGCACCTTGTAACCTTATTAATTATTTTCACATTTTTTTCAATATACCTTAATGCCTTCGTACAAGAGAATATCAAATTTTATCAACTTCAGTTTAGAATTTGGGAATTTCTCTTTGGTGCTATTCTTATGATCTTTAGCAGAAAAATATCTTTTAGGAGCAGCGAAAAAATAGGATTTCCATTAGTAATATTTTCATTTTACTTTTTTGGGGATGACTTAATCAATAACATAGAACCAAAACTTTTATCTTTACTAGGCATATCATTAATAATTATTTCTAATAATAAAAATAGTTATATTTTTAAATTATTATCATCTAAATTTATTTCACTAATAGGCCTTTCCTCATTCTCTATTTATCTCTTTCACCAACCAATTTTTGCTTTTTATAGAATATATATAAATGGAAGATTTAGAAAAGAGTCGTTTATAGAACTGTTTTTTTTAATTTTTCTACTATTGTTTATTAGTTATTTTTCATATATCTATATAGAAGTTAAGTTAATAAAATCTAAGTATTTTTACTATATTTTAATTTTTATCTTTATGATTATTTTAATATTTAGTATTTTTATAATAATTTCTGACGGCTTAGACTTTAGATTTGAAAAAACCTATTCTAGTTTAGAGAAATACTTTCTCGAAGAGCAAAGGAGTGGCGTTGATGTTAATGATTGTAGTTTTAATTTAATATCTAATTTTACACATTTTTGTAATACTGGATTTGATAAAGACAAAGAAAATATAGTTATTATAGGAGATTCTCATCTGAGAACTACATCAAAATATCTGAATAACAGCCTTAAAGACAACTTCAACATATTTATTGCTATAAAGGATGGCTGTCCTTTCTTACTGCCTCTAAATAATGAATCAAAAGCCGGATGTAGTGATGAAAGAAAATTAGAAGAATTTAATTTAATAAGAAGTCAAGCAAAAACAACCGTTATATTCGGTGGTAGGTTTCCATGGTACTATAACGGCGATTCATTTGAATCTAATCTTGGTACAACTAACGACAATATGGTAGCTGGAGGAAAGTCTTTACTTGAAGGGCTAGAGCAGAATATTGTTTATATGTTGAAAAATTCTGATAAGTTAATAGTTATTAAACCAATTCCCGAACTTGGAGTGTTTCCACTCGAGGCATATTTGTACGGATTTTATGAGCTTAATGAAGCAATAATGTTTAATTATGAACAATGGAATAATTATTCAAATGATATTAATAAGGTGATTGAAAATTCTAATGCTTCAATTGTCTCTCCTAACGAAATTCTCTGCAATTCTTTTCAAAAAAATAAATGCGTAGCATCAGACAAAGGTATTATGTTTTATTATGATGATGACCATTTGACTCTAGATGGTGCATCTCTTATTGGTGTAGAAGTAATTTCGAGAATAAAAAATTCGTAAATACATTCCATTAATATTTATAATAAATATAAATTTTTTACAATATAAAAAATTCACAAGGTATCGTTAAATAAGAAAAACAATGCTACATAAAAAATCACTTTATTTTTACATTCCTTTTTCTTGTCTTATATATTTATTAGTTTTCTTTTACATTAAAAATCCATTTTGGGGACTAATGGATGACGCTACATCAATAAGGTTAGGGTTGCAATTTAGCTCCCAGCCATTATTAACTACAGCTGAATGGTTAATTCAAAATAATTCTCAAGGTATGTTCAGACCTTTTTTTGCAGTACAACAATACCTGCAATATTTTTTTTATGAGTACAACAATCCTATTCCAACATACTTTTTAAATATTTCTTTGGTACTTTTGGGAATTTATCTGTTTAGTAAAGTTTTTGTAAAGAAAGATAAACTTATAATTTTTTATGCACTCTTTCTTTTATGGCCATACACCTACGACTGGTTCATGATGCCAACTCTCAATGAAAAATATGGTCTTATTTTCATTAGTTTAGGACTTATGTTAAAAGTTAATAACCAAAATAGATTTATTAAGTTTATTTTTGGGTTATTGGCTTTATTGTTTAAGCTAAACCTGATTGTGCTAATACCCCTTGCCTTTTATAAAGAAAAAAGTCAAAAGATTCAATTAGATTTAACTGCAGGTATGATACTGGGGTTGCTTATTCAGACTTTCTTCTTTTTTAATAATCCAGATAGTTATTACAATACTGGAATATTCGAAACTATTTTAGCAATTGAATTCGATACAATTCAAAATTTAGTTGTTCTAATAATTTTATTTGGACTAATTATTGACTTTATTGTGTGTTCAAATAGTAAACAGGAAAAACTGCTGATCATTTGTATTGCAATTTCAATACTTATTTCTTTTATAATGTTAAATCTAAGAAATAGTTCTTTCGGATACTTGGGGACAATTTTAATATTCCCTATTTCTTTATATCTAATTTCGCTTGTTAATAGGCTAAAGTTTATGAATATTGATAAAATTAAAAATCTTACGCTAATTACCTGTCTTATTGTTTCTAACATCTTTTTCCTTACTCCTCGCTTAGAAAGATGGGGTGATATAGGAAATATTTTATCATTAGATTTTGATAACAAAGCAGTATATTTTTGTGGTGAAGGCAGGTTTATGTTGAATATCTGGGACATAGAAAATAGGAGTATCCAAAATTCATACTTTACCTCTTTTCCAGAAATTGTATTATCAGAATCCTATTGGCAAAATAAATTTTATAATGATTTTAGATTTATTACCTTTCCTGGCCAAGAAAATCAGCATAAAAATTTTTCTTATATAATCGATCCATTCTGTAATGAGTCAATTTCTTTTCTCAGTACAATCGAAGAATGCGATTACAAGTCTTTATATAAAAATGAAATTTTATTTTTACAAAATATTGAGTGTTAATATTAATTCATTACATAATTAGGTCTAAAACTATATTTTTCTAACTCATTCAAATATTTATCTAAATCTTCACTTCTTCCCCACCTACTTGGTGAAACTAAACATGTTTTTTTACCTTTGAGGTATTCAACTATTGAGTAATTCAACTCTGGTAATTTTGTAAAAGTATCAATCCAAACCCAATCTGCTAAGTGATTAAATTCTACTAAACTTTCAAATTTTTCAAATTCTGAATAACGAGCTGAAATGTGGTTTTTAGAGGCTCCTTTTTGATTAATGATATACGGAATTTCAACATCAAGAAGAAAAAAGTCACAATCTTTTAGTGTCTCTTTAGTTTTTTTGATAACTATTTCTTCAATTCCTGTTTCTTTAATATTGACAACTAATAGCTTGTGCTTGAAATGTTTTAAATAGTCTTCAAAGTTTTCGCCCCCATTGAAGGGGTCGTGGTTTAGTATTATCTTATCTTCAAAGCACCTCACATCGACTTCAACACCATTGTTTTTATCAACTTTATTTAATTCTTCAGTTGTATTAACTCTATGTATTATTGGTATCATGGTTATGTAAAATAATTATAGCTCACAAAAATGAAAAAAATACTTGAAGAAACCTTAGAAAAAAATATTGAATTAAATAAATCAAATCTTGTGATACAAACATTTGGAAATTTAAGTATTAAAATCGATAAAGAACTGTTTGCAATCAAACCTAGTGGTGTGGACTTGAGCAGTATAAAATCAAACGAAATTTCTATTGTAGATTTAGATGGAAAACATTTAGCCGGCTTGCAGCCATCTGTAGACACACCAACACATGTCTACTTATACAAAAATTTTAAATCTCTTAAATCTATAGTGCATACACATTCGCTATATGCGAGTTCTTGGGCACAATCATTAATGAGTATTCCGGCCTATGGTACAACGCATGCAGACTCCGCTAATGGAGACTTGTTGTGCACAAGAAAATTGATACAGAGTGAAATTGAAAACAATTATGAGCACAATACAGGTGTTGTCATAAAAGAAACTTTGGACATTAATCATATTAAGATATCAGATTTACCTGGGATTCTAGTTGGAAGTCACGGCGTATTTTCATGGGGAGCAAATTCAAAAGAATCATTAAATAATGCAGAGATAATAGAGTATATTGCTAAGCTTGCGTATTTAACAAAAAAAATTAATTCAAAATCTATTCCAATAGATAAATACTTGAACTCATTTCATTTTAATAGAAAACATGGTCCAAATAACTACTATGGGCAATGATTTATCAATTAAAAAAAGAAATAACTAAAATATTATCATCTGACAAAAATAATTTATCAATTACTTTTGTCGGCTCTTCTAAGTACAAAGATATCAAAGAAATAAGTGATATAGATATTGTTGTTATATGTAAAAATTTAACAAAAAAATATTATCAAACACAAATAAATAATCTTAAAAATATTGATGAAAAAATATACAAGAAAGAGTTTGAAAAATTGTACATCAATAACTCATTTGGGCCATTGAAGTATAATTCAAAAGGAATTTTGGTTTTACATTTAATGATCTATGACATTAAGTCCCATAAGCAACATGTAATAGAGAGTCCTTTCACATGTTTAGACTGGTCATTATATAAATCATCCTACGGCCCTAACTTAAAAGAATTATACCCAGTTCTAAATCTCCAAATTCATGACTTTAAACTCGCCCGTAGGAGTTTTTCTGACTATAGCTATGAATTTGAAAATAAAAAATTGAGCTATAGAGAATATAAATTCACAGATAATAAAAAATATATTCAAATAAAAAAATACAAAGATATTGATAACTTAGAATTTATCGAATTCATGAATCATATAATTAAATTTTCACTATTTAATTTATGTAAACTAATCTCAAATGAAAATAAAATATTTTCGGAAAAAGAAGTTTTTGAAATACTACCTAATTTCTTAAAATTTAAAGCTCTCATTAACAAACTTGACAGGTCTAAAACTAACTTATTAAGTCTAGACGTTAAATCTATAGAAAAAGAATTCAGAATATTTTTAGATATTTACAATACTTACTTAAACAATCTAGAAAAGAAGTACCTTAACAGTAAGGTATATTTTATTAGGCACTCTAAAACTGTACTTAATGATGACTCATTTTTAGGAATTGGTCGTGATCCAGATATAAAAAGACCACTTAGTAAGTCAAAAGAAACATTATTGAGAGAAATAAGGGTTGATAAATACTTTACCTCACCACTAAAGAGATCTATAAATACGGCAAGACAAGTTACCCATACTTATGAAGTCTTGCAAGAATTAGTTGAAATAAATTATGGGAAAGCTGAGGGCTTAAATGTTAATGACTTATCAACATCTTACCCAAATATCATTAAATCTTGGAGTAAAGGACGAGATGTTAAGTTTCCATCTGGGGAAAATATGGAAGACGTTAAAAAAAGAATTATCAGTTTTTTAAATATAGTACCACCGGAAGAGACTGTTATGGCTTTCACTCATCAAGTGGTGATAAGAGTAGCTATTTGCCTGGCTGTCGGTGCTTCTCTACAAGAAGCCTATAAAATAAATATAGAACATGAAAAACCGTATGAATTTTTTCTATATGATGGAGTACTGAAAATTAATATGCAGAGACAAGATATATATAAACTTTATAATCATGATTGAAGTTGGTATTTTCATAATTCCTAAAATAGAAATTTCTGAAAAGGTACTTAAGTGGAAAAAAATAATTGAGCAAAATTTTGGTGATCAGTTATATTTAAATCATTTTCCACATATTACTCTTTCTAATTTTTATACAAATAATGTTGAAAGAGTGGAAACTGAACTTAGCAAATACTGTAAAAATTTTAATAAAAATTTAACTATTAAAATTAATGGTACTAATGAGTTTATAAATGATCCATTAACTAATGGATCAACCCTGTACTTCGTTGTAGAAAGAAACACTCAAATATTAAAATTTCAATATGAAATAATGAAAAATATTGAACAACTTATAAAAACTAAATTTAGCTCCAACTTTGAAGATGAAAATTATAATTCAAACAATGAAAAGTATAAATATCCCTTTGTTGGCAAAGACTGGATACCCCATATTTCTATATGTTCTCTTTCAGAAGAACATTCAAAAAGTGATGTAGTTAATACTTTTTTAAGTCAAAATATTGACTACAGTTTTAACATAGATTCCATTTACATATATAAAATAACTAATAATTTACATACTAAAATCGCTGAAATAGGATTAACTAATGGTTGAAACAAAAATAATTTTACTTTCAGGAAAAGGGAAGAGATTTAAAGATAAGGGTTACGAAATACCTAAAGGCATGTTGAAAATAAATAATTTAGAGTTAGCTATTCTTTCTGCACAATCTATTCCTAAAACAGAAAAAAATATCTTTGCATTACAAAAAAAAGATGATAACTCTGATTTCAAAACTTCAGTAAAGCTTAACTGTGAAGAAGAATCAGAATTTTTTTTCTTTAATAATTATACAGTTGGTCAAGCAACATCATGCTATGAAATATTAAATTGCTATTCTGAATATGATATCAATTCATTTTATGTATTATCTTGTGATTTTAGTTTTGAGCTAAGTGAAATTAAACTCAAGAAAGCTATTGAAAATGATTATGAGGCTATTGCATTTACCACTAAAGCAACCGATCATAATTATCAAAATGCTGAGAGTTTCGGTTGGATCAGAGAAAGAAAAAATATTGTTGAAAAGGTTAGTTGTAAAGAGTTAATTACACCGAAAAGAGGTTCGGATTCTATTATTATTGGGGCTTTTTATTTTAGAAATAAAAACAAATATAAAGAGTACTATCTAAAACTATTAAATGAAAAAAGACTGGTAAATAATGAAACTTATATTGATACAATTATTGAGATGATGGTGGAAGATGGATTAAAAGTATTTAATTATGAGGTTGATAATTTTAAAAATTTTGGTACCCCAGATCAGTTTGAACTTTTAAACTAATATGAAAACTTCAGTAATAATTCCATGTTTTAATGAAGAAGATAATCTACAGGTCCTATTTTCTACATGGTTAGAAAATATTTCTGAAAAGAATATTGAAGTAATTTTTGTAAATAATGGATCTTCTGATAATTCTAAGAATATTCTTAATGAACTATCACTAAAATATAAGGATTTACATAATTATTTTAGAATAATTAACCTTCGTGACAATCAAGGATACGGAGGAGGTATTCAAAAAGGTTTAGATATTGCAGACGGAGATATACTTTGTTGGTGCCACGCTGACAATCAAACAAAAGTAGGAGATGTAATTAAAATCATTGAACTTTATGTTGCACAAAGTGAGATGAATGTGCTGTTTAAAGGAACGCGTATGTCAAGATCTCAATTTGATTACTTCTTTACCTATGTAATGAGTTTTTTTGTACGAATAATTACTGGGTATTATATACCAGACATTAATGCACAACCTAAAGTCTTTTTAAGTAGCTTTTATTCACATGACGTGAATTACTCTAAGGATTTTCTTTTTGATCTAGACTTTTTACTAGATATTAAACAAAAAGAAATAGAAATAATAGAACACGAGGTAACCAATTTAGATAGAGAATTTGGAACTCCTAAAGGTGGGGGTTCTCTTAGAGGTAAATTTAAATTGTCTACTAAGACAATCTCTTATTTACTAGGATATAGAAATGGCTAAAGTTTTCTCAAATTTAAAATTCAAAATAAGATTTTTAAAATTTTATATATTATTTGGTATCATCGGATTAATAATTGAGTTTATAACAAGATATATAATTTTAAAATTCTATGAAAATGATTTTTATGCAACGATAATTGGAATTTCTCTTGGAATTCTATTTGCATACTGGTCAAATACAAAATTCAACTTTCAAATACCTAGACATAGATTACGAAGGGCTCTATTTTTATTTATAGTTATTGGTGTATTTTCTAAACTTCTTCAAATAATAATAAGTAATACTTTGGGAATAAGTTACCTAAATTACGAAATTCAGAGATTAATCACTTCTGCTTTAATTTTTCTTTTGTTTTATTTTATTAATGTACAATTTACATTTTCGAATACTACAAAACTTGGTATTGCTATATATGCCAATGTAAACGAGAAAGCAAATAAGGTGTACTCAAAAGTCTTAATGAGTCCAGATTTTATTCAAATTGATTTGGTTGATAACACTATGTATGAGGATGCTGTCGAAGTTGATTTAAATGTGGTTAGTAGTGTTAATGAATACTGGCCCGGCAAATATGTTGAATTGCACTTGATGAGCAAAGATATTGATAGATGGCTAAAACAATTAGAAGATTTATTTAGATATATCGATATGATTATTTTTCCTCAAATTGCTTTTGAAAATGATTTACAAATTATCAAAGAATTTAAAAATAAATACCCAAAAGTAGACATTGGTGCTTTTTTCAAAAATAATGCAGATGTAAAAACCATAAAAGAAGTCAGCAAGTATTGTAGTCAAATAACAATTATGGGTATTGAAGAATTGGGGTACTCAGGTCAAAGTTTTTCAGAAAATACCTACTCTATTCTTAAGAAGATAGATAAGTTAAATAATCGGAAAGAATTTATACTTGAAGTAGATGGTGGAATAAACTCATCTAACTTTTACAAATTAAAAGTAGACAAAATAGTATCTGCATCATCAGTTCTTAAGTCTGAAAATTCTATCAATAAAGTGTTAGAATTTAAAAAACTATGATTACCTTAAGCAATAAAATAATATCCCTGTTCGTAATATCTTTTTTGCTACTTAGCTTAAGTGTTCTGAGAGACTTGCAAAATTCTTTTCCAACTGAACATGGTGTTTATACTAATGAAATTCAAGATGAGTACCATACTTTAATTTTAGGAACAAATGAATTGTTAGGTATGGACAATGATGTCAATAGAGTTGGTTCATTTTCTAGGTTGATTGTTAAGGTTTTAAGCCCGATTGGAGTTTTTTACATGAATAACAACATGGGAGGAGAACATCATGTTACGACTGAAAATATGCATGACTATGCTGGATACTCTTACTTAGAAAGAAATTTTGAAGGTTCTGAGGATATCCTTAGAGATCCTAATATCCAGAATTACAGGTTTGGGATACTTCTAGCTAGAAATATATTATTTATTTTAATATTACTATCAACGTCATATTTATTATTTAAAGATAATTTAAGGATTAGTTCCCTATTCTTTCTATTTTCAACACTGTCTAGTTCGGCTTATCTAAAAGCTAAATCTGTACTGTATACAGATTTTTCAACACTTTTTATTTTGTATCTTTTTTTTCTTTGCTATCTTTCTAAAAGTTTAAAACTTCCAATTAGGAACTATGTTGGCTTAGTTTTAATAATTTCATTAATTAGCAATGGACTTTCTAATTTGGTTTTAGTTCCAATAATTTTTACCATAACGAGCTTTGAAAAGAAAAATTATTATATTAAATATTTTATTTTTTTTCTCTCTGTATTTTATATATTTAATTTTAACGAACTAGCAGATCCAATAAATTATTTTGATAACCAATTATGGAATTTGTATCATTATCAAACAGGCCACTACATGATTGAACCTGTAGGTTTGCCGATGTTAAAAAAGATATTTTTATACAGTTTTCCATGGATAGGATCGTTTTTATTATTATTTGCTTATAAGTATATAAATAATAATGACAAGTTATTATTTATTATTTTATCGATAAGCCAAATAATAATATTATTAACATCGTCACAATTACGAGTATTTGTAGATAGAAACTATGCAGGGTTGATTGTATATGGTATTTTCATTTCTACTTTGTTTATTAAATCACTTGAAGAAAAGATTACACCTCTCTTTTTGCAAAACAATTTGATGTACTTTGTAGTACTTGCTCTATTTATTGTAAATCCCCTAATACAAAATAATAATTTTAACTATAGAATTGAAAGTGCCATTGAGAAAGTAGGATGTGAAAATACATTAATTGTAAATGAAAAAGACTATAACTTTAAAATACAAAATTACGACTTTAAAAATATAACTATTTCTCAAACTGTTCCTGCTCCTGAATATTTCTCAGATTTGGAAATATTAATTTCAAAATATGATTGCTTAATAATAAAACACACTTTTGAATCAAAGAATTTAGCCACTTTTGTCTCACCAAAGACTTTTAATCTTGCAACTAGAACCAATGAATATTATTTTTATTATAAATAATTAAGATTATTTAGCTGTTAAAAATTCTTCAACCTGAGAAATAGAAAATTCAGGACCATTATTTTCAATATGATGTTTCTCCCAACTAACTATTTCTTCTATTATTTTCTGAATATTATATTTTGCATACCAATTTAATTTCTTTTTTGCTTTTTTAGAATTTATTTTTAAAATGTCAACTTCTTTATATTCTATTTCAGTATTTTGTAAAATTTGGACTTTATTTTTATTAGGTTTCCAGGTATCAAACATTATCTGAGAGATTTGTTGAGAATTATATTTATTATTAAGTTCAGAGTTTAAATTGTAAATCTCAGACTCATTATTTTTGTAACTGCTCTCGGCTACCATAATATAGCCCATGAGAGAATCTAGCACATACTGCCATGGTCTAATTGATTTTGGCATTCGTAATGTAAAATCTTCTGATCCTGTCAAGGATTTTACTAAATCAGTAATCAGTCGGTTTTCTGCTCTATCTCCTCCCCCAATTACATTTCCGGATCGGATTACTGATATTGATAACTCATTCCTTTTTTGAGAATTTATATAAGATCTTATAAGCAACTCTGCACTTACCTTGGTTGAACTATAGAAGTCTTGACCCCCCAGTTCAGATTCTTCATTATTTTCTGCATTTGGATATTTGTAAACTTTATCTGTAGTAGCTATAACTAAAGTTTTGATAGAATTATTTAAATTGGCAGACTCTAAGATGTTAAATGTTCCAATAATATTGGAGTACACTGTGTCACTAGGATCTTCATAGCTTTTAATAACTAAACTTTGTGCTGCAAAATGGAATACTATCTCTGGATTAATTATGGCAATTATCTTATCAATTTCTTCTTTATTTTTTTTTGATATATCTAAAAAGTATTCTTTTTTACAAAGTGAACTGATATTTGCTTGTGTGTAAATTCCTTCTTTTTTTTCTCTAGATATTCCATGTACTTCAGCTCCTAGATAGTGTAACAGAACTGTTAGCCAAGAACCTTTAAAGCCAGTGTGTCCAGTAATTAAAACATTTTTTCCTGTCCAAAAGCTAAATAAATTGGAACTCATATTTTTATTTTTTTATCTTGTATTGCTGCTTCTAGTATTTCTAATTCTCTAATTGTGTCTACGCACTGCCAGAATGAGTTATGTTTATATGCGTACAATTTTCCCTCTGATGCTATTTGTTCTAATGGTTTTTTTTCAAACACACAATCTGTACCACTTAATAAGGAAGCTATACTTTTATTTAATACAAAATATCCTCCATTTATCCAACCTTCATTTGTATTTTCCTTTTCACCAAATTTAATGACTTTCTGATTGTCTATTTCTAAACTTCCAAATCGTGCAGGCGGTCTAACAGCTGTTAATGTCGCTAATGCATTATTTTCAATATGAAAATTTGTAAGATCAGTAATATTTACATCCGCAACTCCATCGCCATAAGTCATATAAAAATTTTCCTCTTTAATGTGATCTATACCTTGCTTAATTCTTCCTCCTGTCATTGTTTCAAGTCCAGTGTCTAATATTGTAATTTTAATTTCATTTTCAAATTCGTACTGATTAGTTGAGCGATTAATTGTTTTATAATTATCACTAAAATAATCAACTATAAATTTATGCTTATATCCACCAAGAATGACTACATTTTTAATATTAAATTTTTTATAAATTTCAATTATGTGAATAATTAATGGTTTTCCTACTGCTTGAATCATAGGTTTTGGTATTTTTTCTGTATATTCCTTAAACCTTGTTCCTCGTCCGCCAGCAAGTATCATCAATGAATCAAATGTTGCCATGTTACTAATAATAGATAGTGAAATTAATAAATTGGTAAATTATAATATTTATATTGAAGAATTTATTCATTACAGGAATTACAAGTTATCTTGGAGAAAACCTATTTAGTAATTTAAAAAACTACAACATCTTTGCCTTGGAGCATAGAAAAACAATATCAAGTGCTCCAAATTTAACTATTCTTAAAAAACTTCCTGAGAATTTAAATCAATACTTTATAACTAACAATATTGAAATCATTATTCACTTAGCGACAAACTCCGAAAGAGTAAACCAGGTTGAGAATATAGAAGACATTATTAATACAAATATAACTTTAGGTTTAAAAATACTGAATGCTTCATTAGATTCAAATGTAAAAAAAATAATATCTGCTGGTTCTTACAGCCAAGATGTTTTAATTGATCCTTTGAATGCATACACTATTTCCAAACAATACTTTGAAGATTTACAGAAATTCTATTCTAAAAACTATAATTTACAAAATACTTCAATCCACTTTGGTGATATATATGGACCTAGAGATAATAGAAATAAGTTAGTTCCTTTTATAAAGGCAAATGAAAATACTCCAATGATTAAATTTAACTCCGATGGAAAAGGTTATTTTTCACCAGTATTTATAAATGATGCTATTGACTCTATAGTTGAAGAGTTAACAAATGAACGAGAGTCTTTATTTGCACTCAAGTCGGCAACTTCTGAACTAATATATGTTGAAGAATTTGTAGAATTATATAAGTCTATTAGAGATAAAAATTTTGAACATAAATTCACTGGTAAAACTGTAAGTAACTTTTCTAGTATTGATAATTTCAAACCATCTAAAAACTTAAAATATAGTTTGAATGAGGGTCTTAACTTAATTTAGTTTTTAAAAATTTTAGAAGTTGTCTTTTAGATAATTTTTGCTCATATGGAAAATGATACTCAATATTACTTAGTTCCTTTTTATATAATTTTTTAAAATTATGTACGAAGATCCTATGTCTTATTACTTCTAGTTGTTGCTCATTTGGTTCATAATTAAATTTATGAATAAGCATTAAGAGAGATTTAAAATAACATGAGCTGAAAAGATGTCTATCCGCATACATAGTAATTGAATCTTTACCCCCCCAGAAATTAACTATAGATTCGTCAATAAAAAATACTTTCTTATCATTAAATACTCCATAATAAGTAAAGATTAAATCATTACCTAATAAAAGAGGCGTACACTCAATATTTTGAATGCCAAAATTTAATGCTTCTCTTATGATTGATGATTTTTGAACTGATATGGATGGAGAAGTTGGAATTGTATTATCTATTCTTAAAAATGAGTCAATAACTCGAGATTTGGTTATCTCACTATTATTTAATTTATAATAGTTATACCTAGGTTCGTTTTGAGTATACGAAAATATATTACAATTAAAAATTAATGAATCAGCATTATAAATATTAAGATAGTGGGATATTTTAGATAAAGCATTAGGCTCCAACCAATCATCATCTTGTAAAAACTTACAATACTCAGTATCTATATCTTTTGTAGTGCTGATAAAATTTTCAATTGGTGGAATCGGTTCTAAGTTTTTTATATATGAAATATAAATATTCTTATTATTATTTTTCCATTTATTTACCACTTCATCAGTAGCTTCTGTACTTGCATTATCAGAAATC
>Ga0315320_10000994_pt1 | contig 23390 bp, 16 predicted proteins | sample M140m21515metaG_FD_203458 | JGI IMG/M metagenome (GOLD analysis project Ga0315320, IMG submission 203458) | Ammonia-oxidizing marine archaeal communities from Monterey Bay, California, United States - M1 40m 21515 | ecosystem: Environmental > Aquatic > Marine > Coastal | place: USA: California... | reverse complement strand
TACCAAGGTGGTAGCGTTCATGGTGTGGCTAGCGACAAAAACGGTAACCGGCTTTCTGGCGGCACTGTGACGGTCACTACTCCAAACGGGTCGTTTTTCCATCGCACGATTACTCTCGATGCTAAAGGACGTTACCGCATTTCTGGACTAGCTGCTGGCACATATAGCATTATTGTGGCTGCTGCAGAAAACGAGAACGTCTTCATGTTCCCTTCCGAGGCGGACAAGAAATCGATTTATGTGAATGTGGGGCAAGATTTAGAGCTCAACCTACAAACAAGCGAATAAATTACTGCACTGAAGAGCATTTGTGCGTATCCTGTGGCAACTTAAACACAAGGTACCCTAATGTTCATTACATCCATTATTCTTCTTGCTGCCCAAAGTGCAGCAGCTCCTGTTGCCCCTGCTAGTGATATTCGCGTTGCGGACCTACGAGCTCACATTAGTTTTTTAGCTAGCGAAGAGCTAGAAGGCCGAGAATCTGGTCGTGAAGGCGGCCAACTTGCTGCTAACTACGTAGAGTCCAATTTTCGACGTGTCGGCCTTAAGCCGTTGGCTAACCAAGACGGCGCTTATCAAATCGAATTCGAGATTAAGCGTCCTAATCTTACTTGCCGCAACGTTGTAGGTGTTCTTGCAGGTACTAACCCGGATTACGCTGATTCCTACATAGCTATTGGCGGTCATCACGACCACGCTGGAGTTGGCGGGCCAGGCGCAATGGGATTCCCCGGAGAAATCCACAATGGTGCTGACGACAATGCTTCTGGCACGTCTGGCGTCCTAGAGTTAGCCGAATACTACGCGGCCAACCCACTCGAGCATCCGATTATTTTCATGACCTTCTCAGCGGAAGAGCGTGGCCTACTCGGCTCGAAAGCTTTGGTGGACTCGAATGTTTTAGACAACGATAAGATTATGTTTATGATTAACCTCGACATGATCGGTCGCCTCGACGAAGACTACCTTTTCGTTGGCGGGCTTGGCACTGCGACCGAGTTGCACGATTTGCTTGACCCCGTCTTTGAAAAGTCTGACCTAGAGCTAGAGCTGAACGACAAAGGCGAAGCGCCTTCAGACAACACTTCTTTTTTTCACGGTGGTATTCCCGCACTCTTCTTCTTCACCAATGTACACGCCGATTATCACATGCCTGGCGACGATGCCGACAAGATAAACTACGAGGGTGAAGTACGTGTACTTAACTTAGTCAACGAAGTTATAAAAACTCTAGATAGCGCACCAAGTCTCGAGTTCGTCAAGTATGGCGGCATGGGCATGCCTGCCGACTTCGATACGCGTATGCGAGAGCATTATCGCCATATTGCGGAACGTAGGGTAATGAAGGGTAAACTTGGCATCCGTGCTGATGTAGTAGGCGAAATGTTGACCCTTAGCAAAGTTACCGTCGACAGTGCCGCTAGCGAATCTGGATTGATGGTCGGTGACGTACTGCTACAGGTTAACGGTCGTGATATCACCAGCATGGAAACCTTGCGTCGTGCGCTTGCTGGTGGCTTGGTTGGCGAAGAAGTCAGCATGATTGTTACACGCGATGGTGTAAAGAAAACATTTAAGGCTACGCTTAAGTAGTGATTAGTTCGTTACTCCAGTCCAGCACCTCTGCTCCGTTTGCTGGCGCTGGAGAATTAGCTGCGATAGGCAGTGCCTTCGCCTGGAGTTTCGGCACAGTGTTTTACGCACTGGCCTTTAGAAGCATCTCGCCAGTTCAGGCGGCGTGGTTTAAAAATGTAATAGCGGGCTTACTACTCGGCATCTTATCGATAGCCTTTTTTAGTGGCGCGGTTCCTGTCGAAAACGTCGGATGGCTCACATTTTCTGGCTTCCTCGGTTTAGGCGTTGGCGACTGGCTGTACTTCCTAGCGATTGCACATATTGGCGTCAGCCGCACGGTCATCATCAGCCAGGCCGTACCAGCCTTTACTGCATTACTAGCATGGCCTCTTTTTGGAGAAAACTTGTCTGGCATGCAGATCTGTGGCATTGCGTTAGTTATTGGCGGCGGCGTGCTTGCTGAATCACGGCGCTTCACCCAAAAGAGATCGCGTGACCACTTCGATAAAATTGGTTTAATAGCCGCAATTACTTGTGCGGGGCTCTGGACGATTTCTAATTTGGCATTATCCAGAGGCATGGTCGATGTCGCACCGGTAGCTGGCGGCGCCATACGTTTTAGCGCCGGCTCACTTTTCTTTGCGGCGTGGTTCATTAAAGATGGCAATCTAGGCAGCAACGTTAAATTCATCTTCAAATCCAGCACCTGGAAGCTGCTCGCCTTCCCCACTTTCACCGGTGCTGCACTCGGCATGTTCTTAAATGTCTCCGCATTCAAATGGGCATCCCCCGGTGTCGCAGCCTCGCTATGCTCGACCGTGCCTTTATTCGCTATCCCGTTGTCCGCATGGTTATTGCACGAAAAACCCGGCAAGCGCGGATGGACAGGCGCAGCAATTGTAATCATTGGTGCTTTACTAGTTGGCGGCGCAATCAAATATCCCTAAAATCAGTACATGGTTACTAGTTACTTTAACCGCTTGCTACTGATTGCCGCTGGCCTTGGCTTTGGTGCTTTCATTCACTCGGTTATTTTTTGGCAAGGTGCCTCGCTGCTGCGCGCCTTCGTCGTACATTTTGGCGGCGGCATGGTTGTTGCCGGGCCGATTGCGCTTTTCAGTTTGTGGTTTGCCAAAAACGCACGCTCAAACGGTCTGTTTTACGCTGGCTTTGTTTTAGGGTTAGCACCTTTAACCGCTATTGCACTTATCCCACTAGAGTTTGCCTTAGGCGTTGGGCTAGCGCTTAGCATCGCATGCGTTATCAGAGGTGGCGGTAACAGCGCCAATACTGCCCCCACCTATGCCAAACTTAGTTGTGCCGTTTTCGGCATGCTTTTCATCGGCGGCTTATGGGTGGGTGGCGCAATAGGTCGGGTCGATCTCGTTCACGATTTACCCACGCGTAACGACGCTGCACCACAGTCGCCCGATGTGCTTCTCATCTCGATTGACACTTTGCGCGCCGACATGTTCCATGACCCACTAGCAGGCTCGGACTTAAAGACATTCAAAATGATGGCCGAGCGTGGTATTAGCGCGCCTTATGCCTTGTCCTCTAGCAGCCTTACTCTTCCAGCGCACATCTCGATGCTCAGCGGACTCGATAGCCTCGATCACGGCGTCCGCGATAATTTCGATCCCGTGCCAGATGGTTTGCCGTGGCTATCAGAAGCATTCTTAAAAGCCGGATACCACACTGCGGGTGTCATCTCGAATGGTTTACTTTCGCGCGATATCGGCTTTGGCAGTGGCTTCGAAATTTACGATGACTCCGAGGTGCCCTTGCGTGGTGACATTCGACGTTTTGTCAGTAGCATTGCCGATAGCTCGTGGTTGGGCGCGGCCTTCCCGCAGTCTAAATTACTGAAGGCCCTCGACAAACCGCTATTCCGGGCATACCGCAGCCATCGTGGCAAAGGCGAACGTGGACGTGGTGCGCGCACTAACCAACATGCTCTAGGATTTGTTGACCAACTATTAGCGGAAGAGCGTCCGTATTTTTTCTTTCTGCACTACCTCGACCCGCATGATCCTTATGGCACCGTAGCGCCATTCGATATGCTGCTTGAACCGCAGCCCGTAGATGCTGCTTTGATCACCGTGGACCCGGCGCATGGCGTGATGGGAGAAACGGCAATCGAAATCGAACACGTTTTGCAAAACGGCAGCGATGCCGAGATAAACGTCGCGCATAAACAAATAGATTTTATGCGTCGCCGTTACGCCGAAGAAATCATGTTCAACGAGCAGTGCATTGCCGAAGTACTTGCAGCAATCGAAGCCAGTGGCCGCGAGACCATCGTTGTTTTGACTTCTGATCACGGCGAGCATTTCGGCGAGCACGATTTAATGAAGCATGGTAACTCGCTATACCAAGAAAACATTCGGGTACCGTTTCTCATGTACGGTCCAGGCGTACCGCAAGGAGTACAAACTTCACAGCAAATTCAGTTAATCGACATCGCTCCGACATTACTTGAGTTATGTAACATCGAAACCGAGCAAGAATTTCGCGGTCTGAATATCGTTGATTTAGCGTCTGCCGAACAAAACGTCCAGCGTCAGCACATTACTATTGATGGTAACTTTTTCAGCATCGTTATCGGTGACAAAAAATATATTGCCCGTTGGGACGAAAAGTTCGGCGTCGTGCTTGGCGATGGTTTAGGCCTGTTTGATTTGTCAACCGACCCACACGAGCTCAATCCAAGTTCTGAGATAACGCTGCCTTTCCTAAAGGCCATTGATGCCGCCCTTGAACGCGATACTTACCAAGAAGGACAAGTGCAAAGCGACTTTCAGGTAGATATGGGTCATCAGCTAGGATATACCGGGGAATAAAGAGTTTAGTCATTTAGTGTAAGAAAGCTGTTCGCCAACGGCACTAGTGAGATACAAATGAACAATACCAGGCAAAGCTATAATTCGCGTATGTCAATACGCTCCTCCGTTACTATTGGTGCAGTAGTCCTTTTTATTACCGCAGCCCTTTACTTGGTATTATCCGACGGTACTACACCGCTTGATGCTATCGCCTCAGGCACAGGCAATGACGGCAACACGAATATTGAGCAGGCATCGCCGCTCGAAGTGAATGGCACCGACTTGCAACGTGAGGCGCAAGCCACTGCAAACCTTAGCGGCAGCTCTACGCTCGAACTCTACTTTCGCTCAGAAGCTGGCGTCAACGGTGGTGTCTTAAATTTAGACGAACAAGAATATCGCTTTGAAGGTAGTTACTTGAAGATAGAGCACTTGGCCGGCGGTTCATACAATGCTTGGGTCACATCGCCTAAGCACCTTAAACTGAAGAAAGACATTGAGTTAGCCGATGGAGAATCACAAAGCATCGACATCGATTTAGAGATAGCAGCATCGGTACGTGGCAAGATTGTCAATGCCAATGGTCAAGCGGTTGCTGGAGCTATCGTTGCTGCACTTGAAGACGTGGTTGACGATTCCCTATACGCCTTGGCCTTAGCCGACTTCTTCAACTACGGCAACATACCTACCTGGGAAAGCGACAAGGCTGTCACTGACGAAAACGGTGAATACGTGATGACCAATCTAAAGCTCGCCAGCTTTAACTTGCTGGTGAGCCATGCTGATTACCGACCATTTAAAACTGATCACGCTGTAAAACTCGAGAACTCTGCTGAAACTATTATCGATACTATTTCTATTAATGAAGGAGTACATCTTGAATTGATTGTAAGCAATCCGGGTGGCGAGAAGATTTCTGGTGCTGTAGCTCAATGGCGACCGAATTCGAGGTTAGCCAAGGTTGTGATTCAGCGCAGCAATCGTATTCCAAAGTTTGAGGGCAACAACGATGGCATCGTGCACATCAAATCTTTACCAGGGGACGTGCTTACTATTTCAGTACAGGCCGATGGCTTTGCGCAACAACAAATCGACATTGATTTGAGTGACAAAGGTATAGGCGAGACGGTGCAGCGTGATGTGACGCTTACACATGGCGTTAACCTTCGTGGAACTGTGCTGAATGCAGATGGCAAACCGTGCGACGACACGATGATTGCCCTAAGCCATGCCAAAGATTTCAACATGGAATCCGCTAGTCGTGACGATCAGCCGCTGCGCATCGCAGCAGACGAAGCTGGAGGCTTTCATTTCGAGGGCATCGCTCCTGACCAGTATTACCTAATCACCACTGCGAATGGCTATGCACGCAAGGTCACCGGACCTTTCTCTGTTGCCGAAGGAGATGTGAACGATTTGGTAGTGGTACTCACTCACGGCGCAACACTAATAGTCACCGTGCTTGACGGCGAAGATGTTCCAAGTTCAAATGCTGCTATTGGAGCTGTCAACCCAACAAATATTGTTAGAGCTCGCAGCGACGATTCGGGCATGGCAACTTTCACGAATGTTAGTCCGGGAACTTACCAAGTGGTGACAGAAAAAGAAGGTGCTGCACTATTCAAGTTCGTCGAATTAATTGATGACGAAGTGACTGAGGTTACTTTAGGCGGGATGCAAGAGACTGCTACCCTAAGTGGTGTCATCAGTCGCGCGGGTGAAGTCATTGATGGCGCGCGGGTTTCCATCATTACCGACTCAGGCGCTAAGGCTGCATCAACAGACAAAGAAGGTCTATACACTATTAGCGAAATGCCACTTGGCGATTTCATTGTTGTCGTTAACGTCAACTCCGGACTAAACGGTAATTCGGCATTCTATGGTAGCCTGGAAATAACTAGTGGCGGCGAAGTGCAACACGACATTGAATTGCCCAACGCAGGGCTAGAAGTTCACGTTACAGCCCATTCCGACCAACGCGCTTTAGCGCAAGTCCCGGTTGCAGTACGGCCTCTAAATGGCAGCAACATCAGCGGCGGAGATTTTGGTCTAACAAATGCCGAAGGTGTCGCTAAGTTTCCAAGCTTAAATGATGGCCAATATATGGTGAGCGTTGGCACAGCAGCTGCGCCATTCATTTCTCCTCAAGACAACGGCCTGGGGTCACAAATAGTGAGTCCGATTAGTGTGCGCGACGGTATGGGCGTTGAACGTGTCGATGTTGCATTGAGCGAGGGCGCGACCGTTAAAGTTCAAGTGAGTAATCAAGCAGGTGAGCTACTCGCGGGCGTCAACATGCATTACCTAGATGCAAATGGGCAGCCAATGAATATCATCTCATTGATGGGCACCAATGCAAAAGGAGTGGCCCAACTAAAAGGCTTACCCACAGGCCCGGGACGCATCATGGTGCGTCATCCTGAAATTGGTTTGAGCGAGTTTGAAGTGAACCTCAGTGATGGTGAGGTACTAAAGAAACGCATCACTCTCGATAGTGGCACCAAATTAATGGTCACTGTTGTCGATGAAAACGATCAGCCGCTTAGTGGCGTATTGTGCACGGCTCTCGATCATCGTGGCGCCGCCTTGTCTTATGTTTGGGCACTTTCCGAGACGCAGGCCACACAAACCGCTTATTTCTCTGGGACAGCACAAAAATTGGGTCCCTTACCTGTTGGTAATTACAAAGTTCAACTCATTCGGCCTGGTAAAGATATCGTAATTCACGATGTTTTCGTAAACGGCGAATCTGTGCAAAATCTTCGACTACGTTTTACCAAAGAATAGGGTAAACTAGGGGCATGTTTAAGCGCCTTTTCGTCGCTAATCGCGGTGAGGTTGCCGCTCGCATTGTTCGCGCTTGCAGCGAGCTCCAAATAGAAACGGTATGCGGCGCCTCCACTGCTGATTTAGAAGCCAACTACCCATACCTGCAACAAGCCGACGCGGTGGTTTGCATTGGTGGCTCTGCCCCATCCGCTTCGTACCTGCAGCTAGAACAAATCGTGCAAGCAGCTAAGCAGACTCAATGCAGCGCTTTGCATCCTGGGTGGGGCTTCTTAGCCGAGAATAGTTTGTTTGCGGCATTATGTGAACAGCACGGCATTACTTTCATCGGCCCCGATGCCGCCACCATGGATATTATGGCGTTGAAAGTTCCGGCACGCGCCGCAGCAATGGCTGCCGGCTTACCCGTGGTGCCCGGATCTGACGGCATACTCGACTCACCACAAGCGGCCATCGTGGTAGCAAATCAAGTGGGTTACCCCGTTGTGCTTAAAGCGGATGCCGGTGGTGGCGGACGTGGTATTCGTCGCTGTAACAACGACAGCGAAGTCACTCAAGCATTTACTGATGCTGCGCGCGAAGCACAGTCAGCGTTCGGCAACGCAGCCTTGTATCTAGAAAAATATATTGTCGGCGGGCGGCATATTGAGTTCCAAGTCCTAGGCGACGGCCGTGGTAACGCCATTCATCTTGGCGAGCGCGAATGTTCGATTCAACGGCGACATCAAAAGTTGCTTGAAGAAGCGCCATCGCCAATGATGAGCGACGAGCAGCGCAACCACTACGGAGACCTGTCGGCAAAAGCCGCAGCATCTTTTAACTATGCGGGTGCGGGCACCATCGAGTACTTGCTTGACGAAGATGGCAGCTTGTTTTTCTTGGAGATGAATACGCGTTTGCAAGTCGAGCACCCGGTCAGTGAATCCATTACGGGTATTGATTTAATGCAGCAACAAATCATTATTGCTGCCGGCGGGTCCCTACCCTCTACGCAAGATGAGGTTACGTTTAAGGGCCATGCGATTGAATTGCGCGTAAACGCCGAAGACACCAACGACGACTTCCGCCCTACTCCTGGTCAATTGACTTCCTTTACCATCAATGGCGATGGCATTCGCTTTGACACGCACTTGCAAGCTGGCGACAGTGTGCCGCCCTTTTACGATTCTTTACTCGGTAAAGTCATTGCGCATGCTGACACGCGCGAACAATGTATTAAAATGCTAGTTGCTGCAATTGGAGAGGCTGACATCGAAGGCCTCCCCACGACTTTAGGCTTGCAGCGTGACATCTTGCTTAGCGACGATTTCAAAAACGCGCGATGCGATACTTTGTGGTTAGATTCTTTCTTAAGTGGTAATAAATAATGGCACATGTCCCTTTAAATCCGATTGGTAACGAACGCGACACATTTCTTGATGAACAAGAGGTCGCGCGCAATGGCGCATTTATCGCTGAGTTAAAAGCCACGCTAACCGCGAGGCGCGACGAGGTGGCTACTGGCTGGGGAGATAAATATCAGCAGCGCGTTCACGCCAAAGGCAAATTAACTGCACGCGAACGCGTCGAGTTACTTAAAGATGACACTAGCGATATTTTCGAGGTAGGCACCTTCGTCAACTATGGTCGCAAGTTTGATGCGGGCGGCAAAGAGCTGGCCTCTCCCGGTGCTGGGGTAGTTACTTGCTTCATTAAAGTCGAAGGGCGTTGGGTGGTGGCGATTGCTAACGACAACACGGTGGCAAGTGGCTCATGGTGGCCCGAGACGTCAGAGAAAATTCAACGCGCGCAACAGATGGCATTACGCCTTGGCATTCCTGCCATTTACTTGGTGGACTGCAGCGGCTTGTTCTTACCGGAACAATCGAAGTCATTCCCCGGAGCAACGGGTGCCGGTCATATTTTTAAAATGAACGCGTTGCTGTCAGATAAAGGTGTGCCACAAATTGCTGGGGTCTTTGGTGACTGCATTGCAGGTGGCGGCTACATGCCAATCATTTCTGATCGCGTATTCATGACCGAGCAAGCCTACATGGTTATTGCTGGCGCAGCGTTAATCAAAGGCGCTAAGTCGCAAAAACTTACTTCACTGGGCATTGGTGGTCCCGAGGTGCACGTACATCAATCAGGATGCGCCGACGTGCGTGTGCCTGACGACGAACATTGCATCGCGGCAATTCGTGCCGAAGTTGCGAAGACCGCTTCAAGCGCTGCAGAATATCGCCGCGGAGGCGTGGCCTCGGCGCAACCACGCTATGAGTCGACTGAGCTCAACGAGTTGTTCCCTAGTGACCATCGCACTTACTACGACGTGCGCGAAGTTATAGCGCGACTTGTTGATCGATCAACATTCTGGGAGTTAATGCCGGACAAGGGCAAAGATATGATTACTGGCGTGGCGCGAATCAACGGTTTGTACTGTGGAATAATTGCGAACGTCCAAGGCCCGATTAACGATCCGAACAACCCTGGCAAAGTGCGCCCTGGTGGTATTTTATACCGCGATGGTATCGCTAAAATTTCTGAATTTTCCAGATCGTGTAATAGCGATGGCATCCCGATTGTGTGGTTGCAAGACATTTCAGGATTCGACATCGGTACCGACGCAGAAGCAAGAGGATTATTGGGCTATGGCTCTAATTTGATTTACAGTAACAGCACCAACGACGTGCCTATGTTTACCATCTTGCTACGTAAAGCGAGTGGCGCAGGATATTACGCTATGGCTGGCCTGCCATACGACCCGGTCGTGCAGCTCTCGACTACAATCGCCCGTCAATCCGTAATGGAGGGCCGCACTTTAGCGATTGCCGCATTCAACACCAAGCTCGATGACAATTTCGAAATTGTTGCCGATAGCGACGAAGAGCGCGACGCCATTGCCAAAGGTATGGCTGCTACCGAGAAGCGCATCGAGGGTGATATGTGCCCCTACAAAGCCGCTAGTCAGCGTGACACGGATGACATCATTAGCCCTGACGAAATACGTCCGTGGCTAAGTTGTTTGATTGAGGCTTCATACCAAGCGCAGTCTAACCGCCGTGTCAAGAATTCACGCATTTGGTCTATGCATGATATCGCCGCTTTACACGGAGATGCGTAATGCAAATGCTGTTGTTGCTTAAAGATGTCGACGGAGTGCCGTGCTTATGTTCACCGGCAGTCGGAACACTAGTCGCGCTCGCGAACAACAACGAAATCATTAGCGCAAACGATGTCGTTGCCGAAATCAGTATCTTAGGCGTTCGGCATCCGTTAATCGCGCCTGCCGCCGTGCAACATCGCATCGCATTCGCCGATGACCTCAATCTCTCGCAAGGGGTTGCGTACCAGCAAGTGATTGCATCCCTAGCTACTGTAGTAGAAGGTGCCGAAAGCGCGACCCAAGTTGCGAGTGAAGACTTATCTGAACTTTGTATTCTTTCTCCGCAAGCCGGTCGCTTCTATCATCGGCCAGCGGCAGACGCCGAGGTCTTTGTCAGTGCCGGAGAGACTATTAGCGCCGGTAAAACTATTGGTCTTTTAGAGGTCATGAAAACGTTTAGTCCAGTAAAATGGAACCCGGCCCCAGGAAATCCTCAAACCGCTGTTGTCGGAAAATATCGCATTGCTGATGGTAACGATGTTGAAGATGCACAGCCATTACTTGACCTCGACGTCTCTAGTTAATGTTATCCGAAAGCCTAGTGTTGATACTGACGCAAATCTTTGCAGCCGCAAGTTTGGCGCTAATGGTGGTACAGCTTCTTGCTTCCCGCAAATCGCGCCGCCGCGCCGATGAGTTGCTCTCGCAACTAGAAGTAGGACGCCGCGAATACCGCCTGATGCAATATCGCGCGACAAACAACAAGCACTTGATGGAGATATCCAGCATTTTCATTGGCAGCACGCAATCAGGCCTCGATGATGCTGTTCACTCTGCACTGCAGCTGATTGGTGGGTTTTACGAAGTAGAACGAGCGTCAATTTTATTGCTCGATGAAGATGAAGGCAGCTTTTCATGCATTAACGAATGGTGCAAGAGCGGCGTCAGCAAGCATATCGAAGAATTACAAGATCTAAGTATTAAAGACTATCCCTGGTTGTGTGACAAAACAAAATCGCGCATCCCAGTTTTGATTAACAGTGTCAATGATGTACCGCGCAGTAGTAAGGCATTGCGCATGCAGATGCATGAGGCGGGGACAAAGTCCATGATGGTGGTACCACTGATTAACCGCGATCACGTTCTTGGTTGCCTACGCATTGAAGCGACCTTGAGTGAGCGTCAATGGTCAAGTTCTGAGCATGAGGGTTTCAATCTGGTTGCCGAGATTCTTGCTTCTGAGTTGTCGCACCTCCAAGCAGAACAGGATATTCGCGACAATCAGCGCAACTTTCAAAACATGATTGCTTATGCCCCTGTGGCGATGTTCGTGTTTAATTGCAAAGGTATCGTGCAGTACGCCGAGGGTCGAGCACTTGCCCGCGCCGGATTTATCAGCTCACACCTTCTAGGGGCAAAAGCGGATACTGCTTTCGAGGGCAACCAAACCTTTATTGAATCTTTAACTCGCGCACTGGGCGGAATTGACTTTCACGCTGCTTTAAAACTGGGGAATCGCGACTTCGATGGTCACTTCACCCCTGTGATCGACAGTAATTCTAAGGTCACATCGGTCGTCGTGACAGCAATTGATATTAGCGACCGTGCACAATTCGAAGAACGACTTGCCAAAGAAAAACTTTATGACAACGTAACGGGTTTACCGAACCGCAACCTACTGATAGAAAAAATTATTAATTTTCAAGAGAGGTTTCAGCGCGGTATCACCGAAAAAGGCTACCTCTTTGTTCTATCAGTCAATCGCACCGCCCCGCTACATAGCGCCCTTGGCTCTGCAGCAATGCACGATATGGCACGTCAAATCGGCGATCGCCTTACAGGTTACTTTGCCGGTGACAAACACATCGCACACATCGGCGAATACGACTTTGGTGTGCTCAGCGAAGACATTGATAATGACGATGATGCCTTAGACATGGCACGCGAGTTGCAGCTAGAATTTGCGGCGCCATTATTCCTTGAAGAGCGCCAACTAAACATTACTTGCAGCATTGGCATAGCGAGCAGTGACATGCGCCAAGAAAATGCCGAAGACTGGTTACGCGAAGCACAAACCGCATGCGTCTCTGCCAGCAAAGATGGAGGCGGTACAGAACGAATGTTCCATCTTGCTCTAGCTTCCGAGGCACTCAGTGCATGGCAAATAAGCGAGCAATTAAAGCAGGCCATTTCAGAAAACACTATTGAAGCTTGGTTGCAACCCATTGTCAACATGGAGACCAAGAAGCCTATTGGCTTTGAAGCCCTAGCGCGCTGGGAGATCTCACCTGGACGCTTCATCCCACCTAGTCAATTCATTCCTATTGCTGAAGAGTACGGATTAATCGAAGAGCTTGGCAATATCATGTTACGTAAATCGTGCCGATTGCTGAATGAATGCCACAAGACGAGTGACGATTTTAAAGATCTTTATGTAAGCGTGAACGTCGCTTCAAGCCAATTGGAGAAGAATAGCTTCCTGCCGAGTGTCAAACGCTTGGTAGAAAACTACAATATTATACCTCACTTATTGCAACTCGAAATAACAGAACGCGAGGCAGTAAATCCTAATGAAGATGTTGTGCCGTTGTTGCATCAGGCGCGCGAGATCGGCTTCAGAATCGCCTTAGATGATTTCGGCACTGGTTATAATTCACTAAGCTACCTCAACAATCTTCCTGCTACTTCGCTTAAGATTGACCGCTCGTTCGTTGTAGGCATGGATCGCTCCGCAACCGGAATCAAAGTGATCACTTCAATCATAGAATTAGCGCGAACTATAGACTTGTCTACTATCACCGAGGGAGTCGAAACCGAAAGTCAGCGTCAGCAATTATTGGCGATGGGTTGTGTCAATGCTCAGGGATATCTGTTCTCGCGTCCACTAAGCCCCGCCCAAGTAGCTGGATACTTAAGCAACCATAGTCCAAGCATAAACTAATGACGAAGAAACTAGTGCTCAACGTGGTCGGCCTCACTCAAGAACTACTCGAGAGCGGCGCGATGCCGAACCTGCAATCCTACGCCGCTGCACAACAGCAAAAGCATATCCGCCCAGCATTTCCGGCAGTGACTCTAACGGCTCAAGCCAACATGTTGATGGGTACTACGCCCGACCAACACGGCGCGGTGGGCAATGGCTGGTACCATCGCGATTTAAGTGAAGTATGGCTGTGGCGACAATCAATAAAACTAATCACTGGCACTGGTAATGGCAAATCAATATTCGAGCGCTGGCGAGAAGCAAATAGCGATCCGCAGCAACGTCAAAGCCATCAACTGTTTTGGTGGTTCAATCTGCCGAGTGATGCCGATTACAGCATTACCCCCCGGCCAACTTATTTCGCGGATGGACACAAAGGACCTGATATCCATGCTTACCCACCACAATTGCATGGAGATGTCACGAGCAAGTTGGGCGAGTTTCCGCTCTTCAGTTTTTGGGGGCCGAACGCAAATATAAAGAGCACGCAATGGATTATTGATGCCGCGTTATTGCATCTCAAGAAGCATCCTTATGGATTGCATATGAGTTATTTACCGCACCTTGACTACGACCTACAGCGCTACGGCGCAAACTCTGCTCAGGCACAACGGGCGTGCAGCGATTTAGACAAGGCGTTGGCGCCTTTGCTGCAACTCGACGACACTCAAGTTATGGTACTAAGCGAATATGGCATCGAAGATGTCGACAACTGCGTATTACCTAACAAAATACTCAACGAAGCGGGTTTGTTGCAAATACACCACGCAAAAAACGGTTCACTGCTCGACCCTGGTAACTCACGCGCCTTTGCCGTTTGCGACCATCAAATCGCTCACGTCTACGTCAAAGACCCCGCTGACATCGAGCAGGTTCGCCAGTTGCTAAGCGCTGTTGACGGCGTTGAAAGCGTGCAAGCGCGACAAGACATCGCCGAATTAAATCACCCGCGAAGCGGAGAGTTGATCATTACCGCTGCGCAAAAAAGTTGGTTTGGATACCAATACTGGCTCGACCATCAAGCGGAACCCGACTTCGCACGCTGCGTCGATATCCATCGTAAACCTGGCTACGATCCGTGCGAGTTATTCTTAGACCCACAGATAAAATTCCCTAAGCTTAAAATCGCCTTCACGCTGCTCAAAAAACTTGTCGGCATGCGCTACACTATGAATGTAGTTCCGCTTGACACTAGTTTAGTGAAAGGTTCACACGGGCGCCGTCCGAGCCGACCAGAGTTAGGACCACTGGTTATCGCACCAGCGCACCTGATGCCAGATGGCAACGTCATTGATTCGACCGCGGTATTCGAAAAGCTCTGTTAATACCAGCGGCTATAGCCACGGGTTTGCGAGCGTCCGAAGTCAAGGCTGAATGCCATGCCGACGGTGAAGTATTTCTCTTGCCCCTGACCTGGGTTGGTATGCGTGCCAAACAAGCTCACCTCACCACCCAAATTGGGCGAGTAGCTTAACCATGCAGAATGATGGTGTGCGGCATCGTCGTCAAACTCGCTGAGGCCTAAAGCGTCGTAGCGCGAAGCCAATGCGCCGAGTGACCACGTTGCATCGTAATTGAATTGATACATCCCCCACTCGCCTCTGCTTAAAGAATACGGATACGCGCCGGACGATTCATCGAGGTATTGGCTATCGTCAGCCCATACTTCAAATGCGAACTCGTGAGAGCGGTTGGTGCCTGTATTGAAAACAAAGCCCAATTCTCCTCCAAAATTATTGTGCTCTATTTCTTCACGCTCAAATTCGGGAAGCCCTGTGTCGTTGAAGACAACTTCCGCAGGCGAAAGGATTGCCGTAGCTCCAATTCGCATCGAGTAACTGTCATTAAAATCGAACTGCATGCTTGCGCGACTTGTAGCCAACCAATTTTCTGCGCTAAAGCGCTGATTGGCGTTTGAGCCGGTCACAGAAGCCGGGGAGAAATTATCGAAATCAAAACTTTGGCGGTCGCTAGCTACACCAACCGAAACGTGAAAGTGTCCATTATCGAGGGAAGTGTTGTTTTGTAATTCGAGGCCAAGCAAAGACAGGTTACCACCGAAAAAGCTACGCCGTACACCATCGAGATGCGGAGCGGCAAAGTCGGCTGGCAAATAAGAATTGAAAGCGCCTACGTCGGCAAGATACCGCCCAATTTGCAAGTCGGTCGTACCCGGCAAGCCAAGACCAATATCAGTAAGCATAATGCCTAGCTGCGCCACAACCACTTCGTCGAAGTCATCGTAATCGCCGATGGCGAAAGTACCAAACAACACACCGAAATCTAGGTCTTGCTGAGCGTTAAACACCAAAGAGCGCATGCGCAAACGGTTAAATTGCTCAAAAGCATCGGCCTTCTCGGTTATAGCCAAGAACATATCCGCCTGTAAGCCGAATTTAGCGCTTTGCTTGCTGCCGACATTAGACTGCCTGTCGCCTAATCGCGATTCTAGCCACTCATTAAGAGCGGATGACTGCGGGAGCACAACCTCTTCGGCTTGCTCCTGAGGGGGCGCCATATCTTCAGCTTGCTCCTGAGCAGTGGCTGGGTGCTCTTCGATTGGCTCCTGAGCAGTGGCTAACAGCATACTAAGGGCTAGAGGAATGACAGTAAACATGACTTAAGAATAACACAGCTTTTCAATTGGTGTAGAGTACAATATAGTCTACAAAATGGACAAACCCAAATCACCGACTGCTTACGGCCCGACTTCTGATGCCGCAGAGCGGCAACTGCCGTCCAAAGTTACTGTACCTGGCTTGCTGCAGCGCAAAGCGAAAGGCCAAAAAATCCTGTGCTTGACTGCATACGATTACCCGACAGCACGCCTTATCGACGAAGCTGGTTTTGATTTGATTCTAGTCGGCGACTCCATGGCCAACGTTGTTTTGGGTCACGCGAGTACTCTAAAAATAAGCCTAGACCAAATCATCTCAGCGACACGCGCAGTTAAGCGTGCAGTCGATCGCCCTCTCGTGGTAGCTGACATGCCTTTCGGAACTTATCACGTCTCTAATGAAGTAACGATTAGCAATGCATTACGCCTAGTTCGCGAGGGCGGAGCGCAGGCTGTGAAAATTGAAGGTCCGCGCTTTGAGCGTATCGACGCTTTGGTTGAAGCCGATATTCCAGTGATTGCTCACCTTGGATTACTTCCGCAATCGATAAACGCTCGCGGTGGCTTCAAGATTCAGGGCAAGACTATCGATGCAGCAAAGCAACTTCTTGAAGACGCACTCACCGCGCAAGAATGTGGCGCTACTGCTGTCGTGCTTGAAGGCGTACCAGAAGTGGTGGCAACCCGTATTAGCCAACGCTTGATCATTCCGACCATTGGCATCGGTGCCGGCGGCGGCTGTGATGGCCAGATATTGGTGTTTCACGATGTAGTTGGCTTGACCACCGGCCCCGTGCCAAAGTTTGCGAAACGTTACGCGCATCTTGCCGATGAAATCAGCAATGCACTTGGCAAGCTAAAAGATGACCTCCGCAGTGGCGAGTTTCCGACTGCCGAGCATTGCTACCCAGCCAGCGAAGAAATTCCGGCCGACTGGGATTCTTTGTAAGACTAGTTTAAAACTCTTTTTCGACGACTAGCAGCTTGCCCGGCAAGAAGTGCCCATTGTCATAGACGTCTTGCGCCAATAACACTGTTTCACCAGAGTTGTGGACACCATCAAAGTACGCGTGTGCCGAACGCAAACCACCAAGCCATTTACGCTTATCACAAATATAGGCCAAGTCACCCTGCTCCGCAGCTAAGTGATTCATCGCTTCTCTATCCATGCGGACGGCACCAAGCGGCAAACTAGTGTCAAGTTCGTAGGTTACCGTTTGCGGGAAGCCAACACGGTCGTTCGGTTCGCTACCTTTAAACATCCTGCGCGCTGCAGTTAGGCTGAACATTGTCAAGCCTTCAAGGTCTTTATTCTCTTTATTCGTTAAAAGAGTTACTACGATGCCTGAGCCGAAACATGCCATTAAATTGTAAAGCGCGCCGATGTATTTGAATGGTGCACTTAAGGCTTCACCTGTTTCGGGATCGATAGATGGCACACCATGAGCGATTGGCTCAATCAATTCGTGAGGCAAAAAGCGACCAAGAATAATCATGACGGTACCGGCCAAGAATGTTGCCATAGCGCCCGTAGTGTTAAATCGGCGCCAGAAAATTCCCATGAAGATGCAGGCAACGAGTGGTGGCGTGAAAGTCGAATGGAAGAAACCATGCGCTTCATAAAGGTTATCAAACAGCGAGAAAGACCATGCGGCACCAACACCAATTACTGTTGCCCCAGCAGATGCAACCATCGCGACTTTCAGGTGATGCTTGTCATCATGCTGAATACCGCGCAACTTACTAATCGGCCCATAGACATCGTTAACAAACACCGCAGAAATCGCATTGATTAAGGTGTCTACAGTCGACATTAGCGCAGCGGTCACAGCTGCTACGAAGAAGCCGAAGCCTGCCTTTGTTGTAAGGATACGCGTAACAATCACAAAAACAGTGTCAGGATCGGTGTCTGGAGACACCAAAGTTGGGTCTTGTGTCATCATGCCGTAACCAATCCATCCTGCACAAGAAACAGCTATCGCAGAGACAGGCAGCGCAAACAAAATATTAAACGCCGCAGCCTTACGCCCATGATCTACAGATCTACAAGCCAAGAAGCGCATGACTAAGCCTTGGTTCATAAACAAGAAACCAATCGAACCAGCAACCGCATCTTGCCAAAAAATGCCGACGAAATTGAAGCCGGGGTCGTCATTAAAGTTCGATAACGGCAATTTAAATTCAGCTGGTAGGGTATTCCAGAAAGCGTCAAAACCACCGAACCAATTAAGACCGAGAACAAACAGTATGATTCCGGCAAACAACAGAATGAAGCCCTGCAGCAAGTCCGTGAAAATCACCGCCGTCTGACCACCAAAGGTGATGTAAACGCCAGCAACGACTGCGACCACCCAAATGATTTCCATTAGCGACCATGAGTCGCCAAGAATAGGGCCCAAGGTCTTAGCCATTGTCAGCAAACCAATACCGACATAACCGAGCATGTACATTAATAACACGCCAGTAGCCAAAGCGCGAACTTTAGCATTAAAGCGACGTTCGAAATATTCAGGTATCGAACGCACCTTCATGTAATAAATAATCGGCAGCCATCCAAAAATAAATAATGGCATGAAGAACCAATCATTCATGTATGCCATCGAACCGCTGAAACCGTGCTCGAAAGACTTACCTGAATACTTCAAAAAGCTGTGGCTACCGACTCCGGTAGCCACAATAGACATCGTGATAAGCCACCATGAGAAACGGCGCCCGCCAAAGAAAAAGTCGCTAGTCGATTTGTTGAATCTTGCGAAGTATGAGCCGAAGCCAAGTACCACTGCGAAATAACCAAGAACGATAAACCAAAAGATGGGTGAAGAACCGGCATCGGCGGCGGCAGCGGCAGCGACGTCAGAACCGCTTTGCGCAACGTGTTGCATTAATAAAGAAAACATAGCCATCAGACGTTAAGTGCGGAGTAAATTAGGGCGCCATGAATTGCTGCATACCAAAAGTAACCAAAAATCAAAACCTTGGCCCAGCGGCGGTGCGAAGCTCGCGTCCAGTCGCAGGCCTTTGATTTAAAGACAAGCAACATGCCGCCAAGAAAAAAGATGCCTCCTACCCCATATAAATAAATATACGGTAGCCAAGAACGGTCAAAATCAGGGTATTCATCCATGGATCAAACTATTTGCGCGAACGCGTTCTACGAAACGCGGGATTGAGGTGACATGCGGCACCAAATAATCAATTTCGTGGGCTGCAGAGCCAATAGATCCTAGAACCCACTCGGGCGTATGCGGCAAGTGCATGATACCAACGGCGGACGGCGCCGCTGGGTTGCCGTCGACGCGCATTGCTAATGGCTGGCTTAAATCTAACGACAGTACATCGCCAATCACCAGGTCAGGGCATTCGCGCTCGAGTACCGCGCGGTATTGCGGACGATCGCATTGCACATTCCGTCCACAGAAATCGAGGCTGCGACTACTAGAGCCTAGATGCTGCTTGCCCGCCCTCCCATAAACTCGCAAGCGTGATGAACCGGGAGCGGTGCTCCGACCGTCATCGACACTGAAACCGTGATGAGCGAACCAGGTGGTTATTTTCTCCGTTGGCGCATTGGTGACGAACACCACGTTGACATCGTTGTCGAGCAACCATTGCAGCACGCGCGCGCTACCTTCGGCCAAATCGTGATCAACTTCATTACGGAAGTTTTCGCAAGTTGAAGCATAGCAAGAGTCCACGAAAGATAAAACAGTTTCGAACTCTTGCAGAATGGCACGCTTCAACTCAACAGAATCTTCGCACGGAGCGTCGTCGATATACTGCGCAATCGAAGTGGGCACCGCAAAATAGTCTTCGTCGACAAAGGACGAAAAGACACCGTCGATGCGCCATCCGTATTGGTGCGGGCTATGCAGAACTTGCTCGCGGAAATGGGCATACACTTCTTCGAGATGCTCTTGCGGCCAACCACACATACGACGCAAAGCAGTTTGCACAGTTTGATGGACGGCTTGTAGTTCGCGTTTGGGGTTAGTCCATACGCCATCGAAATCACTTACAAAAGTCAAGGGGAATGACATCCCCTATATTCTAGCGTCGCACTGCAATTACTGCGTCACCGACTTCTGTGTCACTGCCGACTCCGGCAATGAATCCCAAATTGAAGTCTATTAACAAGAAATCACATGAGGCAATCGCACCGTCATCAGCAGTCAATTCGAAGTCATCGATGCGGCCGATAGTTGTATCGTCGATTAAGAAGTTACCTGCGCCTGCCGAATAGCTATGTATCTCAGTGCCATCAGCGCCCATTAGCGAACCCGTAATAACCTGGCCGGTTTCGTCTAGTACGAATGAGAGCACGCGCTCGTTATGGCGGCGGCCGACACCGAAGCCACCTGTCCATGACCCAGACAAATCAATACCAAGGAACTCTACGCTACCTCTTGAGAGCGTCATTTCAAAAAAACCCTCTACACTCTCACCCAGTACGTCTTGGTATATATAGCTACCGCCAATAGAGCGCATCGAGTCAGCCATCTGCCCTTCCATGTGCAACTTATTTACTTCAGCACCAGAAAAATAGTCCATGGACAATTTACCATCAGAGAGAAACTCAGCCTCGATACTAGCATTTATAGACGCCCATTCATTGCCACGACTATCGGCCGCCCCTGAAACATCGCCATTCGTATCCGCGTTGAAGTAGAACAGAATTTCGTGATTGTTTGGATCATCCGGGGTTAGTCTTCCTACCCAAGCCCCGCCAAGATCGGATGGCGCAAACCCAGTGCCCCCTGAAGAGCCTGAAGAGCCTGAAGAGCCTGAAGAGCCACTGTCAGATGCCGCACCGCAGCTAATGGCGAGTGCAAAAAGTGAAAAGTATATTAGCCTACTCATTACCATAATACGACGTATGAAGTCGTGATTAGTTCCATGCTATTTGTCACGAATGATTTCTACACGGCCTTCACCGACTGCTGAATCGACTCCGGTGCCACCCACTAATGTTAGTTCGTGGTCGAGCAACAAGAAATCACATTCGGCAATCGAACCATCGTCAGCAGTCAAAACAAGACCATCAATACGACCGACCCGGGTGTTCGTTGCAGCAAAGCTGCCAGCGCCCAAGGAGTAATGATGAATCTCGTGGCCAGTAACCCTGTGGGTCATGGAACCAGATATCACCGTGCCGTCTCCGGCGAGGACAAATTCGAGCTGTCGCATATTCTCATTATGCCCCACACCAAAACCGCCCGACCAGCTGCCGGCATAATCTAAGCCAGCGAAGTAATCTTCGCCTGTAGAGCGCGACAAGATGAAAGTACCGCGGATAGGGATACCGTATGCATTTAGATACTCGTAATCACCCGTAAGTTCATTCATTGCTGGATTCATATTACCATCCAGAAATAAGCGGCTAACACTTATCATGGAATTGAATTTGACCATCATGCGCCCAGAGCTGAGCATTTCATCTGTTATCTCCGAATCTTCAGCTAACCACCGATTGCCTTTACTATCTGCTCCGTCGCTCACAACGCCGTCGTCGGCAGAGATGAAGTAGAAGTTGAATGGATCGAGAACATTTGAATTAGGGTATAGGACCCCTACCCATTCACCATCTAAGTCGCTTAAAGTGTACCCGCCGCCACCGGTACTGCCAGAACCGCCAGTACTGCCAGAACCACTAGCCTCAGCGGCGGAATGAGCGCAGCTAAAGCTTAACATACAGGCTAATGCTGCCCAAGCCAACGGGGGGCGGGAGCATGTGAGGGCAATTCTCTTCAAAAACATAGGTCGATAAAAGATCTTCGTAAAAAGCAACTTTGTAACAGTATATAATATTTCGGCCATTTTCGAAGAAGCATTAAGTATTTTTTCATACTTTTATATACATGAAATTTTCGGTTAATAATCGCCTATTTCTCGCTAGAAGGTGCTACTTTTATGGAACCTAGCTTCCGTTTACCACATCTCAAGCTAGCAATCCCCGTCATCCCAAAATTAACAACTCATGCACAAATTAATCGCATCCTTGGCCGTCCTAAGTATTGGTGGCCTCTTTTCTGCCCCTATTAGCGCTCAAAGCGGCGCAGAGGCGCAAAACCCCGTTCTCAGCTCCTTCGAAAACTGGCAAAAAGACCATGGCAATGAATGGCGTTTACGCCGTCATGACGGCCTGCCAACGGCCCAATTTCTTTGGGGTTACCATAAAGCAGCATCCTTTTCTCCGCAAAACGACGGCGATTTTGAAGAATTAGCACGTATGGCTTTCGATGAAAGTTACGAAATGTTCGGAATTGACGACTTTTCTCTGCGGTTGCTCAATGTTAAGCACCTGGATCTTAAGCAAATCGCTACTACTAATAAGGTATCTGTAGAATTTGCCCAAAGCATCAACGGGATTGAGGTGGTCGACGGCTCAGCACAGGCTTTGTTCACTCCTGAGGGCGACCTGCTTGCTCTAGACGGCCTTGCCCTGCCTCACCTTGGCAAATTCAGCGTTCGCCCACAAAACGATCGCTACGTTGCTGTAAGCGTAGCTATGAACGCATACCAAAACCTTGAAGGCGGTCGCGAACCAAGCTTCGTGTCTACCCCTGAATTGGTAATCGTTAAGCATAAAGAAGATAAATTCTTCCAGCCACGCTTAGCATGGTCGATTGAATTACGTAACAACGAAAACATGACTTCCCCTGCCGGGCGTCAAATCTATATCGCAGCTGATGGTGGTTACCAGGTTCTAGAAGAAAAGAATCTGATTCATAATCAACAGGCAAGCGGAACCGTTAGTTCTTATGCCACACCTGGTACGGAGGCTAATAGTTCATCGAACCCTCCTACGATACAAACGATGCCATTCATGTACGTGACGTCAAATGGCACTACCTATACCACTGACATCAACGGCAATCTAGCCATACCGTCAGCAGCATCTGTAACGGCACGATTCCAAGGAGAATTCTGTCGCGTCTACAATCAAGCGGGTAGCGATCATTCCGCCACAGGAAACTTTCAAGCTGGCTCTGGCAATTCACTAGTTATGAACTCTGCGCAAACAGAGGCCATTACTTCAGAAGCCAGTTGCTATGACTCCGTCAATGACTTCAACATTTGGCTAAAGAGCGTCGACCCTACTGACACGCACCTCGATTTCCAGATGCGTACTAATGCAAACTTAAACTCTACCTGTAATGCCTATTTCGATGGCTCGTCGATTAACATGTATTCTTCTGGTAGTGGTTGCAATAATACTGGTTTCAGCACAGTAGTCGCGCACGAAGCGGGTCACTGGGCTAACGTCTTGTATAGCAGTGGAAATGGCTCCGATGGCTTTGGTGAAGGCAATGCTGATGTGTGGGCAATGTATATCTATGACACACCTATTGTTGGAGAAGGCTTTTTCACAACAGGCGGCGCCATCCGAAACGGTCTTAACACTCGACAATACTGTGGAGACGGTAACGGCGGATGCTACGGTCAAGTGCATACGGATGGAGAGGTCCTCATGGGTGCTCTCTGGAAGGTACGCGACCGGCTCAATGGAACACTGGG